>Ga0247832_1005076_pt1 | contig 15650 bp, 16 predicted proteins | sample LaCruzMarch2015__10_FD_192407 | JGI IMG/M metagenome (GOLD analysis project Ga0247832, IMG submission 192407) | Freshwater microbial communities from meromictic Lake La Cruz, Castile-La Mancha, Spain - LaCruzMarch2015_4m | ecosystem: Environmental > Aquatic > Freshwater > Lake | place: Spain... | reverse complement strand
TAAGTGATTCTATATTAATTTCTTGATTTTGAACCAGAGTAAAAAGTTCTTCTGCTTTATTTAAAAAATTATCAAATTCGTACGTAATTGTAACTTGATTTTTTTTGATTTTATCTTTTCCATTATAATAAAGACTATATTTTAAAGAATAAAAAATATTAACTTATTAAAAATTTAAAAATTTATATCATTTATTATTTTTATGATTCTAAAACATAATTGCACAAGAACCGGAGCTTATATTTTATTAGATAATTTAATTCAAAATGGAGTAGAACATATTTTCGGTTATCCTGGTGGAGCAATTTTACCTATTTATGATGAATTGTATTATTGGGAAAAAGCCAATTTAATTAAACATATTTTAGTTAGACATGAACAAAGTGCAGCTCATGCCGCCGATGCATATGCTAGAAGTACAAATAAAGTAGGAGTTTGTTTTGCAACTTCAGGTCCTGGTGCAACTAATTTAGTAACAGGTATTGCAACAGCTAGAATGGATTCAATTCCTTTAATTATTATTACAGGACAAGTTACGAGAACTTTTATCGGAACAGATTCTTTTCAAGAAACCGATATTTTTGGAATTACATTACCCATTGTAAAACATTCTTATACAATTCGAGATACCAGTTTATTACCTTCCATTTTATCGGAAGCATTTTTTTTAGCGCAAAATGGACGTCCGGGTCCAGTTTTAATAGATATTCCTAAAGATGTCGGATTAGAAGAAACTAAAAAATATTCTTATACGAAAATTAACGAACTTTTAAAAAAAAAAAATTATCGTACGGAACATTTAACAAATTCTTTTTTAATTAAAAAAATAGTTTCTTTTTTAACACAATCCTATCAACCACTTTTATATATAGGAGGAGGAATTTTACGTGCCAATGCATTTAAAAGTCTTCAACAAATAGCAAAACTTTTCCAAATTCCGCTAACAACTACCTTAATGGGAAAAAGTGCTTACAATGAAAATGATCATTTAGCATTAGGAATGTTAGGAATGCATGGAACAGCCTATGCAAATTTTGCAGTAAGTGAATGCGATATTTTAATTGCTTTGGGAGCTCGTTTTGATGATCGTGTAACTGGAAAATTAGATGAGTTTGCTTGTGAAGCTGAAGTGATTCATATTGATATTGATCCTGCTGAAATTTCAAAAAATCGATGTCCTCAATTAAGTATTATTGGTGATGTACGAAAAATTTTAATGTCTGCATTAAAAGATTTAAAAAAAACACAAACAATAGAAAAAAATCAAACAGCAAATTGGTTAAAAAGAATAATAAAATGGAAACGTAATTATCCTTTACTTACAACTAATTATAAATCAAAAAATTTATCTCCTCAAGAAACTATTTTTCTTATGGGTAATAAAAATAAAAGTGCTTTTTTTACTACCGATGTTGGACAACATCAAATGTGGTCAGCACAATTAATTAATTGTCAACCAAAAAAATGGATTTCAAGTTCTGGATTAGGAACCATGGGATTTGGTTTACCAGCAGCAATTGGAGCAAAGGTTGCAAATCCAAATCAAGATGTAATTTGTATAAGTGGAGATTCTAGTTTTCAAATGAATATTCAAGAACTGGGAACGATTTCTCAATATGATCTAGATATTAAGGTAGTGATTATTAATAATGGATGGCAAGGAATGGTACGTCAATGGCAAGAATCTTTTTATGGAAATAGATTTTCAAATTCTTATATGAGAAATGGAATGCCTAATTTTTCAGCAGTTGCTAATGCATATGGAATTGAAGGACTTCAATTATCAACAAAAAAGGAATTAGAAATTCTTATTCCAAAAATTCTTGAAAAACAAAAAGCAGTTATTATAGATGTAACAGTAATTGAAAATGAAAACTGTTATCCAATGGTTGCGCCGGGAAGAAGTAATTCACAAATGCTAGGATTAGAAAAACAAGAATAAAATTTTTCTAATCTTTTTTATAATTGGGTCGAATAGGATTTGAACCTATGTAGACATTTTATCAATGGATTTACAATCCATCCCCTTTAACCACTCGGGCACCGACCCTAAAATTGAAATTCTTATAGAAGAAATATATAAGAAAAAAAGATTTAAAAAAATTTTTAAATAGAAATAGAATTGTCTATAATAGATAATAAGTAAAAAAACCTCGTATCCAACTTGAACTCGATATGTGGTAAAAAATAGGAATAAAGCGTAAAAAGCGAACGAATAAAAATATGGTTACTACTCCGCAAGAACAAGAAGCTAAAAAAATAAAAAAAGCAAAAGTACTTGTTAATTTAGATGTAGTTGAGACTAGCTTTGAAAAATGGGCAAAACCTGGTCATTTTTCAAGAACCCTTGCAAAAGGACCAAAAACAACAACATGGATTTGGAATTTACATGCAGATGTTCATGATTTTGATATTCAAACAAAATCATTAGAAGAAGTTTCAAGAAAAATTTTTAGTGCACATTTTGGACAACTTTCAATCATTTTTCTTTGGTTAAGTGGAATGCATTTCCATGGAGCTTATTTTTCAAATTATACAGCGTGGTTATTAAATCCGTTACAAATTAAACCAAGTGCTCAATCGGTTTATCCAATTGTTGGTCAAGAAATTTTAAATGCAGATGTTGGAGGAAATTTCCAAGGGATTCAAATCACTTCAGGATTTTTTCAAATTTGGAGATCTGAAGGTGTAACTACACAAACACAATTATATGCTATTGCTTTAGGAAGTTTAATTATGTCTGGAGTTACCTTATTTGCTGGTTGGTTCCATTATCATAAAGCAGCTCCTAAATTAGAATGGTTTCAAAATGCTGAATCTATGTTAAACCATCATTTATCTGGTTTACTTGGATTAGGATCTTTATCATGGGCTGGGCATGAAATTCATATTGGAAACCCTATTAATAAATTATTAGATTCTGGTATGGATCCAAAAGATTTACCGGATCCTCATGAATTATTAATTAATAGAGAATTTTTAGGTAAAATTTATCCGTCTTTTAATGATGGTTTAGTTCCTTTTTGGAATTTAGATTGGTCAAAATATTCTGATATTTTAACTTTTAAAGGAGGTTTAAATCCAGTTACAGCAAGTCTTTGGTTAACAGATGTAGCACATCATCATTTAGCAATTGGTGTTCTATTTATTATTGCTGGTCATATGTATCGTACCAATTTTGGAATTGGACATAGTATTAAAGAAATTTTAGAAGCGCATAAAGGTCCTTTCACAGGAAATGGTCATAAAGGTTTATATGAAGTATTAACTACTTCATGGCATGCTCAATTATCAATCAATTTAGCTCTTTTAGGTTCTTTAACAATTATTATTGCACATCATATGTATGCAATGCCTCCATATCCATATATTGCAATAGATTATCCAACACAATTATCTCTATTTACACATCATATGTGGATTGGAGCATTCTGTATTGTTGGAGCTGGTGCACATGGTTCAATTTTTATGGTACGAGATTATGATGCTACATTAAATTACAATAATTTATTAGATCGTGTAATTCGTCATCGTGATGCAATTATTTCTCATTTAAATTGGGTATCAATTTTCTTAGGATTCCATAGCTTTGGTTTATATATTCATAATGATACTATGCAAGCCTTAGGACGTCCGCAAGATATGTTCTCAGATAAAGCAATTTCATTACAACCAATTTTTGCTCAATGGATTCAAGGTTTACATACAGCCGCTCCAGGAACTACATCACCTAATGCATTAGCTACTGCGAGTTATATTTTTGGTGGAGATCCAGTGATTTTAGGTTCAAAAATTGCATTAGTTCCAATGAAATTAGGAACTGCAGATTTCCTAGTTCATCATATTCATGCTTTTACAATTCACGTTACGGCTTTAATTTTATTTAAAGGACTATTATATGCGAGAAATTCACGTTTAATTCCAGATAAATCAAACTTAGGATTCCGTTTCCCTTGTGATGGTCCTGGACGTGGAGGAACTTGTCAAGTTTCAGGATGGGATCACGTTTTCTTAGGTCTTTTCTGGATGTATAATTCTATTTCTATCGTTATTTTCCATTTCAGTTGGAAAATACAATCAGATATTTGGGGATCTGTAACACCTCAAGGAACTCTTTCTCATATTACAGGAGGAAATTTTGCACAAGGAGCATTAACTATTAATGGATGGTTACGTGATTTCCTTTGGTCACAAGCATCTCAAGTAATTCAATCATATGGATCTGCTTTATCAGCTTATGGATTAATTTTTTTAGGTGCACATTTTATTTGGGCATTTAGTTTAATGTTCTTATTTAGCGGAAGAGGATACTGGCAAGAATTAATTGAATCTATTGTTTGGGCGCATAATAAATTAAAAGTTGCTCCAGCTATTCAGCCACGTGCTTTAAGTATTACACAAGGTCGTGCAGTTGGATTAGCACATTATTTATTAGGAGGGATTGGAACTACATGGGCATTCTTCTTAGCAAGAATTATTTCTGTAAGTTAAAGAACTATTTTCTCTTTATTAAGAAAAATAACTAGAGATTTTTTTGAAACAAAAATATAAAATTATTAAAAAAAAAAATTTTATCGATGGCTACAAGATTCCCAAAATTTAGTCAGGTATTAAGTGAAGATCCGACTACACGACGTATTTGGTATAGTATTGCAACAGCTCATGACCTTGAAAGTCATGACGATGTATCAGAAGAAGCTTTATATCAAAAAATATTTGCTTCTCATTTTGGTCATTTAGCTATTATTTTTCTTTGGACAGCTGGAAATCTATTCCATGTAGCATGGCAAGGAAATTTTGAACAATGGATTTTAAACCCATTAAAAGTAAAACCAATTGCTCATGGAATTTGGGATCCTCATTTTGGAGAAACAGCCTTAAAAGCATTTACTAGAGGAGGAGTTATTTATCCAGTTAACATTGCTTTATCAGGTGTATATCAATGGTGGTATACAATTGGAATGAGAACAAATCAAGACTTATATATTGCTTCGGTTTTCTTATTAGCGATTGCTGGTCTATTTTTACAAGCAGGATGGTTACATTTACAACCTCAATTTAAACCAAGTATTTCATGGTTTAAAAATAATGAATCAAGATTAAATCATCATTTATCTGGTTTATTTGGAGTTAGCTCTCTTGGATGGACAGGACATTTAGTTCATGTAGCAGTTCCAGAATCTAGAGGAATTCATATTGGATGGGATAATTTTTTAACAACATTACCACATCCAGCTGGTTTAACACCATTCTTTACTGGAAATTGGAGTGTTTATGCTGAAAATCCAGATACAAATTCACATATTTATAATACATTAACTGGTGCTGGAACTGCAATTTTAACGTTTAAAGGAGGATTCCATCCACAAACGCAATCTTTATGGTTAACAGATATTGCACATCATCATTTAGCAATTGGTGTATTATTTATTATTGCTGGTCATATGTATCGTACTAATTTTGGAATTGGACATAGTATTAAAGAAATTCTAGAAGCACATCGTCCACCTGGAGGAAGATTAGGAAAAGGTCATATTGGATTATATGATACAATTACTAATTCTTTACATATGCAATTAGGTTTAGCATTAGCTTCGTTAGGAGTAATTACTTCATTAGTTGCTCAACATACTTATTCTTTAAATCCTTATGCATTTTTATCTCGTGATTATGCAACTGAAGCAGCTTTATATACTCATCATCAATATATTGCAGGATTCTTAATGGTAGGTGCGTTTGCACATGGAGCGATTTTCTTTGTTCGTGATTATGATCCTGAATTAAATAAAAATAATGTTTTAGCAAGAATGCTAGATCATAAAGAAGCTATTATTTCACATTTAAGCTGGGTTTCTCTTTTCTTAGGGTTTCACACTTTAGGATTATATGTTCATAACGATGTTGTTGTTGCGTTTGGAACACCAGAAAAACAAATTTTAGTTGAACCTGTTTTTGCTCAATGGATTCAAGCTTCTTCAGGAAAAGCTATTTATGGTTTTGATACTCTTTTATCTTCGTCAAGTAGTTCAGCATCGATTGCTAGTGAACAATTATGGTTACCTAATTGGTTAGAAGCAATTAATAGTAATAAAAATTCATTATTTTTAACTATTGGTCCGGGAGATTTTTTAGTTCATCATGCTATTGCATTAGGATTACATACAACAACATTAATTTTAGTAAAAGGAGCTTTAGATGCTCGTGGTTCTAAATTAATGCCAGATAAAAAAGATTTTGGTTATAGTTTCCCATGTGATGGTCCTGGACGCGGAGGAACATGTGATATTTCTGCTTGGGATGCATTCTATTTATCAATGTTTTGGATGTTAAATACAATTGGATGGACAACATTCTATTGGCATTGGAAACATATTACATTATGGTTAGGAAATCCAGCTCAATTTGATGAATCTTCAAATTATATTATGGGATGGTTAAGAGATTATCTATGGTTAAATTCTTCTCCATTAATTAATGGTTATAATCCTTTAGGAATTAATAACTTATCTGTATGGGCATGGATGTTCTTATTTGGACATTTAATTTGGGCAACTGGATTCATGTTCTTAATTTCATGGCGTGGATATTGGCAAGAATTAATTGAAACTATTGTTTGGGCTCATGAAAGAACACCATTAGCTAATTTAGTTCGTTGGAAAGATAAACCTGTTGCTTTATCGATTGTACAAGCTCGTTTAGTTGGTTTAGCTCATTTTACAATAGGGTATATCTTTACGTACGCCCCATTTGTAATTGCTTCAACATTAGGAAAATTTGGTTAAACTTCTTACTTTTGTTATATTCTTTTTGGGAAAATTTATTTCTAAAAAGAATATGGCAAAAAAAAGCATGTTAGAACGAGAATTAAAGCGTAAATTTCTTGTTCAAAAATTTTCAGAAACTCGAACTCTTCTTTTAAAAGAATTAAAGAAAGCACCATCTTTAGAAGATAAATTTAGCATTAGTGCCAAACTTCAAAAATTGCCTAAAAATAGTTCAAAAATTAGATTACGTAATCGTTGCTGGAAAACTGGAAGACCTCGTGGATATTTACGTTATTTTGGATTATGCAGAAATGCAGTTCGTGAATTAGCTCATAATTGTTTTTTACCAGGGATTACAAAAGCTAGTTGGTAAGGAATAAATAGAAATTAAATTCTATTTATTCTTTTTATTTTTTTTTTACTTTTAAAAATTAAAAGTTTAAATAACTAATTCATTTCCACGTTTATATTGTAAATAAGCCGTTACAAAAAGGCCAAATAACGTCACAACAACTAAACCTAATACAATTCCAATTAATAAGGGTTCGACCATTTTTTAATTAATTTTAATAATTATTCTTAATAAATTTTTTAAGAACTAGTTAAATATATATATATTTAGATCAAATATTTTAAGAATTTTTGATTATCTAAATCCAACACTTGCTTGCCAAACAAAAGCTAATAAGAAAAATAAAACAGGAATTACTGGAAGAATATCAGTAAGTGGACCAAAAATTGCAAAAGCTCCCGGTAATTTAGTTAATAAGAATGTTTCCATATAAAATTCTTTTTTATTCTTTTTTGATTATACACTTAAAAAGATGTATATTCTATTTTCTTTTTATTATAAGAAAATAAAAAGTATAAAAGAAGAATCTTTATAAGTTTCTTTCCTTTTTTAAGCTAATAGAGGGAATCGAACTCTCGACCTCCTGATTACAAGTCAGGCGCTCTACCAATTGAGCTATATTAGCATGAAGTATTTTTCTTTTTTTCTTCTAATCAGATACAAAATTAATTATATTTCTTAATAAATATTTTGTCAAGAAAAAAGAGTTCTTCTTTTTTCTTAGACAAATTTATTCTCTAAAAATTTTTATAAAATAGCAGCTAAAGATTGATTATTCTCTATTTTTGATTGACGTTCCATAAGATTAAAAGTTGATAAATCATTAAAAGCAAAAAAAGCTAAAACTTTTCTATCTAATAACACATTACTTTTTCTTAATGATCCAATAAAATTAGAATAAACATTTTTACGTGCTCGACTGGCTGCATTAATACGATAAATCCAAATGCGTCTATAATTTCTCTTTTTTAAACGCCTTCCAATATAAGCAAAATTCAAACTTTGTACAACTTGTTCGCCTATAAGTGTAGAAAGGCGAGAATGAGATCCAACATACCCCTTAGCTAAGTTTAAATATTTTTTTCTTCTCTTAGCAGCTACATTTCCACGTTTAACTCTTACCATTTTCTCTTTTTTAATTTACTATATCAAATGATTTTTTTTCCTTATCTATAAGGTAACATTAAAGAAAATGTTTTTAAATCAGAATCATGAATAACTGCATTTTCTGATAATTGACGAATTCGTTTCGAATTTTTCTTTCTTAATAAATGTCCTTTATAGGCTTTTTTACGAGCCAAACAATTTTTTTTTACTTTTACTCTTTTTTGTGCAGATTTTCTCGTTTTGAGTTTCATTTTTTTTCTATTTTTTACAAGATCACAAAAAATAATTTTAATCTGAATTATAAGAATAGTAAAGTATTAAAAATTTGATTTGGAAAAAAATACTAGTTTTTATAAAAAAAAAAAAGAAAAGAATAAGATATTATAAAGGTGGTAATAAATATAAGCGAACTAAATTAGTAACTAAAGAAAAATAATGAGGTAATTTTTTTAAATCTTTAAAAGTAATTTCATTATTTTTAGAAATTTTAATTAATTCATCATTTGCTTTAGCACATTCATCTAAAAGAGGGAAGAAAGACGGATGTTCTACATCTAAAATAACAGGGAATAAAATTTTTGCACTTAAATTTGTTTCTCTAATAACTAATTTATCAAATTCGGTTGCATCTAAACCAATTGTTGAATAAAATTCTGCACGTTGAAGATCATTTAAATACATAGTTGCGAAAACTGAAAGTAAAAAGAATCTGCACCATAATTTTGACTCAAAAGTTGTTATTAGTTCAGGTTGAGATTTGATAAGAGCTGCAAAAAAATCTCCATGTCGATTTTCATCTTGACACCAATTTTCAAAAAAACGGAAAATAGGATAAATTCTAGAATTTGGATTTTTTTCTAAATGACGATAAATAGTAATATATCTCCAATATCCAATTTTTTCAGATAAATAAGTTGCATAAAAAATAAATTTCGGAGCAAAAAAGGTATATTTACGACTTTTTGTTAAAAATCCTAAATCTAAAGAAATATTAAAATCACTCATTGCTTTATTTAAAAACCCAGCATGTCGAGCTTCATCTCTAGACATATAAGAAAAGCCTTCTGCTAATAAAGGATTTTTTTTTTTTAAATTACGAGAAATTTCTTTATAAAGTAAAAATCCAGAAAATTCCGCTGTACAAGAACGCTCTAAAAATTCAATAAAAATTTGACGTGTTTTTTCATCAAAAAAATCCCAAGTATTTAAAAATTCTTTATCACGAATAAAATGATCACGATTATAATCAATTCTAAATTCATCAACAACTGCTTCAATTTCTTCACGATTCGAACTAATATCTAATTCTGATATTTCTTGAAAATTTGTTGTATAAAAACGTGGAGTTAATAATGTTTCTTTAAATGCTTCTTTAGTAGATACTTTTTCGTCTGTTGGCTTTTTAATTGTAGTTGACATATTTAAAAAATAAATTGTTAAAATAATTGTTTCTTTTGACTATAATTTACTCGACTACCTTAATCTTATTTTTATTATAATAATTTTCTTTTTTCTTTGAGTTATTTTTAATTTTTGCTAGAATTAAGTTGTTTAGAAAAACAAAAACAGATTAAGACGGTATAGCCAAGTTGGTAAGGCATTGGATTGCAAATCCTTCATCTCCAGTTCAAGTCTGGATACCGTCTGAGGTATCTTGTAGTTTAAAAGCAAAAGCATTGCTTGATATCAATATCTATTTAAAAAAAATAAAAATAAGGGGATGTGGTGGAATGGTAGACACAACAGACTTAAAATCTGTTGATTGATAATGATCGTGAGGGTTCAAGTCCCTCCGTCCCCAAACTTAAATTATTTAAAATTTCAAACCTTGTAATTTACATATTTTTTAAAAATTCTGTATTAATTCCTAATTCTCTTTCAATTGAAATTTTTCCAGTCCTTACAATTTCAATAATTCGATACTTTTGAAGAAGTTGTTGAATTGTACTTATTTTTCCAGGATCACCTGTTACTTCGATTGTAATTGAAATATCCGAAATATCTACAACTTTTGATCGAAAGACTTGAACAATCTCTAAAATTTCTGAACGTGTTGAAGATGAAGAATTAACTTTAATTAGCATTAATTCTCGTTCAACACATGGACGATTACTAATATCTTTAACTTCAATAACTTGAATTAATTTATTTAACTGTTTTGTAATTTGCTCAATTGTTTGATAATCTCCTGGAATAACTAAAATAATTTTTGAAATTCCTAAATTTTCTGTTGGACCAACTGCAATACTTTCTATATTAAAACCTCGGCTTGAGAATACCGTCGAAATTCTTGTTAATACACCTGATTCGTTATAAACCGTTATTGATAACGTTTTTTTCATAAAAGAATTTTTTGAATTATTAGTAAAAAAAAGAAAAAATTGACTCTCCTAATTATAGATAATATATTATTCTATATAAGTATTCTTTACTATAAACTAGAATTAGAAAACAAAAAAAAATGAATATAACTTCAGAGCAAATAAAATTATTGCGTGAAAAAACCGGAGCTGGAATATTAAATTGTAAAAATGCATTAATTGATACACAAGGAGATTTTGATAAAGCAATAAATATCTTAAGACAAAAAGGTTTAGCTTCTGCGGAAAAAAAAACCTCTAGAACAACAACTCAAGGAATTATAACAAGTTATATTCATATTGGTTCAAAAATTGGTGTATTATTAGAATTAAATTGTGAAACCGATTTTGTTGCTAGACGTTTAGAATTTCAAAATTTAGCAAAAAATTTAGCTATGCAAATTGCAGCAGGAAATTCAATTAATTATATTCGTTTAGAAGATATTCCGGAAGAAATTTGGAAAAAAGAAATGGAAATTGAAAATTTACGAGAGGATGTTTTAGCAAAACCTGAAACAATTCGTAATTCAATTGTAAAAGGACGTGTTGAAAAAACATTAAAAACATATACCTTAGTAGATCAATTATGTATTAGAGATCCTGATATTACAGTTGAAGATTATATTAAGAATCATATCGCTTTATTAGGGGAAAATATTAAAGTAAATCGTTTTCAAAAATTTGTTATGGGACAATCATAAAATTAAATTTTTTCTAGTTAATTTTTTATAAACTAGAAAATTATTAAATACTTCATTTAAAAAAGTATAGAAAATCTATACTTTTTAAAAATCTAATTCTGCAATTTGAACTTTTTCGAATTGTTTTTTCTTGAACACTAGCATAGCCTGAGTAATAATAATAGAAATACAGAATGCTAAATAAGCATAAATTCGACTTGAATCTTGTAAAACAATTTCAGCATCTATTTGTCCAAATCCTCCAACATTTGGATTAAGTGTTAAAGGTTCATCTTGTTGTACTAATTGATTTTCTTTTACAATTAAACCAACTTCGTTAGGAATAGTTTGTAATTTTGTTTCTCCAGTTGAACTTAAAATTGATACTTCAGTTTGTTTTTCATTTACTTTAATATTTTGAATTTTTCCTGTTGCTACAGCATTAAATTGATTATTATTGGTTTTTTCTCCAGTAGGATATAGTTGACCACGTCCACGATTTGCTCCAACATGAATTGAATATTTAGCAAAATAAATATTTTTATTTGTAGCTGGATCCGGAGATAAAATTGGGAATGCAATTTCAGAGTATTTATCTCCACTAATTGGACCTACAACAAGAATATTTTCTTTTGTAGCACTATATGGAGTAATATAAATTCCTTTTAATTTTTGTTTTAATGACTCCTCTAAACGTGTTTTTGGAGCTAATTTAAAACCTTCAGGTAAAATAACTACTGCCCCAACATTTAATCCCCCTTTTTGACCATTTCCTAAAACTTGTTTTTGTGTTTTATCATATGGAATTTTTACTAACGTTTCAAAAACTGTATCTGGTAAAACAGATTGAGGAGCTTCAAATTCTGTAGGTTTTTGAGCTAAATGACAATTCGCACATACAATTCTTCCATTTGCTTCACGGGGATTTTCATATGCTTGTTGAGCATAAATGGGAAAAGCAAATGCTGTTTGAGGAAGAAAAAAAAGAAAACTAGAGATAAGAGAAAAAAGGAATGGTTTTACTACTAAATTAGTAGTAGAAAACGCGAAAGATAATTGTTTTTTCATTTTTTAGTTGATTAAAATGTTAATTAATTAATTATAAGAAAAAAGAAATTTGTAATTTAGAAGAACAAATTTTTAAAAATGAAAAAATATTTTTTTTGAAAAAAAATTAAAAATTGAATTGAGAATAATTTGTTAAGAACCAAACGGAGTTAAAAAATTATTTTTTAAAGTTATTCGTTTTTGTAGAGTAAGAATAACAAAAAGATATAAAAAAATTCCTGAAAAGGCAAAACTAATTTGTGTATAACCATCAATGGTTGGAGTTAAAACTCCGGAACCAACAAAAATAAAAAAAATAATAATTTTCCAAAATCCGGGAAATAAAATTGTAGTTTTTTCAGTAGTAAAAAAAAAGATAGCTACAATTGGAAATTGTGATAATAAAATCAAAAGACTAATTAACAAACTTTCCAAATTCAAAATTTCTTCAAATGACCAAATATTTTCAATTGTTTTTTCTCCATAATTATTAAACGAATCTAAACTTAAAGGAATAACAGTATTTAGAAGAGTTCCAATAACTAAAGAAAAAAGAAAAAATCTCGTTTTCATAACAACAGAAATTTGCATTCTACTACTTGTTTTTGTTCCTTTTTCTTTTTGAAAATCCCCTTGTAAACTTAAACGGGTATAAATTGCTGAAACAGTAACTAAAAAAAAAAGAGATAGAAAAAGTAAAAAAAAATAAAATCCTGGTACTAATTGTAAAAGATTTATTTCAGTAACTTGACTTCTTATTGTTTCGAGAAAGATAATAACTCCTCCTAAATAACTAATAATTTTTATAAGTAAGTCCGTTTGAATATTATAGTTAGAAATAACTTTAATCGTTTGATCTAAATTTAGCATTTGGATTTATTTATAAAATAATAACAAACAATAATTTTATTTTAATTGTTTTGCAAAAGTTAAAGTTTGTTTTAAAAATGCCACATCACTCTTTAAAACTAAAATATCTGAAGATAATTTAATTTCTTCTTTTGTTTTTTTTCTTTCGTTTTCTTTTATATCTTTTTGTTTTGCTTGTTCAACTAATAATTTTTGTTCTAAAATATCTAAAGTTTCTTTTTTTTTTTCATACATTTTTGAAATATCATTTACAGGTAAAGAAGAATTTAGTTCATAGGCATTTTTTGCATACACATAAACTGCCATTCCTTTTTGTTTTGGATCTAATCCTTTATTTGAAACAAGAAAAACGGCATCTTGGACAATAAAACTAAATTTTTCCACCTTATTTTCAAAGTTACTTTCAATTTCTACAAGATTATTTTCAACTAAGCCTAATAAATCTTGATGATTATTTAATATTTCAGCAACTCCATTTCTTAAATGAACTTTAATTTTTGTTGTATTTTCTTGGTTAGTAATATATTGGGCACTGGATAAAAAAAAGAACATATATTTTAATAAAATTAATGTGTGGAATCTTTTTTAAAAAATAAAAACAAACTTTTTATTTATTTACGATAAAAAAAAAACTTTTTTTTCTCCTTTAAAAAATATATTGAAATCTTTAAAAGGAGAAAGGGTTTATTAAAAAAAGGAATAGGATTTTTGTTATGTTTTCTCTTTTATCACTAAAAGAAAAACTAAATTAGCTAAAACCTTTTATTTATATAATTGTACATTTTCACTTCCGATAATATTAACAAAATCATCGATTGTAAAATGAAGGAAATCTTCCTTTTTGATTGTTACTAAAGAATTATAATTTAATTGTCCATTTTTTGATAATAAATTTTCAACACGAATAGCTTGATATGCTAATAATTGATTAATTAAAACTTTAATTGTTCTTACATTCGCAAAAGTTGGGAACGTAATTAATTGTTTAATATAAAAAACAAAAATTTCTAATGCTTCATCAGTAAATTTATAACGATTATCATTATGTAATAAGAATTTTGTAATTTCTGTTAAATCCTCAACATTATAATCTTGAAAGTCTACATGGTTTCCAATACGAGAAGAAACTCCTGGATTTGAGTTAAAAAAACCTTCAATCTTTTTTTTTCCACCAGAAAAAATTAAAATAAGATCATCGCGCTGATTTTCCATAACTTGTAGTAAAAGTTCAATCGCTTCAGATCCATAATCTCTTTCATTATCAGGTTTATATAAATGATGAGCTTCATCAATAAATAAAATTCCTCCTTGTGCACGTTGTAATTGTTCGCGTGTTTTAGGTGCTGTATGACCTACATATTGTCCTACTAAATCTTCACGAGTTACATTGGTAATATGTCCTTTACTTAAATACCCTAAATTTCGTAAAACTAAAGCGATTTTTGCTGCAACAGATGTTTTTCCAGTACCTGGTCGACCAGTAAACGCCATATGTAAACTAGAATTTAATGTAGATAATTCTTGAAGTTCACGAATTCTGTCAAATAATAAAACAGATGAAATTTCACGAACACGATTTTTTACATCTCTTAATCCAACTAATTCTTGATCCATTGTTCCTAAAATAGATTGAATTCCTGTTTGAACATAACAATCCTTAATATCAATGGAATCTACCTGATTAATTACTAAATCTTTTAATGTTTTTGACATTTTTTATTTTTTTAAATTTTTTAAACTTTGACGTAAGAAGTAAATTAAAAGATGAAAAAAAAGAAACTAAAAGTATAGTTTCTTTTTTTTCAAGTATTTCACTAAAAAAGAGTTTATTAATTAGTAACGTGCTCCTTCTCCAGCAGATTGAACAGCATAACTTTGTAAAGTATATACAATATTTCTTCCTTTTCCTTCTTGACGGCTTAAATAGAAACCTGGTTCAAATGCAGGACGTTGTACAATAAATGAAAGCGCTGTACTTTCAATACCACGTGTATTGTTAAAAGCGTTAATTTTAATATAAACGTTTGGATGAGCTTTACGAGCTTCTGCTAATTCATATAAAAGAGCTGTTGAATCTGGAAGATTGAAAAGAGGTAATCCCCATAATTCCCAGTATGAGTTACGTGGATGAGGATCATCAGTATATTCAACTGAAACCGCGAATCCTTTTTTAATAGCATAATCAACTTGTTTTTTGATTTGCTCGTCTGTTAAATCAGGTAATAAAGAGAAAGTTCCTTGTGAAATTCTTGTCATAATAAATCTTTAATTGAATAATTAATTTTTCTCAAAAAAGAGAGAGTAGAATATAAATTTTTAAAATCTATAAAAATTTTTACTCACTTTAAAAACGAGTGAGTAAAAATTTTTATCAAATATTAAGAAGCTGATTTAGTAGGTGTAGATTCGAAATCTAATGTATCAGTAGAAGCGTAATCAAATGTAATTGCTTTCCATAAGTCTAAAGCTG
>Ga0247832_1005070_pt1 | contig 15682 bp, 12 predicted proteins | sample LaCruzMarch2015__10_FD_192407 | JGI IMG/M metagenome (GOLD analysis project Ga0247832, IMG submission 192407) | Freshwater microbial communities from meromictic Lake La Cruz, Castile-La Mancha, Spain - LaCruzMarch2015_4m | ecosystem: Environmental > Aquatic > Freshwater > Lake | place: Spain... | reverse complement strand
ATCAGAAATGTGCTGGCTAAACATTGGTACGTATCCTGTGTAAAGTTGCATAGGACCAATCATAGGATTTACAAAAGGTCCGTAAATATGTCGTGTAGTATCAAAAAGTATTTCTCCAGAAAAAGTTGTGCCAACGCCATTTGGACTAATAGTATGGCAACCAGCGCAAGAAACGCCATCAATGCCTAATGAATCATTATCAAAATCGGAAATTAGGTAATGTGAAGCCCCGTTATAATGAGCGTTATAATGACCCATTGGGGCGTGACAACTAGTACATTTATCTTCTAAATCCATACCATGCGCAGGGTTTACAAGTTTTTCATGACTTACCTTTGCTCTCCATAAAGGATCTTTTGCCGACATTCCCATCATAGAGGCTGACCAACGATCGTACAAATTTACATCCACCAAATCTTCTGTCACATTGGCCCACCCTAATGAATCTTTGCCATGGCACCCAGCACAGCGCGATGAGGGCAAGAAATACTCCCCTGGTCCAATAGGCCCTACCTGCATTTTAAATGCTGCCAACTCTTTATTACTATGATATCTGGAAGTTGCTTTATTTTGCTTGGCTGCAAAAATTGACAATACAAACACAGTAATAGAGATAAAAACAATCACCGAAAAACGCGTAATTTTCATACCATATAAAAATATAATGTGTAAATGTATATCTTATAATTTTGAAAACAAACAAATAAAGGCAATGGAATGTTTATTTTGATGAAATTATGATTGTAATCGATGAGTGAAAACGAATACTGTTTATGGTAGCGCAAATTTTTAAAATCATGACTATCAATTATTTCATTCTTAGCAATTAATACTAGCGCGAGTTTTCAAACTCGTGCCATGCTAATCATTCCTTATTAAACACTTCCTTAAAATCCTAATTTTACCTTAACTTATAAACCCCTAAAATTTCAGAATTTCTATATTGAATATCGTAAACTTTTTTGTGCAGAAAACCATCGTGATCGCTCGGTTTATTGCGATAATTAGTTAAATAATAATCGGCATCCTTTTCTTCTAAAACATATTGCAATCTACAGTTTTTATCCATGTGTTTTAGCAATACATAATTGCTATAAACTGGATAGCAATTTCCGGTAACTTTTATGGTATCTCTTTTATCAGATTCTAAAATTTTTTCTAAGCCTGCTCTAAAAGATGCTCCCCAATACTCCATGTCATAATTATATCGAATGTTGTCATTTTTATCGCTTACCAACTCATTAAAATAAACGTATTCATGAGGAAATGCGTTTTGCATTTTAATCAATTCAAACATCAACAACGCCACAAATAGTATTACCACAGTCCATTTTACCATGGTAGTTTTTAGCTTCTGATAAACCAATTGGCCACCATATAAGGCCACAATTAATAAAAAAGGGTACACAAAATACACATGCCTCCATGTATCATACAATACCGATTTTAAAATAATTATAGCCAATAATGGCAACATAAAAAGGCTCAATGCCATTAATTTTTCCAGTAGTTCTTTATGCTTAAATATTTGCTTTTTTAAACGAACAATTTGGTAAACGATGCCTGTAACTCCAACAAAATATAAAAATAAATAAAGCAAAGGCGTGGTGATTGCAATCCATGATAATGAAAAATACCAAGGTGTTTCAAAAGAGAATATAAAATCGCCAAACAACAAGCTGTAGCCTTTCCAACGATAGTGACTCATATTTAAAAAAGCCACTAAAAAGTTTTTGATAGGATTCAACCATAAATAAGGCCAAAATAAATACACTAACAAAGCGCTAAAAATAAAGTAGTATTTCATTTTTTTAAGGAATGAAATATTCAATAATTCTTTAACAGATAAATTGCCTTTTTGATACTCGAAAAGAAAGAAAAAAAGGATGGTAATTGGCACAAAAATTACACCTGTAATTCGGGTATCAATGAGCAAAGCGGTGCTTAAGGCCAAACAAAAGCTTCTTTTAATATCAGGCTTTTCGATAAAACACAAAAGTGCATAATAAGCTATGATATAAAACACCATCAGCGGCACATCTTTTGAATTGATAAAGGCATGCCCATAAATGCGGGGGCTAAGCACCAACATGAGTGCACCACAAAATGCCCACCAATTAGAGAACCTTAATTTAAGTATGGTAAGATAAAAAAAGAACACGCCCACACAAAACAAGAAATAACAAGCCAAATGCCGAATAAAAGTAGAAGATGCTGGCTGATTAGGTGCCAACTTTTTTTCCAGTACATACAAAGGAAGTTCCACCACAATGCCATAATCGCGGCCATTTAAAATTAATAAAGAGTCGTTTCCTTCAGCAAGGTAATTATAAGTAACCCTTCCCATATTTCTTTGCAAATATTCATCCCATTGTGTACCGTATGTTTTGTAGGTGTTTATGCCTGTAAGAGCAAGCACACACAACAAGAGCAGGATGGGTAGGTGCGAAAGGTATTTCATCTATTATAATGCAAAGCTTTTTAAAAAGTTAATTTTAAGCTGTTGCGAATGTAGAATAAATTCTAGTTTTATAAATCAATATTGACATTTTATGCTTGCAATAATGACGAATTCTCAAAAGGTTGGCGTCTGATAGCTAAATGACCCCTTTCCAAAACTTGGGTTGGCTAAAATAACTCTGGTGCTTATCCTTTCATTTTATTACCTCTTTATATTCTCCAATATCCACCACTATTTATTAGATTTGCATCCTTAAAAAAAACAATCCATTTATATGCATAATACAATACTAGTTGGTGCCCCCGAAACAGTTGAAACAGCTAAAAAACTTGGTTTACTTCCTCAGGAATTTGAGCGTATTACCGAAATTTTAGGGCGTGTGCCTAACTTTACCGAACTCAGCATTTTTTCAGTAATGTGGAGCGAACATTGCTCCTACAAAAACTCAATTATATGGCTTAAAACCTTGCCAAAAGATGGACCACGAATGTTAGCAAAAGCAGGCGAAGAAAACGCAGGATTGGTTGATATTGGCGATGGTTTAGGTTGTGCTTTTAAAATCGAATCGCACAATCATCCAAGTGCTTTAGAGCCTTATCAAGGCGCTGCTACGGGCGTTGGAGGTATAAACAGAGATATTTTTACTATGGGTGCACGTCCTATTGCCCAATTAAATTCTTTGCGTTTTGGAAATATCAATAACCAACGCACCAAATGGTTGTTGCGTGGCGTGGTTAAAGGAATTGGCGATTATGGCAATGCCTTTGGAATTCCTACAGTTGGTGGCGAAGTGTTTTTTGATGATTGCTATGAAGTAAACCCACTTGTAAATGCCATGAGCGTGGGTATTGTTAAAAAAGGAGAAACAGTTTCTGCCACTTCTTATGGCGTTGGAAATCCAGTGTACATTGTTGGTTCTGCTACGGGTAAAGATGGCATACATGGGGCTACATTTGCTTCGGCAGATATTACCGAAGATTCTGCCAAAGACCTGCCAGCAGTGCAAGTAGGCGATCCATTTCAAGAAAAATTATTATTAGAAGCTACTTTAGAAGTAATAAAAACGGGTGCCGTTATTGGTATGCAAGATATGGGTGCAGCTGGTATTACATGTTCTACCAGCGAAATGAGCGCTAAAGGTGAGCACGGTATGATTATTCACTTAGACAAAGTGCCAACACGCCAAGCAGGCATGCAGCCCTTTGAAATTCTGCTTTCCGAAAGTCAGGAAAGAATGTTGATTGTGGTTGAAAAAGGAAAAGAAAAAGCAGTTGAATCCGTATTCGAAAAATGGGATTTAAATTGCGAAATTATAGGTGAAGTAACTGATACCAAACGTTTGCAATACTTTATGCATGGCCAATTGGTGGCCGATGTGCCAGCGCATGATTTGGTATTAGGTGGCGGAGCGCCAGTCTATCATCGCGAATATAAAGAACCGGCATATTATGCCGAATCTAAAAAGTTTAATATTAGCTCAGTTCCGGAACCAGCCGATTTAAAGGCGGTAATGATGCATTTGGTAAATCATCCCAACATAGCTTCTAAAAAGTGGGTTTATGAGCAATACGATAGCATGGTAGGTACACTCAACATGAGCACCAATAAGCCCTCTTCGGCAGCCATTGTTAATTTAAAAGATAGCGATAGAGCACTAGCACTTACTGTAGATTGTAATAGCCGTTATGTAAATGCCGACCCAGAAGTAGGTTGTGCTATAGCTGTAGCAGAGGCATCAAGAAATATTGTATGTGCTGGTGGTGTAGGTTTAGCAGTAACTAATTGTTTAAATTTTGGCAATCCATATAACCCCGAAGTGTATTGGCAATTTGTAGGTGCCATTAAAGGGATGAGCGCTGCTTGTAAAAAGTTTGAAACCCCTGTTACTGGTGGTAATGTGAGCTTCTATAACCAAAGTACCAATGGCGATAAAACGGAACCTGTTTTTCCAACACCAACCATTGGTATGCTTGGGATTTTAGATGCTAAAAAAACATTTACAGGCATTGGCTTTAAAAAAGTGGATGATTTAATTTATTTGGTGGGTGAGTCGGTTAACGATATCAATTCTTCAGAATATTTGTATTCTTATGTTGGTGTTAAAAACAGTCCTGCACCTTATTTCGATTTAGATAAAGAATTTAATTTGCAAAAAGCGGTAACAGCAATAATCAAGCAAGACATCATTGCTTCTGCCAATGATTGTTCCGATGGTGGTTTATTTGTGGCTGTTTTAGAATGCGCCATGGCCAGCGATTTAAGCTTTTATATCAATACAGATAAAAATTTTAGAAAAGATGCCTTTCTATTTGGAGAAGCACAAAGCAGAGTAATTGTGAGCATTGATCCTTCACAAAAAAATACTTTTGAAATAACCTTGAAAGGTTTAAATGTGCCATTTTTTGCTCTAGGTGAAGTGGCTCAAAAAGAAATAAAAATAGATGGTGTATCTTATGGCAATTGCCACGAATACAAGCATTATTTCGATACTGCCTTATCGACCATTATGGCCGAAAATTAATTCAATTAATACCTAAAAATCACTTTGATAAAAGTTGCTTTTCATACTTTAGGTTGCAAACTAAACTTTGCAGAAACGAGCACTATTGCAAGGCAATTTGTAGATAGTGGTTATGAACGTGTGCCTTTTAACTCGGCTGCAGAAGTGTATGTAATTAACACGTGTTCGGTTACCGAAAATGCCGATAAAGAATGTAAAAAAATTGTGCAACAGGCATTAAAACAAGCGCCTGGTGCTTTTGTATGTATTGTTGGTTGTTATGCACAACTCAAGCCAGATGAAATTGCTAAAATTAAAGGTGTTGATCTGGTATTAGGTGCTACTGAAAAGTTCCGTATTATTGATTACATCAATGATCTTAACAAAAAACAACTTACTGAAATACACAGTTGCGAAATAGAAGATGCCAATGTATTTACAAGTGCTTATAGTTTTGGCGATAGAACGCGTGCTTTCTTGAAAGTGCAGGATGGCTGCGATTATAGTTGCACCTATTGCACCATTCCTCTGGCACGCGGAATCAGCAGAAGCGACAATTTGAACAATGTTTTGAACAGCGCTTCTGAAATTGCACAAAAAGGAATCAAAGAAATTGTGCTCACAGGCGTAAACATTGGCGATTATGGCAAGGGCGAAAACGGCAATAAAAAACACGAGCATACCTTTTTAGATTTAGTGAAGGCGCTCGATCAGGTGGATGGCATTGAAAGGTATAGAATTTCGAGTATCGAACCCAATTTGCTAAAAAATGAAACGATACAGTTTGTAGCAAGCTCTAAAAAATTTGTACCTCATTTTCATATTCCTTTGCAAAGTGGTAGTAATAAAATCTTAAAGTTAATGAAAAGGCGCTATCTGCGCGAATTGTACAGCGATAGAGTTGCAACAATTAATAAGTTAATTCCAGATTGTTGTATAGGTGTTGATGTTATTACCGGCTTCCCGGGCGAAACAGAAGAAGACTTTTTAGATACTTACAACTTTCTTAATGAATTAAACATTGCCTACTTGCATGTGTTTACCTATTCTGAAAGAGCAAATACAGAAGCTATGCAATTCGAAAATGTAGTAAACATGGCAGAACGCAAGCGTAGAACAAAAATGCTACGTATTTTATCATCAAAAAAGAAAACAGCATTTTACAATAATTTTAAGGATACAGAACAGGAAGTACTATTTGAATTTGAACAAAAAAACAATCGTATTTATGGCTATAGCCGAAATTACTTGCGCGTAAGTGTGCCATTCAATAACGAACTCATTAATCAAAAAAGAAAAATTAAAATCGGTAAAATTGATGCCGAAGGCAATCTTTTGGGCGAATTAATGCCCGAATTCTAACATCCCAATCGTTAAAATAATACAAATTAAAAACCAAAGCGTAAAACTATTTTTATTTTGATTAAAAATGTTTTAGTAACTTTGATTTAATACTTTAAAGAATAATAAATGGATTCTAACGAGCAATATTCAATATCCCCAAAGTCGGGAAGATTGCGTAAAAGAGTAAGAGTAAAATACAAAAAAAAGAAACCGGTTGTAACTAAAAACCGGTTAAAAAAGTTGTTAAGCAATCCACTCTTAATCCTTTTAGCGATTGCTTTTCTTACCTTAATTACCTATTACTTTATGCCTAAGTATGGCGTTTATTACGAAAAATACAGACAAGCAAACGATAATGAAACTCACAATGCTAACAAACGCATAAAAGAGACAGATGTTTATGAATAACATCAATAAAATTAAAGCATAACATTATATTTGCTCCACTAAATAAGTATAATGTATCCAACAATCACTGATTTAATTCAAGACCTTTTCGGTGTTCATTTTGCACTACCAATTCAAACATTTGGTTTTTTTGTAGCTATTGCTTTTTTAATCTCAGGCGCTATTTTGGCTGCTGAACTCAAAAGAAAAGAAAACGAAGGGCTATTGTCTGTTAACTATGTAACCATTATTGTTGGTAAACCTGCCACATTACAAGAGCTGTTACTTTCCTTTATCACTGGATTTGCTATTGGATATAAAATTGTTTTTGCTGCATTTAACTATGCCTATTTTGCCGATAACCCTCAGGCAGTGATACTTTCTAGCATAGGAAGTTTACCTGGAGGATTAATAATAGGTGCAATTTCGGCTTATATGCGTTATCGCGAAAAAGACAAGCTTAAAAAAGCTATGCCAACTAAAGAAAAAATAGCTATTCACCCTCACGAACAAATTGGAAATATTGTTATCATTAGTGCAGTAGCAGGACTTTTAGGAGCAAAACTTTTTCACAACCTCGAAAATATTGATGAATTTTTAGCCGACCCTTTAGATGCACTCGCTTCATTTAGCGGTTTAACCATGTATGGAGGGCTTATTCTTACTTCAATAACCTTGTATTTTTATTCAAAAAAAATAAACATTCCGTTTATTCATATGGCCGATAGCGCTGCGGGTCCGTTGATGATTGGTTATGCTATTGGTCGTATAGGTTGCCACATGAGTGGCGATGGAGACTGGGGTATTGTAAATAATTTAGAAAAGCCCCAAATCATGAGCTTTTTACCCGATTGGTTCTGGAAATATAATTATCCTCACAATGTAATTAGTGATGGTATTCCAATTCCAGGTTGCCAAGGTAAACACTGTTACATGCTAGCCGAAGCTGTATTTCCAACACCTTTATACGAAAGCATTGCTTGCATTATATTATTTTTTCTATTGTGGATATTTAGAACAAAGATTAAAAAAGCAGGGGTTTTCTTCTCGCTCTACATTTTATTAAACGGTATTGAAAGATTGCTGATTGAACAAATTAGGGTAAACACAAAATATCATATAGGTACATATGCAATTACACAAGCCGAAATTATTGCTTCAGTATTTATAGTTTTAGGAGGTTTGGGTATTTATTATTTCAATAAAAAGAATCTTGTTATTGAATCAAAACCAACAGATATATGAATTTAAATTATGCTCAAATTTGTGATGCTGTAATAGATATTTCAAAAAAAACTGCAATATATATACAAAGTGAAAGGGGAAAGATTGTAAAAGATCAGGTTGAAGTGAAAGGCCTTAATGATTTTGTAACTAGAGTTGATAAAACATCCGAAAAATTAATTGTAGATGCTTTGGAGCCTCTGGTTAAAGGAGCAGGCTTTATTGCTGAAGAAAATACAAAACCTAAACATGGTGATACTTATAATTGGATTATTGATCCTTTAGATGGAACCACCAATTTTATTCATGGTGTGCCCTGCTATTGCATTAGCATTGCGCTAATGGAAAATGATAAAATAGTTGTTGGTGTTATTTATGAACTTAACTTACAAGAGTGCTTTTACGCTTGGAAAAATGGTGGCGCCTATTTAAATGGAAATAAAATTCATGTTTCTAATGCAACTACATTAAAAAATTCTTTATTGGCCACTGGTTTCCCATACTACGATTATAAATGGCTTGATGAATACTTAAGTTTATTTAAGTACTTTATGAAGAACACACACGGTGTAAGAAGGCTTGGAAGCGCTGCAGCCGATATGGCTTATGTAGCCGCAGGAAGATTTGAAGGTTTTTATGAATACTCCTTAAAGCCATGGGATGTTGCTGCCGGAACCATAATTATTAATGAAGCAGGTGGCAAAGTGAGTGATTTTAGCGGTAATGATAATTTTATTTTTGGACAACAAATAGTTTGCTCAAATAGCCTGATTTTTGATGAATTTCAAACCATTGTGTCCAAATACATGCATTCTGATGACACAAATTCTTAATTTAAAAATTTTGTCGATATTATCATTTCATATAACGATATTTTTTTTGATAAAAAAATTGTAGATTTTGAAGTAATTTATAAATTTGCCACAATTAATAAAAGTAAAGTTAGTTATTAACCAATAAAGAAGGGTAACTTGCAAGACGTAAAAATTTCTGAAATGCTTGATATTTATGAGTTTTACGACAAAATGGAGCGTAATAAAATTATGCTTTCGTTCAAGGGTGATATCACCGCTGAGTTGCTCACCTCTATACTACAAATTATGGAAAGCAAGTTAGACAACTTGCAAGAGGAGCCAAAAATCAAGAAAAAAGTATATAATGTGCTTGTAGAATGTCTGCAAAATTTATATCATCATTTAGATGTAGATATAAATGACAATTCCGAAAAAGCAAAAAAGTACCGTTCGGCCATCTTTATGATTGGCAAAATAGGTACAGAATACAACATCATTACAGGAAATTATATCCTTAACGAAAATGTAGCTTCTCTGCGCGAAAAGCTAAATAGAATTAACGTTATGAATAAAGATGAGCTAAAGGAGTACTACAAAGAAATACTTAACAACGATGAGTTTTCCGAAAAAGGTGGTGGTGGTCTTGGTATGATTGATATCGCTAGAAAATCAGGACAAAAGCTAAACTTTAACTTTGTTGATATTGATGACCAGTTTTCATTCTTTAGCCTTAACATTAAAATATAGTAAAACCTACATAACCCTTTATAAACACTATGGAAACTTTATTAATAGAAGGCTCAGCAAAAACACCAACCATTAAATTTGATGCAGAGCAAGGAATTATAGAAATAAAAGGAAGATCTATTCCTGAAAATTCAATCGAATTTTACAAACCATTAATCGATTGGTTAGAAAAATACTCTAGTAAACCAAAAACAGATACAATTGTAAATATCCAACTTGAATATTTTAACACAAGCTCTTCTAAATGCATTTTAGATGTGTTTAAAAAGCTTGAATCAATAAATAAGGGCGGACAGAGCCAGGTTATAATCAATTGGCATTACGAAGAAGATGATGAGGACATGAGTGAGGCTGGTGAAGATTATCAAGCTATCATTAATGTGCCTTTTAAAATGGTGATGGTGCAAGAATAGTTAACTCATCCTATTGGCAATCAAACAAAAGCCTGTTTTAATCAATTAGAACAGGCTTTTGCAATTCTATTAGCCCAGCTGCATACTTATGATTATATCCTTTAGACGGCTTTATTCAACACCAAACAACACTTAATGTTGGCACAAATAAACACGCTGCTTATTGCCAGCGAAAAGTTTCTATAAACCTATCAATATCCTTACTAATGTAATTTAAAACTGGTGCAATAGAATCGGCATTGGGACTTGAGTTAAAATACAAGGCACATCGCAAAAAATGCTTGGTACTGTCTGTTAAATAAAACTGTACCTGAGAGGCACTGTTACCGCTTAAATTATAAATTAATCCATAAACATTTTTTGATTCATAACTGATCGGAATTTCCTCAATACCATCTGCCTTAACAGTATGCTTATAAACTAGTGTTCTTGAATTGCTTAATTGTTTTTCTAAGTCATCTTTTCCATGTAAAGCTGAGTAACTCAGGTGTATAGTGGCGTTGAGCTTAGGGTAATCGATATTATACCAGCAGTTTTCAATTTGGCTGCCCACATAAACATTTGCGTAGGCGTATTTTGAGTATTCAAAAGAAAAAGGGCAATTTGTTGCAATCGTTTGATACGTATTTGTAGGCAAATCTATTCTAAAATAGCCCCTTGGTTTTGGTGTATAATCTTCATCGCAAGAAGTAAATAAAATAGAAATCAATAATAAGAATGGCAGTAAAACACTCGGAATTATTTTTCCTCCATCATGAAAAGTACCTTGCTGGTTGTGATTAAGTATTGTAAGTTTAATTCGTTTTATTCTTCTTTTATCAACCGATTCAACCGTAAAAACATAATTGTCGAAGGAAATTTTTTCATTTTTTACAGGGATTTTTCCACTCAATTCTAAAATAAATCCCGCTAATGTGTCTGATTCTCCTTTTTTATCTTCAAATACCTCACCATCAATATCCAACACCCTGTATAAATCATTTAAAGGAATTTTTGCTTCAAAAACATAATTGTTTTCGTCAAGCTTCGAATAAACCAACTCCTCAACGTCAAACTCATCATTAATTTCACCTATAACTTCTTCAATAACATCTTCGAGTGTTACAATTCCGTTAGTCCCTCCATACTCATCTACAACAATAGCCAGATGTATTTTTTTGCTCTGAAATTCTTTCATTAAATTATCAATCTTTTTGCTTTCAGGAACAAAAAATGCGGGCCTTAATAAACTTTGCCAGTTAAAATCATTGCCTTTGTCAAGATGAGCAATAAGATCTTTAATAAAAAGCACCCCAACAACTTTATCCAAAGTTTCGCTATAAATTGGCACTCGAGAGAAACCATTTTTTACTATGAGGTCAATAACTTCTAAAAACGGAGTATTTTCATCAAAAGCAACCACATCGATTCTTGGTTTCATAATCTGGCTTACTTCTGTATTTCCAAACTCCACAATTCCTTGTAAGATTTTCCTTTCTTCTTCGGGCGTGTGTTCACTTGAAGTAAGTTCAAGGGCTTGAGATAGTTGATCTACCGACAAATCGGGTGTTTTTTGTTTTATTCGCTTATCAAATGCACCGGCAATACCCACAAGGATCCAAACAAACGGAGTCAGCAATCTTTGAACTATATCAAAAACATACACCATTTTAATAGCTAAACCACGAGGGTTTTTTGCTGCGTAAATCTTTGGAATCACCTCACCAATAAGTAGGATTACAAATGTTACTACTACTACTTTAATAAGAAATCCAGTTAAAGGACTATCACTAAAGTCGAAGTGCTGCGCAAAAAGCATTTCTGAAATAATTACCACGCCAATATTCACCAAATTATGACTCATAACAATAGTGGCGATAAGGCTTTTAGGTTTATCTAATAACTGAATTAATTTTTGTGCGTGGGTGCTATTATCTTGCTTAAGTTGTTCATAATCGGCTGGTGCTAAAGAAAAGAAAGAGACTTCTGCAGCTGCAACTATAGCCGAGAAAATCAATAGCACACCTATAACAGATAACTCTACGAATGATTGTGGCCCAAGGCCATGAAAAATAAATCCTGTAACCATGCCCAAAGGGCAACTGACCGAACCGTCCAAGTTAGTTAGTTTAAGTTAAACTTGTAAATCGTCTGAAGCAGCAGAAGAATGATTAGCGCTAGCATTATCAGATGAGTTTCCAGCAGCAGAAGCATTACTTTGACCTATAATACCATCTTCTCTTCTATTGCCAATTAATATTGTAATACTATCTCCATAAACCTCTGTGGTATATCTTTTATTCTTGTCTTTATCTTCCCAGGTACGTGTTTTTAGCTTTCCTTCCACTAAAATTGTAAAGCCTTTTTTTAAAAACTTTTCAGCGTATTCGGCTTGGGCTCTCCAAAGCACAATGTTGTGCCATTCTGTTTGTTCAATTTTATTGCCATTTTTATCTTTGTAGGTCTCTGTAGTAGCTAGTGGGAAATTAGCAACAACTGCTCCACCTTCTAAATGTCGAACTTCAGGATCTTTTCCCAAATTACCTGCCAAGATTACTTTATTGATACCAACCGATGCCATGTATAATAATTATTTGTCGATTTCAATTACCTTGAACTCTGTTCTTCTGTTTGCTTGGTATTCATCTTCGTTGCAAAGAATACCATCAACGCATTTATTCACAGGTTGGCTTTCACCATAACCTTTAGTTTTAATTCTATTGGCTTTGATTCCTTTTGATACAATATAGTTTTTTGCGCTTTTAGCTCTTCTAAATGAAAGATCTTGATTGTAGTTGTCTGTGCCTCTGCAATCTGTGTGAGAGCTCAACTCTATAGTTACTTTAGGGTTGTCTTTTAATCTTTTTACTAATTTATTTAATGCCTCAAATGCATCGGGTCTGATTTCAGATTTATCATAATCATAAAATATTGGTCTTACCCCTTTGTCATCGACTTGGTCAATTACAACAGGCCTTCCTTTTACTAGTTCTTCCAATGAGAAATCTTTAGTAATATCTCCTACTTGATTAACTGTTGTGATATCTTCGGATTGGCTAAAAAATCCATCTTTTGATACAGTAACATCAAAATCTGTGTTTGGAGCTAATGCATAAGCGTAACTTCCATCCTCAGCCGAAACAATTGTATCAGTTGTATTTCTAGCTTTATCAGTAATAGCAATTTCAGCACCCGCAATAGGTTTTCCATCAACCTTACTTACTATTTTACCTCCAATGTTAACCTTAGAAACTTGCAAAATAAACTCGTAAATTTTATCGGTTCCTTCTCTGTTACTACTTAAATAACCCGTTTTGTTATCGGCATACATCATAAATCCAAAATCATCTCTCGAGCTATTAATGGGATAGTTTAAATTCTCAATTTGTGACCAACTATTGCCAGTTTTCATTGCTTTATAAATATCTAAACCTCCTAAACTTTTATGTCCATTTGATGAAAAATATAAATTTCCTAAGCTATCAACAAAAGGATACATTTCATTACCAGCGCTATTAATTTTCTCACCTAAGTTTGTTGGTTGCGCCCATTTGCCACCCTCCCATTTAGTTTCATAAACATCTGTACCGCCCATACCACCTGGCATGTCTGAAATAAAATACATAGTTTTACTATCTGCTGTTAATGCAGGATGTCCTACAGAGTAAGATTTACTATTGTATGGAAACTCTGCTCCTTTAAGGTATGAACCATTTGCAATGGTATCTTTATTAATTTTTAGACCAATAACATTTTCAAGTAATTCAGCGTTAGATAAGCCATCGGTATTGCCTGTTGTATAATAAACTACGCTACCATCCTTAGAGTAAGTTGCTGATGCAGTGTGCAATTTGTTTTTATTGATATTTCCATTAATTTTTTCAGGTGCAGAATAAGAACCACTTTTATCCTTTTTTGTAAAATACAATTTGTAATAAGATTTTCCCGTTTGTGGAACCTTATCTTTTCCTTTACCATCAATACTTGCACTAATAACTAAGCCATCTTTGTATTGCACTGGACCATAAAACTCCGTTACATTTCCAATTTTAGCATTGGTTACGATATATTTTGCAGTGTCCTTCATAAACACTTCTGGAGCTTCGCATGATTTCAACATATTTTCGGCCATTTTATCACCAGGGTTGGATTTAATATATTCTCTTAAAATGGTGGCTGCCTCGCTATGCTTTTTGTTTGCAATCAACATTTGAGCATAATAAAAACGATCAATTGGCTCAGCATTAGGTTGATTAATTACCTTAGCATAAGCATCAACGCCCTTCTTCGTTTCATTCATCAGTCGATAAGTGTTTGCCAGTTTTTTTTGAGCAACATTGTCCGACTTTTTAGAAACTGCTTTTTCGTAGTTTTTTGCAGCTTTAACATATTGAAGTTGCTCCATGTTTTTGTCGCCTAAGGCGGTATAAATCTTGGAACATCCGCTTAAAATAAAAAGCGAAAGCAAAACTAAACAAGAGGTGGTAATATTTTTCTTCATTTTACGGTTTGTCTGTGGGTATAATAATGCTCCTTATTGCTTAAATTAAACTAAAAATAACGAGGGTTTTTACTTTTCATAATATCATGGCCTAAATCAATTCCAATCATAATTTCGTGTGAACCTGACGAATAACGATTGATAGCATTTGTAGTGTAATCATAGGCATAACCAACTCTAAACATAGGATTTATTTGATATTCTATAATACCAATAACTGCTGCATTGGTTCTATAAGATGCTCCTATCCAAAACACATTGTTGATAAGCACATTGCAATTAATATCTGCTTGTATGGGCGCAGCTTTTTGATATTTTACCAATACCGATGGTTTAAGTTTTATCATATCACTTAAATCAAATACATAACCACCTGTAATAAAGTAGTGTCTTCTTGAATCGGATGATTTGTTCAAGTCAAAATTAAAGTTTTTAGCAGGATCGTGAGCTATCAATGTTGGTATTGAAACCCCAGCATAATACTTTTTTGTATAATAATAAGCTCCTGTTCCAAACTTAGGCAAAAAAGAACTTTTGATATTCGTTGCAAAAGCTTCATCACCACCAACTACAGTGCTAACACCTTGCAAATTACTTGAAACAACCGATGCTCCTGCTCTTAAACCTAGCGAAAGTTTTCCTTTTCCTAGTTTTAGGTGGTAGCTGTAATTGGCCATAATATCATTTTGTGTAGTTGGCCCAATTTTATCGTTAGCAAAAATTAAACCCCAACCCATCGTTTGTTTTCTTAAAGGACCATCAATCCCAATAATGTTAGTTTTGGGAGCTCCATCCCATCCTGTCCATTGATTACGATGAAGTAAGGTAGCACTTACGTACTTATGACTGCCAGCATATGCAGGATTGAGGAACAATCCATTAAACATATATTGACTAAGCATAATATCCTGTTGTGCTTTCAAGCCCAAACTTGAAATGATTAAGGATGCTGCAATGATTAGCTTTTTCATGTGATATATATTGAAATTCTAAATATTCTTAAATTATTATTTACGTCTTAGTTCAATCCAACGATTTTCATCTACTTTACCGCATTCGGGCGAGTCAGCCGTGAAAACTACAAAATAGGTGCCTTCTGGCAAATCTTCTCCATTTTTTCCTCGGCCTAGCCAATCGTTTTGGTATGGACCTTCGCTGTTGTAAACTTCATTACCCCATCTATTAAAAATGGTAACGTTGTTAGTAACAAATACTTTAATTCCAGGTATAATTAATTCATCATTAACCCCATTTCCATCAGGTGAAAACCCTCTAGGCATTTTTTCTAAAGCAGCAGGAGGTTCAGTTAATGTAGCAGATCCTTCAACAGTG
>Ga0247832_1005066_pt1 | contig 15687 bp, 9 predicted proteins | sample LaCruzMarch2015__10_FD_192407 | JGI IMG/M metagenome (GOLD analysis project Ga0247832, IMG submission 192407) | Freshwater microbial communities from meromictic Lake La Cruz, Castile-La Mancha, Spain - LaCruzMarch2015_4m | ecosystem: Environmental > Aquatic > Freshwater > Lake | place: Spain... | reverse complement strand
GCGCTCTGTTTCGCCTTAAGGGTGTGAGCTCTTGGTGGGGATGGTGCCTAGACCTTTTAGTGTGTTAAATGATGTTACACACAATTGGACGTCGCGTCGTGATATTAGGCAGGAGGTTGCCCTTGCTCCAAGGTAATGATCGAGCATTATCGTCCGTGGAAAGATTGGTCGCCGTCGTTCGGCACGGCGATCTCTCTCAAAGGACTTTTGCATCGTCCTCTTCCTCGGCGAACATTCCGAACAGCAACCGCGAGTCGAAGACGCGCAGTCGTGGTAATGATGTTGGTCCCACAAATGGAAATGACAATAGGTCCGATTTTGGCGGATATATAAATGGACGAAATTTACGAAGGGTCGACGCAATGACAAATTCCAATATTAACGAATCAAATACCTTGGCTGCTATTTCTGCAACGGACGATCAAGATTGGTTGGACGACGATGCAAACAATAATAACAACAACAACAACAACAACAACAACGGCGTCAACAGCAACAGCAACAGCAATGAAATCAATCATGCTGACTCTTACACAAGCGATTATCACGATTTTAGTACCGAATATGATAATCGGACGGAATTGCAGGAATGGCATACAAATAAAGAAGAACAAATGCGGTTTCTATCAACCAAGGTGGAACAGATACTATCATCATCATCAATGGTAAAAGAAGGTGGAAATGATCACGTACAATCCATCTTGGCAGTAATGGCCGAACTTACGAAGTTCTCATCGAGTATAACAACAGAAATGCACACGTTGAATGACTTTCGTAGGAAGAATACACATTATCCCCCCTCACAATTTATGATCGACCTAACAGTCCATACAGCAGAACGTGTGGAAGATTTACTTACACATTTACTTATACCGCTCGTGAGTGATGGCTCTTCCAAAAGAGTTCATAAATCATCAACGACGTTGACATCAGTACAGCTTAACCAACAACTTACACCTGAACAAGAAGTACAGGCATACCAGGTGGCAATGTCTGCTTGGGCAAATGTATACCATAGCATGGCCGGAGATCGATGTGAGGACATATTAGAACAGTATGGACAGCGCTTTGGGGGGGATATGAATTATATGCCCAGTGTCGAGGCCTATAAGACTGTATTGGTCGCACATTTAAATTCATGTTCGTCTATAGCGACAACAACACCCACGACACCCACGACAACGACGGCGACGGCAGTGTTCGAGGAAACATCAACAAACAATCAATACGGTAATAATAATATGATTGGTAATTCACCAGGAGAGAAGGCATTAGACCTATTAACTCTACTACGGAGTGTTCATACAGCCGGGGATATATTCCTAAAGCCTGATATTGAATTATATACACTTACTATATCAGTAATACGTAATACATTACTTGATTGGCAATTAAAGCGGAGATATCAGTCGACCAAAGATCTTCGTCGTATTGAAGAAAAGCTTACCTTGGGTTTATTAGATTCTCTAGGTCATATGGAAACGTTGTTACATGAAACAATTACGAAAAGTAGTACCACAACAACAACAATGTCAAAGGATGATGAGACAAGTAGACTAACACTACAGCAATGGCATTCAGTAATTGGTGCATACACTGATGGATTAGCCATTGCATCACGTATACCAGTAAAGAATGATATACATATGTTTGGTGGATTACTGAAGAAATTCGAAAAGTTAATTACTGAAAATTCGGACGCTATTGTACAATCTTCCATGGAGTACTATAATTCAACTGAATTAGATAATGATACTGATCAAGAACATCAGAAATTACTTGAATCAATACAATGGAATGTAGAGGCCGCCTACACAAATGCATTATTATCCGGACTGAAATTGTCAAAAGAAACTGCGTACTTTGCAGACTTTCAAAGTGCACTTACTAATGCAACAATATCGGATGATACATTTCGTAGAATGAGAAGTCGAGCACAAGAGTGTGCAGATCATCCCGAAAAACAATTTCTATTCCCAACACCTACAATTTTAACATATCGTGCATTGATGATGTGTTGGTGTGAATGTGTACGTAAACGTTACTCCACGCCTGAGTCGAATAATCAATTATCGACATTGGCCGAATTGCCACATATAAAGGCAGCGACATTATTACGTGAATTAGAAGTCCAATTAGCCGGCAAGCCCATGGAAGGGTCGGTATATGTAGATGTAATATGGGCATGGGGACAGGTAATGTCTTGGCCAGGCATTTATAAGAATCATACTGATTATTTCTTTGCGGCCAATGCCGCAGAGGGTATATTAAATAGAGCCATGAGTCAATATGCTAATGAAGTTGTATACTTTCATTCGTTTGGTACTGTGACTAAAATGTATAACAATGTTTTTCGGTTGTATTCGAAAGTATTTAAGAGTCCAGACCGACTTGTTCAACGATCAATGAAGTTATTGGATGAGATGGAACATTGGTATAGACAGAGTGATGGGACTATTGCCCAGCCAGATGAGTTTACGTTTGCTTTGCTTCTGAAAACGGTATCGAATAGTGGACTGCATTCATCATCATCTACTGCTGAGGCTATTATTCAACGAATGAATGACTTTGGAGTGATGCCTCGAGAAAAACACTACCTCGGTCTTATTAGAGCACATTCGCGTGTTGGACAGATGGATGTGTCAGACCCAAAGAAGGCGGAATCTATTTTACAGGAGGTGAAGGAGATATATTATAAGAATAAGATTGTTAAACCTACGTCGGCAATGTATAGTGCAGTCATTTCGGCATACGGTGGCTCGAGAGAGTATAACAGTGTATCGAAGGTGATGGAATTGTTTGAAGAGGTGAAGACATTGTATGACACAACGAAAGATGACGATTTTAAGCCTGAGTCCCTCCTGTATGGTGCTGTTATTGATGCGATAGCAAAGTCCAAGACAAAGAATAGTGCATCGTTGTATCAGGCGATTAAACTTTTAGATAAGATGGAACATAGTCAAGATATTGGTGAAATAGATACGGGACCGAATAAATACGCTTACACGAACTTGTTGACTGCGATTAATCAAACACGAATGAAGGACGACGGTGCTGCGATAGCAGAGGAGTTGTTCCAACGAATGGACAGCAGATCAAAACGTTATAATGATGAATCAATCCGCCCTGACACACAGGCCTACACGTCATTAATACAAACGTTTGCCAATAGCAAGGACCCCGATGCCGTCGACCGGGCACAAAAGTGGTTTCAACAAATGGAAACACGTGCCGCTGACGGAGATACTAAATGCAAGCCGAATAAAGTTACATGTACTGCGCTAATTAATTGTTGGCGACGGAGTGAACGAGTCGAGGCCGGAGAGGAGGCAGAGAATATTATCTCCATGATGGAACAATGCTACGAGAAGGGTGATTTAGACATGAAGCCAGATGCATTCGTATATGCATCGGCAATAGATGCCTGGGCACGGAGTAAGGCGTCTGAAAAATCGACACGTGCATGGAATATATATCAACGAATGAAGGCACAGTATTCGAAAGGTAATTTGGATTCCAAGCCAAACAATGTCATCGTAAGTATAATCATCTCTCAGAGATTGAATGGATATGTATTTATTTGACACTAATTTCACATTTTTTAATCGACCTTTGCTCTGTTTTTTGCCAGATGACATCAATTGTAAAGGCGTGCGGTTATACACGCGGTAGCAGGGAAGACAAACAAAGGGCATTACGAGTATTACTTGAATGTATGGGTGAACTCAAATCAACAAGTTTCATACTTCCAACTCCATTAACATATAGATCGTTGCTTAATGCAACTAAAGCCTTGGTCGATGATGATTCAAAGAGACGTCCCATTTCGGCGACGATATTTGAGACGTGTTGTAAGAATGGACAGCTGGATACGACCGTCTTGGAGGCGTTAGAGAAAGCACAGCCTGAACTATATATGAAATTGCCGCCAGGTGATATTCCATCGAAATGGAGTCGCAATGTTATCAAAGAATATCAGAACTAGACCTATAACAATTGTATCTAAAATAACACTAGTATGATAGCTCAGCACCTGCCGGAAAGTTGTGCATCTAATCTAATTCTATTTGACATATCCAAATTCATTTAGGACATGGATTTTCTCCTCAAACTCGTTCACACAGATTCGTCTGGTCTCTCAAGGTTTGATAGTTGATGGTTGGTTTCGGGAATTCATACTTTAGGCCCGCATCGGCATTCCCTTCGGTCTGTTTTGATGACATTCATTTGATCGATAAGAAGCAATTTTTCCGACTTCAACACTTGTATCTCATCTTTCAGATAGGCTGACTCCAGTACTACCTTCTCAAGTAAATTGGAATCTGCGGTCTTTTCAGCAGTTAGGAGCCTGATTGTTTCTTTCATAGTCTCATTTTCTATCAAGATTTGAGCGATTTCAGAATCGTTCAACAATAGAGAGTGTGTAGACTCCTTGGATTGGACGACCACATCTGCTTTTGCTAAGGCTGCATCATACGCATTTTTCCTAACCGTCAGGGCTTCAATCTTATCTGCCAATGCCTTGATTTTCCGGTCCTTAAGGAAGGAATCGACGACATCTTTCTCCATTGCCTTGACGTGAACGTTCATCGACTGGGTTTCGACATAAAGCTTTTTGTACTTAGAATTCAATGCCTGAACATCCTCCAACAGTGACTTTGACTCAAGTGTTGCCCTTGTAGCTTCCTCGACAGCATTGGCCTTTTCCGAAGCGAGAGTTGTGTTCTCTGCTCTCATGGTCAACACTTGCAGCTTAAGATATTCAATTTCGGCATCCCTCTGTTGTTTGAGGAGCTGGAGTTGTTCCAATGCTTCCTCCTTATCTCCTAGTAATGACTCTCTCGACTGGAGTTGATACAAAACTTCCCTCAATTGGGTGTCTACCTGTGTCTTTGCATGGAAGATACGATCCACCTCATCTTTATGTTCAAACTGGTGATGCAATTCATTATTTTCCAACTTTAACGCCTCAACTTCATTGGACAAGCTCGTAATTTTGACATCCTTTGCTTTGAGCTCATCCAAGGCTTCATTCAACTGGATGTCTACGTGTAACTTTTCATTGGTTACACGATCTATCTCTCTCTGCACGACTGCAACTTCACGTTCAGAATTGCGCTGCAATTCATTAAGTTCTAACTTTAACGTTGCAAAGTCACATTCCGTCTCATTCTGCATGGCTACAACGTCGTGTTCAATCTTGCGCTGCAATTCATTGCGTTCTAGCTTTAACGTCTCAATTTCGGCATTTTTTGCTTCGATTCCAGTGATAGCCATGGCTTTTTCTGCTTCCAATGTCTCTATTTGGATTTTCAGCAATGTGACCTGGGCATCGTCCATTTTTCGATGGAGCTTCAGCAATACATCTTGATCTGATTTTAGATGTGTCGATTGAAGTGCTGCCCTCACGAGCTGTGCACAACTAGGCCATGTTTCCATAGCAACTCGAACCGCCAAATGTTGAAGCCCCGATTCAGTGAACATGTCCAAGTAGACTTCAAAGGAAGGTGCCGATTGGTAGAGTTTGAGTTCCATCTGTTTAGTGAGACGAAGTAGCTGTTCGTGGTATTCAGGGGAGGATGGCTCCTTTCCCCCGAAAGAGAAGAAGCTAAACATCATACATCATATAGACGTGAGGAATGAGTTAGCGAGACCAATGAGTGAAGTAAATAACCCGACAAATAATTAAATGCTCTTACATTCGTTCCATCATTTTGCTGCGTTGGGTAAAGTAGAGGCTATCATCATGCCAAGAGCAATTGGACGGGCAGTATATTTGTGTACTCGTATCCATTTCTACACCAGCGTTCAATTTCTGAGCTCTCCTCCGACTCCAGCAGGGGAGGCATTAATTGGACATACCTACACACTCTCCCGTTCATTCTCCTCCGGGCCGTTCGCTCGCCGTGCCGGGACCGAATGACAATAATATACATTCTTCCCGAAAATTATCGCCGAAGTTGAGTAGCTAGAAATTTCCGAAAAACGTCATACGAAGCAGACAAAATAGATTTCGATTCTTGCTATGAATGACACACTCCTCGTAGAAGAAACCACCTCATAAAACCCATCGGCTACTAGCTAGCATGAGACGAATAATACATGCACGCAATTCGGCGCCCTAGCACAGGGACAACCGCTCGTGATAGTTTGAGCTCGTTAAATTGACAACACAGCTGTACTACTTTTCTTTCTCACCAACAACCTAACCTGGGCATGATAGGTGAAACAAATGTATTACACGTGGCACATTGTTCACTACGTTGATAGTGGTAAAAAATAAGTCTATTTTTTAGCATTTAGTCTTATGAAAGATTTAATTCCAGGAATACATTTAGTGCTTCTACTTCCACTGATTTCGGGAGATCATTCCAGCTGATACTGTCGTAGTCGTGGCATCAAAGAAGAACATAATCTTCCTCAAATATAATCTCCCTGTTTGGATACTCAATAACTGTAGTAATGCACTTTACTGAACTAAACTCTGTTGCATTCATGTTTATGATTCAATTGCATTGTTTTCATCTTTCACCAGTGTGATCACTACGCCACCCAATGTAAGCATCTCTTGCTTCACTTCTCATCTCTGCACAAGAGTTATTGTACGCTGTCAAAGTTGAGTCAATAACATCTCTACTGACAATACCTTCTTCAAAGATTTCTCGCAAAATATGCATGGCAATATGATGCCCAGCTGATGCGGCAATTATCCAATGCTTCACAGCTCGATTCATGTTTCCAGAATTACACTCTATACTACCAAGGTTGCTTCTTGCCCCTTCGTGTCCGGCAATAGCCGCTGCCTCGAAGTGGAACTTGGCCTTCTTCATATCTCCCCCCTCAAGATAATAGACACCCAAGTGAAAATGCGCCTGAATGGAACCAAGTGCCGCTGCTCTAGTCAACAGTTCATCTCCCTTTGCTCCATCTTGATGCAAACCTAAATCTCCATGGTAATAATAAAGACCTAGTGCATAAATCGAACCAGCATCATTTACCTCTACCCGCTTCATCATTTGTTTAACTCTTTCTTTGTCTGTTTTCCCTATTCTATCTGTTTTACAAAATGGGCATGACCTATTGTCTTCAGACTCACGGAAGGAGTGTGCACAACCTCCACAAATGCTCTTTCCGCAACATGAATAATATTGTTCCATGACTGTGGCTGCCAACTCCTCATTTGCAATCGCATATTCGTAAATTGGAACGGACGATATAGTCGCGGGTGGAAGCAAGACACAACATACCAATTTCATCGGCATCGGTAAGAAGCAAATGGGACAGTCCTCCTTGGCCGGTGGGTCCTTGAATAGTGCCTCATCGTATATTTCGGCGGCATGTTCTTTACATTCTTTTTTATGCTTCCGCCAATGATTCTTCTGGCAGTCAGCATTGCAATACCTGACGAGCATACACGATTTACATGCCTTGAGACTAATACCCCCTTCATTGCCGCACTCGGCGCAGCAGTGGACCGTTGCATCGTTCGGATTGTTCATTATATCTACGACTACCACTAAAATCGTGAAGTGTTTGTGAATAATATTTTGGCGGCACCTTTTCAGACAGATACAGAAGATCATAACCATGCCGCCGCTTTCATCATTGAAATGCCGTTGTCGATGTGCCTGGCCACTCATATTTACCGTCATCATGGGTCTATTATTGCCCCAAGATGGATGCGCCGCCATTGCAACAACAAAAACAAAAGCATCCTCCTCTGGGGTCTATTCCGAGGATGTTGATCCAGCTATTATTAGTCTTGCACGGGCTCCGCCAACCGATTGCAGTGGCATGACCAACAATAGTCGATATAAGGCATTGGTATGCTGGTTGTATAATCTCAAGGTCATCTTACCTCCCGAAAAGTTCACTGAATCAATATTTAATATTGATGTACATGATATGGTATGTACCCACTTTCATATCTCCACGATACAAACCACAACATCATTAGATACTGCACCTCCGGGTAGTGGTGATGCTGGGGGAATACTTAATCCAAGTATCGACATTGACCTACAAGGCATGTCGGCTACATGTTCTGGCAAGTATGATTTGGGTGGCATTTGGGGTTCGGGGGATGTCATGGTATCTATTGTTACTACTACCACAGCTGCTGCTGATGCTGCTGCTGCATATGTTACAGAAGACACGCCCACATTACATTTACAACTAGACATTATCTCACAACCATTAGGCGAAGGTGTAGTCGGTACTCAAACGGATGCTGCCAAGGCAGCATTGCCGTTCCCGACTTCTGTAAAAGTGACATCCTGTCAACCCAACTTTATCGTGGGGGATGTCAAATTTTCAGGATCCATCTCCTCTCACCTAATTGGATTATTCTCAGGTGTGATATCCGACATGGTTAGCAAGGCTATGAATGATAAGTCATGTAGTTACATTACAGAGAAGACTGAGGTAATGTTGAATAGTGGACTGAAGAGCAGTAAAGCATATCTTGCTGGTTTGATTTTAAATGGAACAACACCTACTATTATAGACCATATGTATCCCACCGACGCTGCAATCGCGGGGGAAGAGGAATTGTCGACGCATGTATGGAAAGATGACTTTGATGGCACTGAATATTTCAAACAAATGAATCTTCATCTCTCATCGACCGCAACAACAACAACAACTGATGTGAGTTGGGATAAGGATATGCCATTCTTGAAACGCATTCTCGTTAATAGTAATGACTTCTTTTCGCGACATTTGAACGAGGGTATAATACTAAAATTACTCCAAAAATTGAGTACATGGTCATCAACAATGGACACAGCAGACTGTACAGATTGTGGATACTTTTTCAAAGGCTTGGATGGATTGATAAAGACATTGTTAACAAAGACGGGAGGAGGCAATGGGTCATTGGAGATTGTTATACCTGATAAATTCCTCATCTTTCATCACAATCATACTATTGACATACCCAACTACGGCAAGGTCATTGTGACTGCACGACGGTTGAAGATATCAGGACTTGACAACTTTACCAACTTAGTTTTATTCTATCCCTTGGAACAGAATACATTGTCCTCCTCAATTGCATCCATCGAGGGATTCAACATTAGCATACTCATCGATCTTGAGGTACGACCCATGAAGAAAGGTTCAACGTTGGAGGGGGACACATTAAATGAAACATTCGAGGTCCATTTCAATACATCCAATGTTAATTTCACAAGCTTATCGTCGTGGGAGTTAGATGCTGACATATTTAGTAAATTATCGGTGGGTAGTTTCATGTTCGGGTCATACACAATGACGGAGAATAATCCAAATCCATTAAATTGTATCCTCGAGACATTACAGTCTGCCACTGTCAATAGTATGCTGGCACGTATGTCTCTGGATGATATACAAATTTCACCATCTACACCCTCACCATTTTACGCCATAACACTTGAAGATGATATTGACGACCTCATTAATCGTGTTATTAAGCTGCTACTGTCAGAGTATTCTGAAACCTCGACTGAGGCATTGTTTGGGATTATTCAAGCACCCGTGAGGAATCATATCAATGCTGCCATTGAAAGTCAAATTAGTGCTACCCAAAGGATGCCATTGCATTGCATAAATGTTGACATCCCCAAAAATCCCGAACGTCCACTACGATTTGACAGTAACAAGATTATCACATTACTCAATGAGATTATAAATACTGAAATTACAGTGGGTCTTGTGAATGAATTCATCACATGTGTTAATAATGTCGTGGATGCGAAGAAATTAGTCACGGGACATTTCTTCAGCTTTAGTATTGGAGAATTGGAAGTTGTGTTGCATGATTTGCATATGGAGAATGTCAACTCCGTGAACGGTGTCACAATATTGAAACCCGAAATTGATCACTATCATTTGATGAATAGTTTTGATTATGGAAATACAAATACTTCATTTGTATTTGGAATGAATTTGATTCACTCGACGCTGGGCAACCTGGGAAATATCAATTACCGCATTAACATGCACAACGCACAATTGCAGGGTGGTACTGAATTGCGCTACGATATGAACTATTTGCCATTCCTTTCTATCACAGATCTAATGTCACATCCACAGTGTTTGTCTATCCCCATTATTGATTTTGACTTTTATGGCTTCAACTTCACATTTGACATGCTGGAGATAAATGTGGATGTAAGCTATAGTGGCGAACATATCAATCCTCACTCGTATGCATACAAAACTGTCAATTCGAGTGCGTTGGCGTCTGCTATTTCTGCGTTGACGTCATATGGTGCCAATCTATTCCAAGAGGCGCTAAAGGCAGATTTTATGATGCAACTCAGTGATGCATCCGAAGTTTGTAATACACCCATGAATCCATATCGAATTATTGATGATAGGCGTTCGACTGGAGCCGCTGGATTATGGACTTTTATTATCATACTATTGTTCATCACATTCAATGCGTGGCTATTCTTACGCCAAGTGAAGAATGATGATCGAGATGGAATGGCACTATTGGCTGAATTAGATGAGCAGCAGAGGTGAGATTTTGGTTGTCATGATATATTTGTCTCCATTGCAGCATTTGACGATGTCCCCCCTCTTACCGACTCTTTTAATGTCTAGGCTGACTGAACCGCTAATGGTGGACAACCATGATGGAATGGATGACAATTTAGAAATCGATACGACGTTGCGTAAATACCCGCTCACGAGCTCATCTTCATTGATGTACCATCCAACTATTCACTCGGCACTGAAATTGGGTGTCCCTGCCGTCTTAGCCTTGGCCTTCATCTTGTTTTTTTCAAGTAACCTATCAATTGGAGCGTCGGTAGACCTGCTACTATCACGAGCCAATGGAACACACATCACGCCGGTCGTGAATATATATGCCTTTTCTCTCGGCTCCACGATAGCAGAAATGGCCAAAGCTGGCGTTTGGTTGCTGATGCTGCTGATCGTATTCTGTTCGGGGATTTGGCCGTACGTAAAATTGATCCTGATGATCGCATGTTGGATAACATCGACTAGAAGACTCCCACCCGTCAAACGTGAAAAAATACTCTACCTGCTGGATAGTCTTGGAAAGTTCTCATTGATTGATGCGTACGTGTTAGTTTTGATGATGGTGGCATTTCGATATAACCTCGAATTTGAAGGTGTTGGAGCATTGGACTTGTATGTTACACCAAAATATGGGTTCTACAGCTTTTTGTTTGCCACAATTATATCCCTTGTTGGCGGACATCTTGTGCTATTTCTGCACAGAAGGACTATGATACCGTTCATCCCTGTTTATAGTGGTAGAAAAGAGTCCTTGTCAAGACACGTATTTGATGATAAGCGTGGAAGAGGACTTGTGAGGCTGACAAAACGCTTTAGGAGAAGTGTCCTCGCTGCGATGATTCTTACTTTTATTCTGATATGCGTTGGGGTTTCCCTTCCAAGCTTCCACTTCAAGTTCATGGGCGCAGCAGGCGCGGCTCTTGGGGAGGACAGGATCAGAAGTTTTTCTCTTGTGACCATTGGTGAACACATCACTCAGAGTGTAGAATCATCCAGCTTTGGTGTGTACTGGATCCAAACGAGCTATTTCTTCTTCGCCCTTGTCATGCCTATCGTGTGTCTAGCATCTATGGTGGCTTTGTTTCTCGTTCCAATGACACTGAAGCAACAGACTAAGGTCTTTTTGATCGCCGAAGTGGCAAATGCATGGAGCGCCATCGAAGTCTTTGTAATCGCCGTCGTGGCCTCGTTACTCGAACTGTCTCCCTTTGCGGAGTCAATGGTTGCGGAGCATTGTGGGCTCATAAACCAAATCCTCTCTGGCTGGTCAGGTGGTACTGGGGATAATGACTTGCATTATTGCTTCGATGTTAAGTCTAGTATCGATGGTAGAGCTGCTGTATTGATCATAGCTGTCATTCTTAATTCATTCCTGGTATCGAGCTTACATAGATTTGCCCATCATGCACTATGGGAGCGAATAGAGAGAGAGGATCGTCCGGATGCGACTGAGCTTGAGAACAAAACAGTTAGAGAGTGCGTTCACGCCCACACCTTCTTATCTCGACTTCGTAAAAGGCCACAGATTGGGAAGTTTATGTTTGAGGAAGTGAGCTTTGGACCGAATAGTGAATACAGCTTAGAGTTTGAAGATGTTGTGGAGAGTAATGATGAGGAGCCGCACACATTGAATGACTTTTGGAGTGAATGGAGAAAGATTGTGTCGGTAATTTAGAGTTAGATTTGAAATGTGTACTGCAGACAGATTTCTTTATGAATACATGCCACAATTAAGAAAATATAGGGCTGTATATAATGTTTAATATGTTTGATTATCATGTATAACTTCATCCACTCCTTTAAGTTGGGAGCTCATGAATCAATGACGATAAGATAATACTCAACATGACATTCAATGCTTCACACATTAAGATAGTAGTGGCACAACTGGGAAAGGTGTTCTTTGCAGTTTAAATTGTTTCTTTCACAAATCGAATATAAGCATCTCTTGCTTCGCTTCGCATCTCGGCACAAGAATTATTGTAAGTTGCCAAAATTGAGTCCAGAGATTCTCGACTGACAAAGGAGTAACCTAGAACTAATCCTTTTTCGTAGAACACTATCAATTCATGCATGGAATCGAAACACCCAGCTGATGCAGCAATTGTCCAATGCTTAAAAGCTCGTTCGAAATTTCCAGTATTTGCCTCCATGCGTCCAAGGTTGTATCTTGCGGATTCGTGCCCTGCCATAGCCGCGGCCCCCAAATGGAGATTGGCCTTCTTTAAATCCCCCCCTTTATGAAAATGGAGACCCAAGGCAAAATGTGCTTGACTGGACCCAAGTTCCGCTGCCTGAGTCTGCAGTTTTATCGCTTTCTCAACATCCTGCTGAAATCTCGTAATTACCCAGTAAATTTATTGCACCAGCATCGTTTGCCTCCACCCGCTTCATAATTTCTCCAAGTAATTCATCCTCTGTTTTGCTCATTCTCTCTGATTTGCAATAAGGACAATTCATACTGTTCCCAGACTCAAAGAAGGAGTGCAAGCAACCTCCACAAATGCTCTTCCCACAACAAACATAGTATTGTTCCATACTCTTTTTTACCAGCTTTTGATTTGCAATCGCAAAGTTGTAAATCGGTACGGATTTTATAGTCGCAGGCGGAAGCGACATACTAGATATCAATTTTACTGGCATAGGCAGGAAGCAAATGGGGCAGTCTTCTTTTGCCGGCGGGCCTTTGAAGAGTGCCTCGTCGTATAGCCCGGCGGCACGTTGCTTACATAATTTCTTATGCTTCGGCCAATGATTATTCTGGCACTTGGCATTGCAATACTTGGCGTTCATACACGATTTACATGCTTTGAGACTGACACCCCCATCCGCCCCACACTCGTCCAGCAGCTTGACGTCATACTAAAGAAGAGACCACCACACTATGGTACCTATGGCGGGACGGTTGGTGCATGATGTGGGAGATTATCGACATTTGTTCTGCAATCAGTAGATTCATTGTCGACATTCTTTTTGCAAGAAGACGCAAGATCGTCTCCTTGTGAACGAGGGACGTGGCCACCCAAAAGATCTGAATATCGTACTCTCTCGCACCATGTCGGACCCGTATGCACCAAAGGAAAATGATCTAGTTGCCAAGTATAAGCCCCTGATGGCGAAGCTGACACTGTCATCTATGATGGGGTATTGTACTGCCGTGGCAGCGAAACGGATTGGTACAGCAGTCGCATTTGTTGCCGGCGTTGGATTCATTGCGTTACAGGGTTTGGTATACGCCGGTGTGGCTGAATTGGATTGGAAGGAGGCAGAGAAAGGCATCGTGAAGGCGATTGATACGGTGAGTTTCGTTTTAGTTTATGCTTACAAGATTTTTGTCGATATGATCGAAGGGAGAAGATACTGTTTTTTTATATGGTTGAAAGTCGCCACCACTCGCCGCACTAACGTTTGCAAATACACTTGACGCATCATTGTATTTCATAGGATGGTGATGGAAAAATAACGGAAACGGTGAGTAGCCTCATTGGTACCTTCAATTTGGATCGTTATTTGTGTCAATCTCATCTCACTTCTCATTGCTATAAAAATGGATGATCCAATGAATTTTTAACATACAGGACCTCAAAGTGTATTGGAAGAAATTCATCAAGTTTGCAACATGCAAATTGCCTGACGCTGCTGGTTTCGGATTTGGATTCCTATTCGGCCTAAGGCACTAAATGCCATTTATTTATTGGGGTGTTGTTTAAGTTAATAATTTAGGAGCTTTTCAAACTTGCTCGGTGGCAATTATATCAAATTAACCTGTTTGTAAATGCACAAATAATAATTGTGATGATAGTGAACTATGTGTCTGTTGGAGGTCTAATTGTTAGGATTTGGATAATAGTTTGCTCTTGGTTTGCTCAAAGGCGTGTATGAGGTTACAAAATAACCTTGATTGATTGTATTCCAAAGTTAATATTCCATCAACTACGTATTTATTCTTGCTTATCTTCGTCAAGTAAAGCAACTCAACAATCTATTTCAACAGTCACAAACCCACTGATACACCTTTGACAAATACTTCTGTGCCTCATTCACTCCGACAAATAATGAGGGCCGTCAATGAACATAATAGACAGTGATGACAGATTCTGTACATTCTTAACGAGTGGCTTCTTCGGTCCTCTTCCTTGTCGTATTCGTTTGCAATTGTAATGACTAACTTGATGAACAAATAATTAATCCAGTGTCATTTCTATCGAACCATGAACAATCAGACCAACGATTCAACCATGATTTGTCTGTACATATTCTGTCATAAGAATAACGTTGTCATCAAATAATGTCTATCTACCTGGTTATCGAATCATAAACTCGAGTGCAATAGAGTTTGATTTCATAGGGGTGGTTATAGTGGAATGCACAAACAGGGAGATTAACATTGCGCCCCCCCATGGTGGCACCACTCTATGGCACGATATATGTTTCATATTTGTCAGAGCAAAATGCAGATCGACCTAGAAGAAGACTTGGCTCCTCACCGTAATATAATCAGCAAATCAGCAATTCTCCCAATCACCATGATTCACACAGTCTTCTCATCGTCACGCAAATGAAATAGTATTTAGTGTCTTGACAAATGTTAGTTACGTTAACGATTGTGAGCATGAGGTAGATGTAGCTTTCTCGCAATGGTTGCTCATCTAACAAATGACCATTTGAGGAGATTCAATTTGTCAACTGCATTTGTAAGAGTTATTCTGGTGAAATTATAAATTACTCAGAGAGTCGTTTTGGACTCAACGTCTCGGCGGGAAGCCAAAAGAGGGCAATCCACGAACCGGAAGGGAGAAATGAGGTCGCGCTTCTCGGAATAAGCAAAAAATTGTAAAAGAAATCTAAACGTCACTACCGTTAAGTATATTTTGTCTTTATTGGGACAAACACTGTCACTACTGGGACAAACAATCTGTCCGGGCCTTCGGACGTTGTGTCCAAAACGACTCCAGAAGCATTGGGCGAAACCCATTCAGTCGCTTTCTTTCAGTCGCATTTTTCCCCAATCCAGGTTATTTCTTTGCGGCGAAATCACACCATGCCAACATCGTCTACTACAGATTTCGGAACGTTTGTCCTTTCCCCCCCCCTCTAGAAAAACATACCCTACTAATTCCCACGTCAGTTTTCAGAAGACATAAATGTTAACGT
>Ga0247832_1005065_pt1 | contig 15688 bp, 11 predicted proteins | sample LaCruzMarch2015__10_FD_192407 | JGI IMG/M metagenome (GOLD analysis project Ga0247832, IMG submission 192407) | Freshwater microbial communities from meromictic Lake La Cruz, Castile-La Mancha, Spain - LaCruzMarch2015_4m | ecosystem: Environmental > Aquatic > Freshwater > Lake | place: Spain... | reverse complement strand
TTAGAGATTTATTTTTTAATATTTTGCTAAAAACCTTGACATTTTAGAGCTGAGCGTTCCAAAATATTACCAACAGTACCCTCCGAAAGTGGTAAGGGAAAAACCTGAAAGAATAAACTTTTTAAACGACCAAAAGGTACATACTGATAAACAGAATAGTAGCTTATGAGAGCTTCTACGCTATTTCCGTATTTAATTGGTGCATTTTCGCAAAACGGAAATTCAGTAATTTGCTCGTGCTGACAACTAGGAAATTGGCAAGAAAATTGTCGATATTCTTCAAAAATTGGTTGGATAGGTGGAAGCTCAATAACTTGACGTTTGGCTTTTAAAATAAAGGTTTCTTGGCTCGATGATTGACCATATTTATTACAAAAGTCGCTCTTTAAGTTAATGATTTTGTTTGGTGTGGCAGTCATTTCTAAGGTTGTTACTCTATGTGCTAACTGACTCCATTTGGTTTTGTAATTACTATACGAAGGTTGTTTTTTGTGGAAAATAAATCACTCGAAGGTGCCACTGATGAATTGTGAGAGTCTTTTCTGAAATCCTTTTTTTGCAGTTGTTCAAGTAAAAGCGTAATTTTTTCCTCCAACAATTTAATTTGATGAGCTGTGAGAAACTATTATAGCTTCAAATTTCGATATGGTTTCTATATCTATCACGTTAAGGCAAGATTAATGCTTTTTATCCAATTTAACTAATTCAGGGTAGAACCTGCGTCGTATCACTTTTTTATCCTTGTGATCAAATAATATTTATCTCTACTTTACCATTCCCGATTTAACCGCAGCATATTTTTTACTATCACACCTTCATAAGAATTCCTTTTGCAAAGTGAACCCCTCTTTTTTCAAAATTACCAACATTTTTTTATATAATAAAATGCTGTTTTTAATTATTACGAACTCATTATTACAGTAATTAGCCAATTCTTTAAACTAATTTTCGTGGCTTGATAATTTAAATGATGCTTTTACAAACGCAACAATTCAAATCTACTTATATGAACTATCTAAGTAATAGGATAATATTAATCGACAAATTTGCGAACAGCTAAATAGCTGTCTATAAGCTTATTACCTTACTTTGGATGAGCGGCTATTGACCGTGGGCTACCCGTGCTTAACTAAAATAAGACCAAATTGGTAAGAAAATAACCTTTTTGGGTAGTTACAAAGCCAATAAACAACGTCTCAAGTGTTAGTTTAGACAAAATTTTAGTTCTCGATTACTATTTTATTTGAAAATTTTAGGATATGCTATTTATTTTAAAAACTGAGACATAATAAATAAGACGGTTCGGCGTAGCGACGATTTTGCCATAGCGATAAAAGCTTGATTATCAATAAATTACTAAATAAACATGGGTTTGTCGATTATTTTCGTGTTAGTACTTATCTAGTTTTTTGGTACACTTTATTAAATATATTACATACTTATCACCAAATAATTCATAGTTATCACCAAATCGTAAAGTTTAAGTGATAACCATAATGTTATTTCATATTTATTTGAAAAATAATATCTTTATAACTAAACCAATTATGAACGGGAATCTCAATATATCTTTTGATATTGTATCAGGAAATTCAAAAATAAAAAATCTGGATTTAAAAAACATCTATATACACAATACTAAAATTGTGGATTTTCGAAATAACTCTTCTTTTTTTTGTGCAGTTACAGAAAGTCGTGATAATTTAAAATCATTAAGTTATGAACTTGCAGAATTCTTAAACGACAAGTATCTGTTTATATATTTGCATACCTCCTATTCTGACTCAATACTTTTAGGCATGAGTGAAAAATGGTTACAAAATTACTTATCAGAAAGCTTTAACCTTTATGAAAAAGATTTTGTTGACTTAATAGATAATGTACTTCAGAATTTTTCATTAAGCCATAGTGTTGTAACATCAAGGCATATGCTTTTTCAAAGGCATTTCATTTCAACAGAATTTACTTCATTGTTATTAGAATCATATAGTGCTCAATTTATTCATTATTTTTTAGTGTGTTTTGATTCAGAGTTAAATAATGAAAACCCTTCAAATTATAAATTTTCTGATTATAAAAAATTAAAGGAGATTGAACATGAAATAACTAAAAATCTTTCAAAAACACCTCCGTCTATTAAAAAAATGGCCGAAATGGCTGGAATGAGTGTTACTAAATTTAAAGTTATGTTCAAAGAAACATTTGGAGAAAGTCCACATCAATATATTCTTGATAAAAAACTGTTTTTGGCAAAAGAACTTCTTCAAACAGGTCAATATTCAATTACAGAGGTTTCTTACAAAATTGGTTTTAATTATCCATCTGGATTTACGCGAGTTTTTAAAAATAAATTTCAATATCCTCCGAGTCTTATTTATACCAATAAAAATGCCTTATTAAAACTAGTCGACAATTAATAAGTTGTTAAGTTTTGAGGCAAAAGAACAAGCATTGGAGGCTTTGTTGAAGGATAATCCAAATCTAAAAACTACACTAGGTAATGCTTTCATTGATTTTATGTCAAATCCATTTGGGTCAATTGGAGCATTATTCAAAAGTGAGCCTAAAACACTAGCAGGTTATCTGGACGAAATTATGAAACAAAGATTGACGACTTTGAAACAAAACGAAGCCAATACTATTCAAAATGTAATCTTCACTAATATCATGAAAAATGCCTTCGCCGCAAAAAATGATGATTATTCATCTTTGGCCAACAGTTTTGATACGAGTCCAATTTGGAATTTATCAGGAATGTCAGCAGGACTTCGAATGAATACTGGAAAACGAATGCTGCTCAATAAAGCAAGCCTTGATTTATTGACTAAAGCCCAAGTGTTACGAGAGAAAGGAGATAAGTTGATGTTAGAAGCTTTAGACCGCACCGAAACACAAAAACGCTTAGATGGTATCTGGTCAGCACAAATGTTTAGAAATACACTATCTAATATTAAAATCTAATGCAGAAATTCATTTTAATAGGGCTAATTGCTTGTTTCTCATCTTGTCAAAATTCAAGTAGTCATCTTTCCAATAACCCACGAAAAGTAGCCATTGCTTATTGTCAATTAGCTAATGAAGGTATTAAAGGAGACACAGCAAAGTACAATTTGTATCGCAAAGGGTTTCTTCAAGATAGTATTACCCAAAAAGATATATTTAGTGCGATGCTCATTTATAGTACCGCAAAGATGACTCAAAAAGGAACGGTTGTCAATTTTAAGAATCTGGGAGAGCTGGTACATATAAAAGATGCTTTGGGTCGAAAAATAGAAGTGTCGGAGGAAATTCTGCTCATTTTTGAGAATAGCTCTACTGATACTATTGTGGTGCGACTCGTTTATTACAAAAACTTTTGGCGTTTAAAATGGCAAAATATGGATGATTTAGAATGAAAATAAATGCTAAGTTTCGCTTTTGTGTTTTCAAATTAAGTAATAGATTTGTGTAATTGAAAAATATGCTGTAAATATAATTTAATATACAAAATATCAATGGAACGAGACAAGCAAACATATTTAGAAACGATTGATAATTATGCTCAAATAATTGCCGATTTGCCCCAGTTTTTAGATAACGCCGATGATACAATTAACGAGATTGCGAGCAAGATTGAGATTTCGTTTTCGGCACTAAGCAATAAAAAACATGGTCGCCGAGATTGGAAATATGAGGAAGTCAATAAACTGATGCAATTGATTGGCAATGAGAATCAAAAAGAAGTAGTCAAAAACTATATTTTAATCGTTAATGATATTTTGCCAATCATTAATGAAAATGGTATTCGTTTCAGTTTCATTTTTGAAAAGGCTGGAATGACCGTAGGAAATTACCAAGTTAGAAGTCGCTCAATCTCAGCATGGGATGTTTCTGAGGTACGGCGAATTATTGATGCGTTGAAGTTTTGATTACATATCAAAAAAACAATAGCCTGATAGTCTTTTTATAGATTGTCAGGCTTCCTTTTTTAGAGTGTTTTACAAAATCCTTTATATTCAACCTCAATTGTGTATTGCATATTGTATTGCATATTGCAAAATCAGGAAAGACAAAGAAAGAAAAAAGCCTGATAATCGTTTGATTATCAGGCTTTTAACAAGTGGGCCCACTTGGAATCGAACCAAGCACCTACTGATTATGAGTCAGCGTTGTTTAATAAATATCAGTAGATAAATCAATATAAATCGCTATTTATCTGCAATTATAATGCTTTTTTATTGGTTTCTTTATATCTATTTTCATATATTTGTATAGAATGTTTGCAAATTGTTTGCAAATTCTAAATACTAAAACTACAAATAATGAAAATTGATACTCCAAAGTTATCTATATTCCTTGATAAACGCTACGCAAAAAAAGACGGGAGATTCCCAGTAAAACTACGTATTACTTTTAAGCGAGAGTCAAAATACTACCCAACAGAATTCAATATGACCGAAGATGAATTTATTCGGCAACGAGATTCCGACACTCTTAGAGCTAATAGAGTTATTGGTACAAAAGAATATGCTCAATTAGCCAAAATCAATGCTTCTTTAAATAATCATCTTGCTGATGCTCAAAAAGTTATTGACAATCTCAAAGTTTTTAATTTTGACACTTACGAGCAGAAGAAAGATGAACATATTGTTGAATCTGATAATGTCTTCGTAGCGTTTCAACAAAAAATAGAGTTGTTAGAAAAAGATGGCAGAATAGGTACTGCCATAACTTACCGCAATGCGTTTAAGAGTTTACAGGCTTTTCACAAAATGAAAGTGCTTTCTTTGAATAGTATCTCAGTCAAATTTCTTGTAAAATACGAAAATTGGATGCTTGAAAAAGGTAATTCGGTTACTACAATAGGCTTTTATCTACGAAACCTTCGTGCAATTATCAACGAACTAATTGACAGCGATAGAACTAAATTGGAGGAATACCCTTTTGGTCCAAAAAAGTATGTGATTCCGACAAAAAAGAATTCAAAAAAAGCTTTATCAAATCAAGATTTAAAGAAAATCATGAATTATAAACCTGAGCCAAATTCACCAGAAGCAAAATATTTAGATTACTGGTTGTTTATGTACTTAGGTAATGGGATGAATCCAATTGATATGGCACATCTTAAATATTCAAATCTTGAAAAAGATAGAATTGTTTTCAGACGAGAAAAGACCAAAAGAACCAATCGGGAAGCCACTGAAATAATCGTTTTTTTGCATGACCAAAATCAAAAAATCATTGAGCAATGGGGTAATCCTAATAAACCTGACAATTTTATTTTCCCTATATTGCAACCCAAAATGACTCCAATTGAAGTCAAAAAGGCCGTATCTCAGTTTGGTAAACAAATTAACAAATACATTGGAAGAATTGGAGAAAAACTCGAAATTGATAAACACATCACAACATACGTGGCACGACACAGCTTTGTAACTAAATTTTTAGCTGAAGGTGGCTCATTACTTGATGCAAAAGAGATGACAGGTCATACATCTATAACAACAACTGAGGGGTATGTAGGTAGTATCGAAGATGATAGAATCAAAAAAATCACTAACCGCCTTTCCCAATTCTCTTAATATGTACACATCAAACTTCTACCAAAAAGCATTTGAACCCAAAGTTTATCTCGAAGAAGTCAAGCTATTAGCAAGTGTGCATGGGCTTTTTGAGATTTATCCCTCTTCCAATTCATTTATCGAAGAATTTGTTTACCATGAACTTATCACCTTTGATACTCGAAAAATTAATCTCGACGATATACTCAAAACAATCGTAGAGATTCTTTCGGAATGGAAAGCCGTGATTGGTACTTCCAAAAAAGCAGCTCCTACCGATTTGATTAAATTTGATGACTACACAAATGATGTTTTGTTCGTTCTCGGTGGTCTCTCTAATCGGGTATTTTCAAGCACCACAAAAGAGTATGCTGATTATTTTTTGAGTGCCATTAATGAGATATGGTTGAATAAACTAATATTGGATTTTAGTAAACTCGAACGGCTGAGTTCTAATGAAATCAATTACGCATTAATGGTTTTGAATGAACGAATAATTACCCAAAAAGGAAATCTAACGCATTTATCCAATCTTCTATATTTACTGATTAAGCGATTAGAATTTATCAAAGAATCAAACCCACAAGAAAACAAACAAACAAAAATTATTCCGCCCAAGAAACATGAGGAGCTGCCTTTGTTTGAAAGTTTTTTAACTAATATTTCATTTCAAACAATGATAGCATGTTTCATCGAACATCAAATTTGCTCCCAAGATGGGAAATTCATCACAAAAGTCGGGGGTAGAAATCCGTTTCCAAGCCCAATCATGATTACGTTTTTGCCCGAAATATTGGCTGGTTTGTCTTTCTTCAATAGTGAGGCTTGGGAATCACTCAACTTAAAAGAAAAAATCGAAATCCTGAGCAAAACGTTCGGAGTAAAGTCAAATCCTTCCTTTTTTTCCAATGCTGCTTCTAAAAACAATCGTCCTACTGACGAAAAAATCTTACGTTTTCAGCAACTTATTACCACTTCTCTGAGTAAAATCACCACAAAATAGGCTGTTTTCTTATTTGAAATGAAATATTTAAAAACATTTCATTTCAAACAAAGATTACTAAATTTCCTTCCCCTTGATTTGCAGCAGAATTAATCAGCACCTAATTATCTGCAAAGATGAATAAACAATTTCCCAATCAAGCAAAAAGTACGCCTGCTTCACCACTCGAAGGCTCATTTGACTTTCTCATTCAGCAAGCTGTCGAGAAAGCACTTTTGAATGTTTCTGAACCGCTTTTGGAAAGTGTGGTGGACAGAATCATTTCCCGCAAAATGACCGAAAACAAAGACGAACCTTTGACCATCGACGAAGCAGCAGCATTAATTCACAAGAAAAAACAGACCATTTACAGCTATTGTTCTTTGGGGAAAATTCCATTTCATAAAAATGGCAACCATAATATCTTCTTTCGTAGTGAACTGGTAGAATGGCTAAAAACGAGTTAAACCTAAAGGATTTCTGGTTGTTCGTAGCATCCGGAAAAGTTCTTTTATCCAATTGAATTCTTGTCCAGCTTATTGTCATGTGTGCATCCGTTTTGTTGAACTAAATTTAGTATTTTCCCAAATGAAGATTTAAACAGAAAGAACATTTCTTGACTCAAAACCCATAAAAAAGCAGCAAGATACCCCTAATGTTTAGGGTTTTAAAATTTAAACAAAAACTACAATGGAGTTACAACACCAAAACACCGAAAACACCGCTGCTGACTTATTGACTTATTTGCCTGTATTGAAACAGAAATTCACTAATTCCGTAGGAAAAACAAATGAAATGGAACAAATTCTGATTGATTCAGCCTTTGAAAATTACGAACTGTACTTACTATTTCGACAAAACAACAATACTATTTCCGTTGAATCTACCCAACAAATGAAGAAGTTAGGTGAAAGCGACCATATCCAAATGGCTTCGATGGCACTTTACTACAACAAAATAATCATTCATTGCAAAAAAGGTAATTTTATCGAAGTGGATACTCAATTATTGAAAGAAATCTTTCAGTTCTACCGTGAAAGTATGCTACATTTTAAATTTCAAAAGGTTGCTTTTAAAGCTATTAAAGCATCATTGAGCAATATTCTTAAAGCATAAAAAACACCCTCATTTTTATCAATAAAATCGAAAAATGTGCCAATAATCACCATTTCTACGCTCCCTAAAAGTATTTTGGGAGGGCTTCATGCCAAAGAACCACCTTGAAATTTCCTTCCAATCATAAAGGAACATGCAAATCAGCACAAGAGGCCTATTCGTGCAATGATTTACATGAAAATCAGTAACGGAAAAAGCGACGACTTTTTGCCGAACAGCTTTTTATTGTCCAAAATGTCGATTTTTCCACATTTTTTTGAAATTTCCCCAGTTTCCAAAAGTAGAAACTATGAACTTTTAGAACTTTGAACTTTAGAAGGAAACTTAGAACTTAATTTTATAAATTATTTTTTTCTTTAACGGAAACTGTAAAAAATCGAAAAAAATGTGGATAAGTTTTTCTAAAAATAAATTACCAAAATGAATACCTATCCGAAAAACCTGCCCCAACCATCTTACCCCAAAAAGTCAGAAAACTTCCTGAATGCGGAGTTAGACTTGATTAATTCGAGTTACAAAATGCTCATGTATCGAGAAGGATTTTCTCATCCGAATACGTATTACAGCAAGAAAAAACACTTTGCTGAACCACAAGACAAAGAATACCTGCTCTTATCAATGATTGAGCGTTTTGTCGGGAGAAATAATTGTTTTTTTAGAAAGCATGACCAATTAAACGGTAAAACGTACAGTCCTGCTACAATGATTGAGTTTTGGCGAATCTTCCACGATGATACCGAAGAACGTTTAGTTCTGCGAATGTTTCACCCCACCAATAATATTTTATCCTACGAAGTATTTGATTATTTACTTGAAAATTTTCAAGTCAAATCAAAACTTAATCTGTACTACGAATTGATGCGAGTGGGTAAAACCGAAGCAATTGGCGTGTCCAAGCCAAGAAGTTTAGAGCAAGATGAACTCGATGATTTTACATGGAATAAAATTCCGAAGCAAGAATTTGCCAAACACATTGCTCATTTGTACAGCAAATACCCTTCTCGTGGCAGAATTGATATTTATAAAGAAACCTACATGAAAAGATATTTTTACGAAGAAATTCCACCAACCCACTCTGTGACAGTAGAAAAGAAAGTCGATAGAAACGTAATAAAAGTTTGGGCTAAGTGTTTAGAGTTTATTTGCTCAAATGTAGATGAAAATGCTTTTCAGACTTGGTTTCTGCCAATCCTTCCATTAAAATTGGAAAATAACAGATTGACTTTACAGCTTCCCAGCACCTTTTTCTACCACTGGATAGAAGAAAACTACGTTGATTTACTACGAAAAACGATTGACCAACACATCGGACAAGATACGGTTTTAGAATATATTGTGTAAATATATTTTCATTTACAAACTATTATAGTATTGATATAGAAAATATTATTTATACATTTGTTTTCATTTACAAATATATAATACCAATATAATGAAAACAATTACACTATTTTTTAACTCAAGTTAAGACGCTTATACCAAGAAACTAAGTATTAAGACTTGAATAATTAAACTCAAATCAGAAAATGAAAAACAAATTTTATCTTTTATTGCTGTTCTTTATGGCAATAGTGGTGCTACCCACTTCGGCCCAAATCACTTTCAAACTAAAAAGTGTGGTGGGGCAACAAAACCCAAGCTCCAATGGTCTTTTTAGCTACGGAACGCTGAATAATGGCACTTTTCAATTATTTCCTCATTATGGAGAAGATGGAACGGGAGATATTAATGGCATATCTCAAAAGGGTTGGACGTTTGTTTTAGGGCAAGAAAACTACCCATTCTTGGCTTTTGAGCAACTCAATGCAGGCGAAGTTACGCCACAGCCATTTCCGCCGTTTGGTATATTTATGCACCCCTCAAATGATGCTCCTTCGGTTGTGAAGTTGTCAATTCCGAACAATGCCACAATTATTTCGATTACCAACAATGTGCAAAGGCCAAGTTTTGGTTGTGGAGATAATATCGGTTACTCAATTATCACCGATAACTCAACAATTTTGGCACGAACGATTATTTCAACTTCGAGTTCACCCAATGTTTATATGGTCGGTGCAATGCCAATCAATGCAGGAAATAACATCTATTTTATTGTTGATAAAGGTGACGATGGCAATTATTCGTGTGATGATACTGCCCTCGATGTAGAAATAACTTTGCAGTATGATAAGATTGTTACGCCAACATTATCGGGTACGCTGAACTGCAATGCCACGAGTGCCACATTTGATATTGCGTTTCAACCTTCGGGAACGCTGGAATTGTATAAACTGGGCAATCCAAGTCCGATTGCAAGTACAACCATTTCACAAGTTGGTAATTCCTTCAATGGTCAAGGGACATTTTCGGGTTTAGACTTTTCGGCAGGTGGAAGTTACTACGTCATTGCCAAAAATAATGAGCAAGAGCAATCAGACCAAAGTGCGGTTATCAATGTAAGTCCTTGTTGCACCAACGCCATTGCACCAAGTATTATGGTAAATAATTTGTCTTTATGTCAAGGTGAAATTGGTACGCTTAGTGCCACTGGTTGTACCAATGGCACTATTACATGGAGTAACGGAGTTGTCGGAACGAGTACAACCGTGAATGCGAGTGGAACATACACAGCAACTTGCAAAGTTCTGGCCACGCCTCCATGTCTTGATGCTACAAGTACCGCATCGGGCGTAGTTACAGTCAATGCTTTACCAACACTCACCATTGATGGAACAACTTGTAGTGCAGATTTACTGACTTACAAGGTTAACTTTTCAGGTAATGGTGTAATTTCAAGTACCGCTGGCATAGTTTCTGGAAATAGTGTAATCAATATTCCCGCAGGGTTAGATGTGCAATTAACTGCTACCAATAGTGCAGGTTGTACTATAACTAAAACTGTAAATTCGCCGAACTGTATTTGTCCAATTATTGATGCCCCTATAAGTGGTGGTAATAAAACTATTTGTCAAGGGCAAATAATTCCAAGTCTTACCGTAAGTGTTGGAGAAAATACCAACGCAGATTGGTATGATGCAAATGTAAAATTAGTTGCCAGTAGTACTTTAAATTATACGCCTACAACGTCTGGTACTTACTATGTTCAAGCCCGAAATCTGCAAAATAATTGTGTCAGTGCTACTCGAACACCCGTTAGTTTATCCGTTAATGCTTTACCGATTTTAAGTGCAGGAACGCCTACTTGTTCGGCAGATTTATTGACTTATTCTCTCTCTTTTACAAGTGATGGCATAGTTACAAGTTCTGCTGGTATTGTATCAAATAACATCGTTTCAGGCATTCCAACGGGTACAAATGTCGTCTTGACTGCCACAAGTAATGTTGGTTGTGTTGCTACACAAACGGTAAATGCTCCATCTTGTACTTGTCCAACTGTCAATCTTCCTATTAGTGGAGGTGATAAAACCATTTGTGCAGGTCAAGCTATTCCGACCTTATCGGTTAGTGTTGGCAGTAATGAAGTAGCGGAATGGTTTGATGCTCCCAATGGTGGAAAGTTATTAGCGACGGGTCTAAGTTATACACCAAATGTTGCGATTGGAATGACTTTTTATGTACAGTCAAAAAATACTATTACTAATTGTGTGAGTGCTACTCGAACACCCGTTAGTTTATCCATTAATGCTTTACCAACTTTGAGCGTAGGAACGCCTACTTGTTCAGCAGATTTATTGACTTATTCCGTCTCTTTTACAAGTGATGGCATAGTTACAAGTTCTGCTGGTATTGTATCAAATAACATCATTTCAGGCATTCCAACGGGGACAAATATTGTCTTAACTGCCACAAGTAGTGTAGGCTGTATTGCTACACAAACGGTAAATGCTCCATCTTGTTTTTGTCCCACTGTCAATCTTCCCATCAGTGGGGGCGATAAAACCATTTGTGGAGGTCAAGCTATTCCGACTTTATCGGTTAGTGTTGGTAGTAATGAAGTAGCAGAATGGTACGATGCTCCCAATGGTGGAAAGTTATTAGCGACGGGTGTTAGTTATACACCAAATGTTGCGATTGGAATGACTTTCTACGTGCAGTCAAAAAATACTATTACTAATTGCGTGAGTGCTACTCGAACACCCGTTAGTTTATCCGTTAATGCTTTACCGACTTTGAGCGTAGGAACGCCTACTTGTTCGGCAGATTTGTTGACTTATTCCATCTCTTTTACAAGTAATGATATAGTTGCAAGTTCCGCTGGTATTGTATCAAATAACATCGTTTCAGGCATTCCAACAGGGACAAATATCGTCATAACTGCTACAAGTAGTGCAGGTTGTATTGCCACACAAACGGTAAACTCACCCGCTTGTATTTGTCCAACTGTCAATCTTCCCATCAGTGGGGGCGATAGAACCATTTGTGCAGGTCAAGCAATTCCGACTTTATCGGTTAGTGTTGGCAGTAATGAAGTAGCAGAATGGTATGATGCTCCCATTGGTGGAAACCTATTGGCAACAGGTGTAAATTATACACCAAATATTGCGATTGGAATGACTTTTTATGTGCAGTCAAAAAATACTATTACTAATTGTGTGAGTGCGACTCGAATACCCGTTAGTTTATCCGTTAATGCTTTACCGACTTTAAGTGTAGGAACGCCTACTTGTTCAGCAGATTTATTGACTTATTCCGTCTCTTTTACAGGTAACGGCGTTATTACAAGCTCCGCTGGTATTGTATCAAATAACATCGTTTTAGGCATTCCAACGGGTACAAATGTAGTCTTGACTGCCACAAGTAGTGCTGGTTGTATTGACACACAAACGGTAAACTCACCCGCTTGTACTTGTCCAACTGTCAATCTTCCCATCAGTGGGGGCGATAAAACCATTTGTGCAGGTCAAGCTATTCCGACTTTATCGGTTAGTGTTGGCAGTAATGAGATAGCAGAATGGTATGATTCGGCAAGCGGTGGAAATTTATTAGCTACTGGATTAAGTTTTACCCCCAATTCAGAAACTTCAAACAATGGCCTTTTCTACGTTCAAGCAAGAAACGCAACTAATAACTGTACAAGTAATGCAAGGATTTTAGTAAAGTTAATCGTTAATTCAAGCGGTACTACTCCTAAAATCGTAGCTTCTAAAAATCCTTTAGTTTTAGGTGAAACAGCTACATTGAGTATTTCAAATTGTAACGGAATTGTGTCTTGGAATACTGGTGAAAGTACTCTTAGTATTTCTTCTGTAACACCTAAAGTAACAACTGAATATTCAGCTACTTGTACCGCCAGCGGTGGATGTGTTGGCGGAAATGGGAAAATAATAATTGAAGTTACCGCTCCAAAAATTACAGTAAAAGCCTCTCCAAATGTAGTTTGTATGGGTGGCTCAACAACTTTGAGCATGAGTGGTTGCCCAAGCAATACAGTTTATTGGACTTCCCCAGAATTTGGTCGAAGAGACGAAGTTTCCCCAGTATTTAATGGAATCGTTCAAGCAGTATCATTCACTGGTCATTGTGTTACATCAGCGGGTGAAGCCACCGAAACCATAGGTGTAAACATCAGACAACCGAAAGATTTTCAGATAACTTCCTCAAAAAATCCAGTTATTTTAGGCGAATCAACCGTTTTAAGTACGACTGGTTGCGATGGTGTGGTCAGTTGGCAAAATGGACAGGCGGTAGGTAATCCAATCACCGTTTGGCCAACTAATAAATACACGGAATACGTGGCGGAATGTTTGAGTCCGAATGCTTGCGGTGGAAAAGGTAAAATTACCATCGAGGTAAAACCTCCTGTTATCAAGGCTACTGGCAAAGATGTTTGTTGGGGCTTGACCGCAACACTTGGTCAGAGTGGTTGTAGTTCATCATTTTATTGGGTTGTTTGGCATAATGACGATTTTATGGATGCCAAACCTATTGATAATCCCAATTCATACCCAATTACACAAAAAACTAATTTCAGAGTAATGTGTTCAACTCCAGTTGGTGAAGGTGCGGGCGATATTACGATAAATCCAATCCCATTGCCTAACAAACCTGACATTGGCAGTGAAAGAACGACTTACTTCTTAGGCGAAACAGTCAGAATTGGTACTGGTGGCTGTAATGGTTCAGTCAGATGGTCAACTGGTGAAAACGATGTAAATATTATTGAAGTAAAGCCCCGACATACCACCAAATATACTGTTACTTGCGTAGGCGGCTATGGTTGTACGAACTCAAACGAGATTGAAATTACAATGATAACTCCCCCACCAACGGCCAAAGACCAAACAATTTGCTACGGAGATACTGTAAAATTGGTCAGTGGCTGTATGGCTGGCACGGAAGTTCATTGGACAAAAAATTGGATGGATATTCCAAATCGAGTGGAAGTACCCGAAGGTTTTCAAGAGCGATTGACGGCATCAAATACTTATGCGGTTTCGTGTTATAGTCATGAAACTGGTTGGAGTGAAGCAATTGCCATCAAAGTTACTGTCAAAGCAAAAATAACTCCGCCCACAATTACAGTCAGAGGTGTAGAAAAAACTGCAATTATTGTCAAAGGTGAAACGATTGAATTATTGGCAAATGCCTGTAATCGCACCGAATGGAAAGCGGGAAGTGTTTTAATGGCTGATACTTTAAACGAAATTCAAGTAAAACCCTTACAAACGACGACTTACCATGCCCGATGTTTCGTTGATGGTTGTTACAGCGAATGGAGTCAATTCAAGGTTTATGTAAGACCCAAAATGCCTGTAATAAGTGAAAGTTCTGATACTTTATGTGTCGGTTCTTCTACGATTATTACTGCCAAAAACTGTGAAGATGGCGGTACATTGGTTTGGTTAGACGATAGGAATTTCAAAGACCTATCATTTGCAGTTTCACCCAAATCAGATATTACTTATAAGGCCATCTGTGTAGGACTCGATTCCTTGGTCTCAGATACAACCACAACTTTTATCAAAGTTTACCAAACTCCCCAAAAGCCAGTCATTACTGGTAATTTAATAATCCTTGATGGTGAGAAAACCACACTAACTGCCAGTGGCTGCGATGAAAACTTACTTTGGAATACAGGCGAAAAATCTCAAAGCATAGTGGTTAGACCAGAGAAAAATACGGTTTACTCAGCTACTTGTGGTATTTGGCAATGTATATCTGATACTGCATCGGTAAAAGTTAGGGTAAGACCACGCCCTATCGAAATTGAAACGAGTAATAGCATACGTGGTTACTCAATCACCGATACGCTTTGTTTGAATAAACAGTTGACTGTATCGACATTGACTCAATGCAATGGTACAATTGTTTGGTCAAATGGTCAAAGTGGTGAAAAAATCGAGGTTATAGGCACACGGGTTGAAACACAAAAGTATAGTTTGTATTGCATCAATGCTGATAATGAAAAATCAGATGAATCAACGGCGACTATTACGGTTTTGGATTATAATATCAATGAAGCAATTGCTTATCCAAACCCAACTTCTGGGAAACTATATATTAAATCGAAAGGATGTATTGATGGGGTAAAATTGATTTTATACAGCCAAAGAGGAGAAATACTCTACGAAGGTGGTGGACAGGAACGCTATCTGGATAGTATCGTACTCGACTTGTTCAATTTACCATCAGAAACCTACATTTTGTACATCGTTGGTACAGATGGAAACAAACCAGTTACCTTGAAAAAACGCATTGTAAAAGTAAATAACTAAAACATTCACTAATTCCTTGTCAGTCAAGCTGGCAAGGAATTAAAACATAAACTCAAATGAAAAATTTAAAAATGATTGGCTTGCTATTTTTAGCAAGTCTTCAAAGTATCGCACAAGCTTATACCCCAGTAAACGGGCATAGAATTTTAGTTGGTTCTTTCCCTTTTCAAAACTTCACTTACGATGCCCGAAGTGCAGCATTGGGCGAAGCAGGAATTGCGATTTCACCCGATGGCAATAGTGCCTTGATTAATCCTGCTAAATTGGTATTTCTCAATCAAGATAGCACCAAAAAGGCTAAAAACGTTGGAGTTTCGTTGCATTATACACCGTATTACAGAAATCTCATTCAAGGAATGAATTTATATGCCTTCAATCTATTTCAAGCTAAAGCA
>Ga0247832_1005061_pt1 | contig 15700 bp, 32 predicted proteins | sample LaCruzMarch2015__10_FD_192407 | JGI IMG/M metagenome (GOLD analysis project Ga0247832, IMG submission 192407) | Freshwater microbial communities from meromictic Lake La Cruz, Castile-La Mancha, Spain - LaCruzMarch2015_4m | ecosystem: Environmental > Aquatic > Freshwater > Lake | place: Spain... | reverse complement strand
CGGGTAAACTTAAATTTCCTTGTAAACCTTTTAATGTAGATGGTATAATTTGATAGCGACCCGTTGCCCACAACTGCCCACTACTATCTCTACCCCTTGATTGATATTGTTTTAATTGACCAAGTGTAATTTCACTTAAATTTTTTTTTAATAGTGTATATGGTGTTCCATATTTACCTTGAATATAACCTTTTAGTCCGTTTGGTGTGTACCAATTATGGTCGTTATATGTTTTTGATTCGCCTTTTAATATAACATTAAAAAAATCAGTTACGTTTTTTGTACTAAAACTTTGTGCCATCTTTATTTAATTATAAGTATTCCACCAACTATTCCTAAACCCGTTCCTATACTAAACCAAGTTATTTTTTTATCCCACCATTTTAATTCGTTCTTAACTACGATATTTTGAACTGACGTAGTTTTTATGTAAGGATTAGTATTATCTATTTGTACGATAGGTTTTGATGCCTTAAAGAATCCCATAGATTTATTTCCGATTGTTATTTTCATATTATTGTAAAAAGATAACGAATCTATTAGTATTCCACCCTCATTTGTTTTTCCGTAAATGTTATACGAATCATTATTAACTCCGAAAACAAAAGACTTATACTTTGTATTTTCTATAATAATTGTATCGGTATATGGAATGAATACTGAATCAATTTGATATACATTTTTTATTCGTACTTGACTTTGTACTTTTTTCATATTATCTAAAACCAAAAAATTATTTTTGATAGCATCTTTTTGAGATAAAAGTAATTGTTCTTGTTCTATTATTTTTTTACCATCTTTATTTACAACCTCTTTAAAAGATTGATTGGTAAATTCTAATTGGCTCATTTGTTTTTTATATGCCGATAGAAGTGCCTTTTTACTACAACCATCCCAAACCAATAAAATGATGAGTATAGTAAGCACAACCACCGACAATTTCAATATAATAGACCTCTTATCACTCATCTTTTGTTGGTTTATTCATTTTTGTTAATAATTCAACGCTATTACCTACTGCGTATGTTCCAAATACCCAAATGCAAAAGTTACTCCATTGGTCAAAATTTGCCTTGTTGAATAAGAAAAATATAGTTACCAAAGTAAATAATAGAAAAGCAAAAACGCTTTTTCTACCTCCGAAAAAATTAAAAAATTTATTCATTATTTTCTATTCAATAACTTAAAATTAACAAATGCAGATAAAGTAAAAGATGCAATAGCAACAATTACAAATATCATATCTAATTTTTCTTTTTTTGTTTTTTCACTCCATTTTTTTTCTTCCATAATTCCTAAAAAATCTTTTTCGTTATCTCCCCCCATTATTTTATTATTTAATTAAAATCATTTTCTACTAATAAAGTATAAGTAAATTTATTTCCCCATAATGCCTTTGCCTTTTCACAAATACCCATAAATTCATTAAAGTCCTTAACATTTTTGAATACTTGACACCCAGCACTAAACTTATCTACTTTTGATACCTCACTATAAGGATTAGAACGATGTATATTAATACCAAACATACCCTTTTCTATTGTAGCGTTATCCATATTAAGAATTTGGTCTTTATTAGCATCCCTATAAACCTCAACCTTTCCATTTCGCTGACATAAGGCTTTATATTTATTATTATGCAAGTCTATTGCATACACTCCACGATATTGATTAGGAACAAGTATTGCAGTACCTTGATTATTCATTGGGTTTTTTAGCCAATAAGTACCCGCATCGGTTGTTATTCGATATATTTTAGTTACCCACTCACCTTTAATTTTATAGATACAAAGTAAGGTATCATCAAAACTATTAGCAACTAAATTATTACTACGCACTCCTATAATGTTTAAATTGTAAACACCATTAGTAAAGAACGAATATCCTTTATTTATAATTATTTCTTGTACCCTTTCAATTATTAGTTCGTTTGTCCACATATTAATCCATTTTATTATCAAGTTCACTTTCTAAAAAATTTACCATTTTAATCATTTCATTACGTTCATCATTAGACATTTTTGTTTTGTTAATCATATTTTGATTATCTATAATGATTTTAGCAATTTCTTTTTCATTCATTTTTTCGCAATCTTTTACTAATTCTAATGGTACTTTATGTTTTTTTGCTTTTATTTCAGCAGAATTAACAAGATTAGACTTATTAGTATCACCATCAATAAAATTAATAGATGGACTTAAATTTGGATTTTCGTAAATTAATTTTTTTCGTGAAAAATACCAATATACAACTAAAGCAATCCCCATTAATACATAAGGATTACCAAGATATTGCGATAAGGTTTTACCACCACCCTCTACATTTCCTACGTTATTATCTTCATTCATATTCTATTTTTTTTACTGCCATACACCCTATCTTTTTTCTAACACCCTCGTATAAGTTGGGTCAAATTCATCTAAACTAAATGCTACTACACTTTTTGCCATAAATTATGTATTTACTATGCTATCGTAAATTTTTTCAGCAACAATCTTATGCCCTGCACTTGTAGGGTGAATACCATCACTTGTTTTACTTTGTAAATCATAAATAGGTATAAAATTAGCACCCTCAATTTCTTTTGGTAGCAATTTTTGTAAATCTTTACGCTTTTGAACATAAGGAATCCATTGTTCTTTTTTAGTTAGCAAATTAGCGGGTCTTCCAACGGGCATTATATTTATATCCCCAAACTTACCCTCTACTTTATATCCTAAATTGATAAAAACGTCAGCACCATTATTTTCCGACATATCTACCATTTGTTGAAAATTGTTAAGTGTCGTATCAAGCGATATACTTGCATTAGACGTATCATTACCACCACCATAAATAATTACCCTATCGTATTTCTTTTTAGCAAGTTGAGAGGGCAAATTTTCAAGCATCCATTTTGTTGTTTTACCACCAATAGCCAATACATCAATCGTAATTCCTTTACTTTTTAGACTTTCTCTTAATAGATTTGGATAGGTATATGTAATTTTTCCACCACTTGCACTTTCTACGGCACTTTGAGAATCCCCAACTATCAATACTTTTTTTGGATTCTTATTTTTCAATGATACTTTTTTATTTAATCTTTTTCTACGAATAATAACAAATGACGTTAGCGTAATCAACACTAACGAAAGACCAACAATTATTAAAATGTTTGTAGTTCTATTATTCATATTTTTTAGTAAATAATCCATAAACTAAATAAATACCAAAAACAATAAGACCTAATCCTATTGCTTGATTCATTAATTTATCTTTTTCAGTAAATCCTATACCAATATTTTCTTCTTCGTTCATTTTTTAATTAATTTTGCAGTTAAAATAATACCACCTATTAATAAAACACTTATTAGAGAAATTACAATAATTTTTCTTCTTTTACGTCTATTATAGGTGCGTTCATCTACAAGTGTATAGGTAAATTTATTTCCATACAATTCTTTTTGCTTGTATGCCATTTCCATAAACTTATTGAAATCATCGGCATTAGCAAATACTTGACAACCCGCAGAATACTTATCTATTGTTTTAGTTGTTCCACTTGAATTTGCCTTGTGTATGTTAATACCAAACATACCCGATTCTTCTTTTCCGTTATTGAAATCTAATTTATTATTCCTATTGTAATCTCTTATGACTACTACGGGTTTAAGTCGTTGAGTAACGGCATAGTATTTATCTCGGTGTTTGTCAATTTGGTATGTATCAACGTATTGACCCGCTTTTAATAAAGCAGTACCTTTACTTTGCATCGGTTTTTCTAACCAATATGTACCCGCATCGGTTGTTGCTTTTGCTTTGTACCCCTCCCAATTATCATCATTATTCTTGTAAAAAGTATAAATAAAATCATCAAAACTATTAGCCTTTGTGGTATCAGTTCTTCGCCCTAATATGTTTAATTCATAAGGTTTAGAATAAGTACGATACCCTTTGCTCTTTAACACTCCTAAAAGTGTTTTTATTTCGCTTTGTTTTAATTTTACCATTTTTTTTTACAAAGAAATTTATGATTTGTCAATTACTGACCAAATACCACCTATTGCAGTAACTATTCCACCTACAATTTCTTGTGCTAATTCTTCTTGAATAATACCACGCATAACATAAATTCCACCTATAAAGGTTAAAGAATGTCTTACTAAACCTAAAATTTGTTCTCTTTTCATAATTTCTATTTTTATTTTTTTTTGTAAACTACTATGCCCGTTTTAGTTTTAGATGCTACATAGGTATTACCATTGTACTCAAAAGATTTTGCACCCTCTTTTCTTGCCTTGTTCATTTTGTTAAAATACTCGTTAGCCATAATTTCTATTTTTTAGTTGGTTATTTTTATTTTTTTTTAACTGAAAAAGTATAACCTTTAATTTTCATAAATAGGTGTAATTTTGGACACAATAGGTGTAAATAATTACACCTATTATTTATAAAACGAGTTAAGTCCATCATTTTTTTGTACCCAATCGCAAATGCAGTTTGAGTTCCTTTACCTTTAATTTTCTATGTAAATACATACGTTAATTTGTTTTTTGCCATTTTGTTTAGTTTTAGTTTTTAAATTAAAAAATACCCTTTGTAAAATTGGGTGTACTTGCGTTTGGTTTATTTGTTTCGGTTGTTGTTGTCGTTGTTGGTATTGGTTGTTTAGGCAAAGCCAAAACCCCTAATCCTTTACCATATCTTTCATCATCTTTGGCAATATATTCACCTTTTGGCTTACAAGTTAATGTAACCTCATCCCAAGTGCCTCCACTTTTAGCACAATCTTCTTTTAGTTTAGCCTTTGCTTTTTTATCCTTATTTTTTTTGTAAAAATAATAAGCACCACCTATTACTGCTAATCCTACTATTCCTATAATAATCTTTGTTTTTGTTGTCATTTTATTTGTTTTTAATTGTTAATTCTTAATTCTTTGGAAATTTGCTTGGTTTTGTATAAACGTAAAAAATTTGCCTTGTCGGACATTTGCCTAATACCTTTCCATCTTTTGTAAAGTTGTATAATAAATCTTTTATTGCTTTCATTTCCATATTAGGCTCATTTATCATTTCACTTATTTTTTTCTTAACTGAATCAAAATCTTGATTAGTAGATTTGCTTACTGCCCTTGTAAACGCAGACTTATCGCCACCCGACCCCCTTGACGTAAATCCAACCCACGCTTTACCATCTTTGGATGGCTCAATTTTTACTTTCCACTTTACTTTCATTGTAGATGAATCCATAATGACATCAACTTGCGTAACTTGTGGATTGATACCTTGTTTATGCAATTTATTCAATTCTATTGTTATCTTATCATTCATACCACCTATAACTCTACCACCACTACCTTGAAAAGCGTGAAATTCATCGCAATTTTTACCAACAAATTCGCCCTCAACGTATGTAACACTCATTTTTCTTTTAATTATTTTGTAAATAAAAAAACCTATCAAAACTGAAACTAAACTAATTCCACTTATTAATAGTATCTTTTTTGTCTTATCTTCCACGATTTATCGTTTATCATTTTGTTTGTGCCAAAGTCATTACAACTCTTCTATTTTTTTGTTTTCCACTCGCAGTATTTGTATTATCAATAGGCTCACTTTCGCCTTTACCAACTGCAATCAATCTATTTTCAGCAATCAATTTTTTAATTAAATAATTTTTTACGCTATTTGCCCTATCCTCACTTAATTTTTGATTATACTCATCAGTACCATCGCTATCGGTATGACCCGTTATAGTTAAGGTTAATGTAGGATAATCATTAAGACTTTTAGCCAACTCATCTAAAAAAGGAAATGAACTCGGCAATATATCTTTTGATGCCGATTTGAAATTTAAGTCGGTTAAACTTTTAGCCAATAACTTTTTTAATGGATTCTCTTCGCATTTTTTTGTTTTATCATTCCAAATACCATCGGATTCTATACAAAGTTTTTTAGCCTTATCTAATCGCAATTTTCTAATGTATAGAATAGCACCCGTAATAATTATTACTACTCCAATTGCAACTACTATTTTTGTAGTGTTATTATTTTTTGTTGCCATCTTCTTCTTCTTTTTTTACATTATGTTTTTGAACTAAATAATAAGTTAATCCAGTAATGAATATAAAGGTGGAAACAACTAAAAACAATTTATTTTGACTACTCATCTTATTTTAATTTAATTTATATTTTCTATTAAAAAAAAGTAAATACTAACCCCCAATTTAATTTGAGAGCAGTATTTCTTAATTTATTTTCTTCCTCTTTTTGTTGATTTGTTTTATTAGCCTCCGTTGAATCTAAAATTGATTCGTTACCAATTTCTGCCGATGAAATATCTTCATCTATTAAACTTGCATCAACAACATTAGAATCAACTTCAATCATTATTTATTTCTTAAAACTTTTATATCTACCATCGAATCCACGATATACATTCTTATTATATTTAGGACATAATTTTTGGTTTGGATTACGTTTTATTATTTCGCTTTTTATATCATAATTTCTTTCAATAGTACCTTGCAGTATTATTTTATCATTATTGATTACTTTATTTTGATTGACTATTAAAAATTCTTTTTCTCGTATTTTTTTATTAAAGTAGTTTGTTAAAATTTGTATTGTTAATTTACGAACAATGTAAAATGTTACGAAAAAATAGATAATAAAAAATAGTGCGTTCATTTGGTTTGTTTTTAGTTGTTGTTTATTTATTTAATTGTTTTGATTAGATAATTCATTACATAGGTTAAAATAGTCGTTCCAACTAAAATACCTCCGTATATTTTTGCCCACATATATTTTTGACGTTCAATCCAAGTATCGTGTTTCTTAACTAATTGTACCAATCCATCTTGTTCAAATTCTTTATCGCCAATTAAGGCAATATGTATTTTAGACAAAGTAACACTTTGAGCATCCACGCTTTTTTTTAATTCATCAATTTCTACTTTCAAGTCGTTATATTCTTTTGTTGTCATTTTTTTACGCTATTTGAAAAACATTACAAATTACCGATGAGGCATTTGGTATTCCACCAACCGAACTATCATAGTATATTTCCATATCCATACTTGTAGTAGTAAAATATAATTCTATTGTATCACTACTTAATCCAATATCGAATAAATACGAAAGTGTTAAAACATTTATATTAATACTTTGATACAATGTTATCAATCTTCTACTTTGGGGAACATTAGTACCATTTTTTCTAATCCATACATATCCACTATTTACCGAAAGAAGTGAGTTATTTTTAAAAACTATTGTTGCATCAAGCATATATTTACCCGTAGTAGTAAACGCTAACACACCACTTGACACGCTTACACCATCCGATTCATCGGTAAATTCTAAACCTACATTTGTTGCATTTAGGGGTATTATAATACTTTGCGTTAATTGAGAATGAAACGACCCGTATTTTCTATTTATCGTGGTTGGTGTGGTTGGTACAACACCACCAAAAATTGCATTAAAATTACTATTTTCACTCATTTTAATTATTTTAAGACGTTATTACTGATGCCAAAACTATCCCTAAACTTGAAAGCCTTAAATTTGGTAAAACAAATCCCGTACTTGCCTCTAACATTAATGTTTGACCTTGTAAAAGAACTATACTCCCAGTTGTACTTGTATTAATAACATTTAAACTATCGGAACTTTGATTGATAATTGAAATACTATTTAACTCGGTATAATTTGTTGTTCCACTTATTCTATTTAAAATAATAGATTGTATAGCCATTGTTTTTAATTTAATAAATCACTAAAAATATAATCCATCCCAATTTTTTTAATAGGTTTTGTTCCTTGAAAAAAGTATAACGATGGATTCTTATTATCTTCTTTTTCTTTGTAAATCAATACACTAACCTCGTTGTAATTACAATTATGTTCTCGCCTTAATCTACGCAAACACGATGTAATAAAAGGTGTGGAAATAATTTCCCTACCTAAAAAATCTAATTTTACATTCAAAATTTGATTAAACGTAATCCCCTTTTCATATTTGTTATTAATTAATAACTGGTACTTTGGAGTACAATTTTCATCAGTTGCTTTTATCATTAATTGCGTTTTAACACTATCAACATTGTATTGTTTTGAAAAATTGTTAATCCCGTTAATCATAATTTCCTCCGTAATTTTTTGAATATCCATAACTTTTTTTTTTGGTTTGTTTGTATTTGGATAAAATTACAAAAAATCTTTAACTAAATATGTGTATTTGTACGGCACTTTACTCCAAGAAAATAAACCTTTCTTAATTCCAAAAGTTCCATCCATAGTTATAGTTGAATTTTTAAAGTCTTCAATTAAACCCAAAGATACATTTGATAGTAAAAAATTAGCAGTAGAAATCGCTACATCAATAGCAAAAATACTTTTTCCACCATCTTTTTGTAAAAACTGATTAACACTTGCGTTTTTTACATTTGCTACTTTTTCGCCATTAATTAGTATATCAAAATCGTATTGCGTAATTGTTGCAGAAATCGAACTATCATTTACCACCTCATACGTTAATTGTAAATTAATCTTTGAAAACGTGCTTGATAAAATCTTTATACCTTTTAGTTTGTACTTAAAATTGTAAAGAATATCTAATTGCTTGGTGTAATAAGAATAAAACCCAAACGCTAACGCACCTAATCCAATAGCAATATATACTTTTTTCATACTTGATTTTATTTATTTACCTTTTGCATAGAATTTTTTGTACGCAAAGAAACCACCTATTAATACAACTGCACCAATGATATACATTTTGTTTTTTTCAAAAAAACTTTTTTCAATTTCCTTTCCACCACCACCACCATCACCACTACCCTCAACATTTGTTTTGTCTAACGCACCCGCTAATTCATTTAATTTTTCATCAACTTTTGAATCAAGCGTTACGTTTCCAAGAGGTGTTTCAATAACTTTTAAGTCCTCGCCTTTTCTTATTTTACCAATTAGTTCGTTTAATTTTTCTCTCGGTAAACTTTCTAATGCTTTTTTTCGTGCATCCTTACGACTTAATCCACTTGCCTCGCCCTCTTTTGTTAATTTTTTTCTATCTCTACTTTTTTTCGTTAAGAAATTATCAAACTCCGTAGTTTCTTCATCAACAACTTCACTTACTTCTTCTTGTGGTAAATTTTTTGCTTGTGGTAAATTTTTTGCTTGAAATCTCATCGCCTTTCCTTGCGATAAATTTTCTTCTTGATTTTGTCTTGCCCGAAGATTGATTCTACGACCTAATTTAGTTGCCATATTTTTTCTTTGTTTACCTTTTTTTTGTAAGAAATTATCGAACTCGGTATTATCTCCATCAAAAGACATTTCGTATTCGTGGCTAAAATCGTGGCTAAAATCGTGGCTGACATTCAACATATCATCATCATTTCCATTAAAACTTGAACAATTACACATAATTTTTATTTTTAATTATTATTTATACTATTATTTACTTTTTTGAGAACGACTTAAATAAAAAGAATCCCAACAAAGCAATACCACCATAAATTAAGTATTTTTTAGCGTTGGATTCAGTTGCTTTTGTTTCTACTATTTCTATTTGTTTTAATGCCGTTGCTTTTTCTTCTGCACTTAAATTAGGATTACTCAATACAATAGCAGTAGGGTCGCCCGTAGTTGCCAATTCTTGTTTTTTTAAATCAATTTTATCTTTTTCTACTTTTGTTAAAGTTGCGTTTTCTTGTTCAGCAATTTTTTCAGCACTTTCAATTTCTGCTTTTTGTAGTTTAGTATCTTGTGCTTTACCAACCACTCCACCAATTACCCCTATTATTGTACTTCCTAAACCTATCCACGCAACAATTATTGTATCTTCAACTCCCGTTACGTTTAGATATTCAGCATCTATTGGTGTACTTTTAATACTTTCAGCAGTAATATCACTTGTTAAAAGTTTTTCATTACACTTTTTACCACAAAAAAACGGCTTTTTAGTAGCACCTTTGGTAGCAGTTTTAACTAAACTATCGTATTTACCACCTAAACTCTCCCACTTCTTTTTTAATGCTTTTTTTAATTTCTCATCCGTTCCATTAACGACTGCGTTTACTTTATAGGCTTGACCACGATAATTTAATGCCAATAAAGATAAAAAAGCACCTCTCGGTGCAATTAAACCACCTTTAAGAATTGCTTTACCCACACCTTTCGCAACATTATTTGCTACGTCTTTTAATTTATCTCTCGGTATCTTTGATAGTGCCTCTTTTCGTGCATCTTTACGACTTAATCCACTTTCTCTTAATTCTTTACGTTCCTTTCCTCTTTCTCTACCTTTTTTGCTTAAAAAGTTATCGAACTCATTAACATCGCCATCAAAAGAATTTGGTAAACGATTAAATTTTCCATCTACGGATTGTCGGCTATCATCGGAGGTGTCCATATAAGCATCATCAAATCCATAGGCAAAAGCACAAAATTCTTCTTCGGACATATTTAATTTATTCATAATTATTTTTATTTATATTAATATATTTTTAAGATTACATTTTAAAATAAATCATCATCAAAATCAAAAGAAGACGTAGGTATTGGTGTTGGTACAATAGGCTCACCTTTATCTCTAATAGGCTCGGTTGGTGAAACGGGATTACCATTAGCATCTAAAATTGGTTTGGGTGGTAGTTTTGGTTTTGTTGTTGTTGTTGTTGTTTTAGGATAATACATTTTGTAAAGGTAATATCCACCTATTAATACTATTGCACCTATAATTAAATTTCTTTGATTCATCATTTTTTTTAAATTTTAAATTGTTATTTTTTATTGTTATTTATTAATAATCATCACTAAATCCCCTAAAATTTTCAAAGTCAGTTTCACCCGTAAAGGCTACTTTATATTGACTTACATAAATTGATGCAACCCAATACTTTTTATCTTTTAGATAAATGTATAAATAACCATCAGCAAAAGCGACTGCACCACCCTTACCTAAATTGTCATTTTTAGTTACGGATGATGTATATGTAGATGACTTACTTGGCGAACTTCTTAAAATAGCACCACTTTTATTTGCATAAAAAGTAGTATTCAATGGATTATATGTTAAAACTTTTGCACCCGTTTTAGTTCTATAAACTTGATTCGCCCAAATAAACGCACTTTTATCATTTGTAATTGACCAAGCCCATATTTTTACAAAATCTTGATTAGTGGATTGTAAATAATTAGTAGTTGTTTTATCATTCTTATCAGCAAAGGCTTGAATTTGACCAATTTGACTTGCACTTGCCTTTGTTGGTGTTTTTGTATCAGTATTACCACTACCACTACTTTTCTTTGTATATTCAGTACCATATTTTATCCAAGCCTTTTCAACATAGGAATTTAAAGCACCCGTAAGGTCAAGTTTTATCTCTTTTGCATAAGCGGGATAGTTTGTATTTATCCAAGCACGAAACGTATTTCCCTCATCGGTTGTCTTAAATGGAAATGTATAATTTGTAGCACGACTACCACTACCACTACCACTACCACTACCACTATTATTAGGTGGTATAATTATTTCTTCTTCATCATCTTCATCTTTTTTTGGATTATACAACATTTGATACCCATAGTAACCACCTACCCCAAGTAACACAAATAATACAACTACAAGTCCTATTTTTCCACCTTTATTCATAATTTTTATTTTAATTTATTGATTACTATTATAGTACCTTTTCTTTTTCTTTTTTATTCTTAATGATTTTATACACCCCAAATCCAATACCTCCGATTACTACTAAACCTATTACTAAATAGATTATTTTTTCTTTGTTTCCATTTTTTATATTTTTTATATTTTTTATATTTTTTATTTATTTATTTATTTATTTATTTATTTATTTATTTATTTATTTATTTATTTATTTATTTATTTATTTATTTATTTATTTATTTATTTATTTATTTATTTATTTATTTATCTTAATCCTAACGCATTTAATCTTTTAATAGATGAATTATATGCACTTGTACCTGTCCAATCTACACTCCACTCGCTATTAAGTTGTGCATAAAGAGTTGTTCCTTTTGTTGCACCTTTATAGTAAGTAGTTAATTTTTTTAATTTCGCATCGGTCAATTTATTGATGATACCATTAACTTGCGTAGAATAAGCATTCCATACATTCCATCCTTCTAAATAACCCCTCAACGCTAATACGTCTTGATATGGATTATATGATTTTGCTTGTTGTTCTTCTAATGCTTGTTGTTGGCTACTTCCACCTCCCGTTACTATTTCAGCATTAAGATTTTCTTCTAATTTATCTTGTGCTTTGGCTTTAATTTGATTCAAAACCGATTTAGCAATAAAATAAACGCCCAGTGATGAAAGTAAAAGTCCACCACCTAACGCTATTATATTTATATTTTTTTCGTCCATTATTAATAAATTAAAAGTTTTTTGTTTTTCTAATGTAATCATCAATTTGCGACCAATTTTCGTTTTCTAAAAAAGAGGATAAATAACTTTGTAAAGATTGCCCGTAAATTGTATTAAATCTATCACTAATATAACTTACATTTACTAATGACCCCGCACCGATTATTCCTCCTACTGCACTTGATTCATCATCCCACAATATACCCTTTGCATTATAGATTTTTGTCGCAGATTCAAACGCTTTTTGAGAAGATATTGATATTTTACTTCTATTATTACGATAAAAGTCGGGGGATAAAACTTGACTACGGCTTAATTTATTTTTATCTCTATCTCCCTGTCTATCTTCTTTATCTTTTGTTAATCCAATAGCGTTCAAAATAGGCTTAATAACACCAAAATAATTAATAACAAGTATAAGTACAATGACACCACCAATCACTAATGTTTTAACTATTTTCGGGTTTTTTTTGCCACTTTCGGTATCAATAACTATACTTCTTTGCGATTGTTCTGCCATTATCTATAATTTTTTACGAATGAATTTAATTTATCAAACCTTTCCTTATTTACCATTGAGGGTGCTTTCTTAAAAACATTAAGAAAAACATTGTAAACATCAATTTTAGGATAACCCATTTTTAAGTAACAATTTAATCCGTTAAGGTCAGCCTCAACTTCGTTTGATGGATTTTTATTTAGATAATAGTGTGAGTATTCGTGCAATAGTATAGCCATACGCATTGGAATAGTAAATTCTCTAAATTGTTTTGCCGAACATTCAATTCGACCATTTAATTGACTAATTCTTGCGGGTGTGTGTACTACAACACCTTTTTCATTTCGTATCTCATCAAAATAATCTATTCTATATTTTTTATTATTTGAGGTATAAATATCCCCCGATGTAGATGCACTTAAATATCCACACTCATCGGAAAATTCTTGTGCAAAATTAACAAAGGCTTGTGTTTTTTTTGAAAATTTATTATTCGGAATTTTGTAAGGTATCGCACTAATTTCTACAATACTAAAAGAGGTATCATTTCGTATATTTCCATTTGATTCATTAATAATAGATATTTGTGCGATTTTAGGTGCTTGTGGCATTAATACAACAAATTCTTTTTGACCCTCTACAAACGCATATCGCATAGTGTATAAAGTATTCGGTCTTTCAGCATCGGCAACTTTTATCCATAACTTTTCCTTGTATGGTGTTTTTAAAACCAATTTCAGTTGTGTAGGATTACCATTAAGCGTTACTGATTTTGTCATTGTTCCGAACTTACTTTACTTAATCCATAAATAAGTACCACTATTCCAATAACCCCCAATAAACTAATAGTGCTAAATTTTTTTGTAGCCTCTTGCGTTGTCAATTTTGGTGTTTCATCCTCTTCATCACCATTCTCAATCAAATTATACATTTTTTCGTGGTTATCAAGTATTCCTCTTTGTTGCGTATTTTTTAACCAATCTTTAAAAGGTAAAGATGATTTACTTTGTTTATACATTTGGTTTGCTGAAATACTAATCATTTTTCTTTATTTTTTGGTCAATTATTTGTCCTATTTCATTGTAAATTGGTAAATTACTATGAGGGTCTTTTACGCTACCAATAGCAACGTCTATAACATCAACCCCATTATCCTTAAATCTTTTATAGTAATTGTTTACATATTCACTTGAAACGTCTTTATTTCCACCCCAACCCCAAGACCCTTTTACTGCTAATAAGTTTGCGTTAGGAAATTTCTCTTTGATAGTCGAAATTAATCCACTTACATCATCATTTTTATTAAACTTACCATTTGTTCCTATATTCACAACTATTGTATTAACGTCTTCACTTATTGGGTAATTAGCAACTGAATCTTTTAACCAATTTAGATTTATCCCTCCTTTCCATAAAGACGTAGGACTACCCGTATTATTTATTAATGTTGCCCTTTCACTATTTCGGTCTAAAAAAGGTGATTGAGAATCTCCAATAATATAATTTTTGTTCTTATCCACTTTTCTTTTATCTAAACCTTTATTTTTTATTCTTTTTATTAAAACGACCACAACAATAGTAATTGCCAAAGCCGTTAATGAAATACTACCTATAATTAACATATTTCTTTTAGACAACATTTACTTAATTCATTTTGAACAAAAACCTACCACCTATCAATCCAATAATACCACCAATCATTATATTTCTTCGTACTGCAACGGCTATTAAAACTCCAACAACACCACCTATTAAAGCACCTTTAAAATTATTCTTAACATCCGAATCAACATAATTTGCATATTTTTTCTTTCCACTCAATTTTTCAATTATTTGAGCATTTTTTCTAATTTGCTTTTTTTGTTGCTGATTCATCACTAATTATTTCTTTGCATAGAATTTTTTATACGCAAAATAGCCACCTACAATTACAACTGCACCAATAATATACATTTTATTTTTTTCAAAGAAACTTTTTTCAATTTCCTTACCACCATCACCACCAGCACCAGTGCCACTTCCACCATCGGGACGACCTTGATTAGTTAAATCACCTTGTCCTTGTTTTGTTTGTAATCCATCGTAAAGACTTGTACCAATAGTTGTTATGCTCTCTTTATTCTTTTTAAAGAAACCACCAACTTTTTGAAAAAAAGTAGGCTTACCACTTGCCGTTGCATCTGCTTTTCTTTTTTCTCTTCGTTCTTTACCCGCTTTGAAAAAAGTACCAATTTGTGCCATAAACTTGCCCTTTTCAGCACCCGAAACTGCACCATTACCCTCGTCTAAATTTGAGTAATTTCCATCAAAACTTGAAGATGAAAAAATAATAGCCGAAATGTTTTGAATCATTCGTGTATTTCGCTTATTCATAAGGATAGTTTTTATTATTTCCCTTGCATTTGCGTTTTCATCAATGTTTACATTTGCATCTTTAATAGCAGAAATTATCTCTTTTGGATGCTTTTTTATTGTTTTGCCAAGTTCAAAAATTGACATTTTAGTTCTTGTAACGCCCGTTGCGTTTGAGAAACTTTCATTAAAGTTGTGTTTTTCGTATATCATTTTTTCTATTTTTTATTTTTTATTCATTATTATTGCTAATCCAATAAGGATAAAGCCTCCGACTATAAGTAATTTTGATGAGTTGATTGTTTCTTTGTCCGATAGATTAACATTTTCGCTAAAATTAGAAAAGTTTTCTTTTTTTTCTATTTCTTTATTTGCAGTCAAAGAATTATTTGAGCAATTTGAACAAATAGCCTCAATTAATTCTTTATCGGGGTGAATCTTTGCTAAATTAAGCAAA
>Ga0247832_1005060_pt1 | contig 15700 bp, 11 predicted proteins | sample LaCruzMarch2015__10_FD_192407 | JGI IMG/M metagenome (GOLD analysis project Ga0247832, IMG submission 192407) | Freshwater microbial communities from meromictic Lake La Cruz, Castile-La Mancha, Spain - LaCruzMarch2015_4m | ecosystem: Environmental > Aquatic > Freshwater > Lake | place: Spain... | reverse complement strand
TGGGAACAAACATTGCTCTTCCTGTTGAATTAATTTCTTTTAATGGGAATTGTCATGAAGATAATATTGTTTTGAATTGGCAAACAGCTTCTGAATATAATAGCTCACATTTTGTTATCGAAAAATCAAGAGATGGTCAAGTGTGGCAAGCTATTTCAACAACCAATGCAGCAGGTTTTTCTAACGAATTAATCAATTATAACTCTATCGACAACAATCCTTTGGATCAACAATACTATCGTTTATTACAGGTGGATGTTGATGGGCAAGAAAAATTGTATGACCCTATTTTAGTAAAATGCAATAAAAACAATGCATCCTTTATTGAATCTTATCCAAATCCTTCCTCTGAAGCATTTAATCTTATTGTAAAAGACAATAAAATGATTGGTAATTGCTCAGTTATTCTGCGCGACAATAACGGTAAAATTGTTCATGACCTCTCAATTGAAGTGTTGGATGGATTAAATTTATTTGTTGTAAACAAAAATCTAAACCCGGGTCTTTATTTTATCGAAGTGTTGCATGAAACGGGATATCTAATTACTAAAAAACATGTGGTCAAATAATCAATAGTCATTACTAATTTTTATAAAATAATTGTAGATAATTCTGCCGTATTGCAAAATAAATTTTAACTTAGACAACGAATAACGCTCTATGAAAATTTTACTTTTAATTGTCTTTGTTAACGTAGTATTTTACTCCATCTCACAATCTCCTTTGGGAATAAATTACCAAGCGGTTCTGAGAAATTCAACTGGTGGTTTTGTTGCTAACACAACTGTTGGATATAAATTAGAAATCAGAAAAACAAGTTCAACGGGTCAAGTAGTATATGCAGAACGCCATACGCCCCTTAGTAACTCACAAGCGCTTGTAAATATTATCATTGGTGGTGGAACCGTTATACAGGGATCATTCTCAACAATAAGCTGGGGATCGGGACCTTATTTTTTAGTCAGTTCCATTGACTTTACAGGTGGAACCAATTATCAAAATTTTGGTTCACAACAACTCATGAGTGTACCATACGCTTTATATGCCAATACCGCAGGAGCAGCAATAAATAAATGGTTATATGGTACAACTTCGCCCCTTTCTACATTGGGAACGGCCGGAGATTATTATTTAAACACAACTAATGGAAGTGTCTCCTATAATAATAATGGGACATGGGGAGTTATAGGTAATCTTACAGGACCTCAAGGACAAGTTGGAGTAACAGGTGCACAAGGACCTTCAGGCCCAACCGGATTAACAGGAGCTACAGGAAATGGAATAAGTTCAGTTGTTGATAATGGAAATGGAACGCTCACTTTTTACATTACCAATGGAACAACTTTTACGACCTCTAACTTAACAGGTCCAACTGGAGCAACAGGTTCAGCAGGTGCAACTGGTTCTCAAGGACCAATTGGACTAACAGGACCTCAAGGTATAGCTGGTACAAATGGTTCAAACGGAGTAAATGGAACGAATGGCCAAAATAGTTTAGTAAAAACTTCTGTTGAAGCAAATGGAGCAAATTGTTCAACTGGTGGAATGAAACTAGAATATGGACTTGATGCAAATTCCAATGGAATCCTTGATTTATCTGAAATTAACGCTTCGCTTACTAAATATGTTTGCAATGGAGCAACTGGAGTGGCGGGTTCTCAAGGAGCAACTGGACCAGCTGGTGTAACTGGATCTCAAGGTCCAATTGGATCTCAAGGTCCACAAGGAGCAGCTGGCACAAATGGAACAAACGGTTCTAATGGAACGAATGGGCAGAATAGCTTGGTGAAAACTACAATTGAATCAATTGGAGTAAATTGTACAACAGGCGGTATGAAACTAGAATATGGACTTGATGCCAATACGAATGGAATCCTTGATTTATCTGAAATTAATGCATCTCTTACCAAATATGTTTGTAATGGATCAGCCGGTGCAACTGGATCACAAGGGTCGACAGGGCCGACGGGCGCTACAGGATCTCAAGGTCAAATTGGATTAACAGGACCTCAAGGAACAGCTGGTACTAATGGCTCTAACGGAATAAATGGTTCAAATGGACAAAATAGTTTAGTAAAAACTTCTGTTGAAGCAGTTGGAGTAAATTGCACAACCGGTGGAATGAAACTAGAATATGGACTTGATGTAAACACGAATGGAGTCCTTGATTTATCTGAAATTAATGCCTCGCTTACAAAATATGTTTGTAACGGTGCAACTGGATCCACTGGCCCACAAGGACCTGCTGGAAGTTTACCCTCAGGAACCATCAATCAAACATTGCATCATAACGGCACCACATGGGTAGCAAATAGCTTAATAACAAACACAGGAGCCAATGTAGGAATTGGAACAACAAATCCTAATTCATCTGCCATATTAAATGTTAATTCAACAACTCAAGGTATATTATTACCTTCAATGACACAAGCTCAACGAAATTTGATTAGTACGCCAGCAACGGGATTACTTGTTTTTCAAACTGACAATACACCAGGATTTTATTATTTTAATGGTACAACTTGGGTTGGAATTGGTGGAACGAGTAGTACAAATTCGTCAGGAAGTAATCCGAATACACTAATTTATACTTCAGACGGTTTTTAATAGTAAAAGATTATGAAATTTATTTTCTTAGTTCTCTTTTTCTGGGTTTCGCAAAGTCTATTTTGTCAATACAACTTGGATTTTAGTCAAGTAAAATTAGTTTCTGTACAAGAAACCGTTCCAGTAAATAAAGTATGGAAGATTGAAAGTGTTATTTATAACATCCCACAAACTAGTTCAGGTGTTCAGACAAGTAATGGAAGTTGTACTTCTGGAAGTTATGAATCAACCGCTATTGTAGTTGATGGGATTTCGACAAAAGTGGGAAATGGAACCGTCCCTGCTGCTTATTCCAGTGTAACAAATACACATTCCTATACCTCATTGCCTTTTTGGATTCCCGCTGGTACCACATTGTCTGGTGGAACTTGTTTAAATAAAATTAGTATTATAGAATTTAATATTCAGCCATGATAAAAGTCTTTTTTTTATTCATATTTTTCCTGTTACAATTTGATTGTTTTGCGCAGGGAAACCTTCAATTCAATCAAGTAATACGTGTCAATAATACGGCACAAACGGTTCCTGGCGGGAAAGTATGGAAAGTTGAAACTTACATGCAGTCCAATACACATATTTCTGAATGGGTAGAATATCCAAATTGCAATTTTCCTGATCGACAACATCCTTTTCTCATTAACTCCAAACCCTATTATCAAATCAATGGATCACCTGGTCACGGCAGCAGTGGTATCATGATGGCGGTTGGTAATTTGTTTCCGCTTTGGTTGAAATCGGGAGAGATAGTTCAAACAACTTGTCCCGATAATTTTCTCAGTATCATAGAATATAATATTGTTCCTTAATTTACAAACATGAAAAAAATATTTTTAATTCTTTTCTTTGGATTATTTATTAATCAAAATTTTGCGCAAAATAATCTACAGTTAAATCAAGTGATTAACTTAGAATTTGTCTCTGCAGGAACAACAGTTACTGTACCAACTGGTAAAATTTGGAAAATCGAAAATTGTTTATTGACTTCGATAAATAATTATGCTTGTATGGTATATAATGGATCAACGTATTACCTTCGTCAACACAATACGTCTTCCTCTTCATGGGATAATTTCCCGTTTTGGATCGGTGAAGGAAAAACGATTACTTTAGGAGGTAACTGCTCGTCCGGAATGTTGAGTATATTAGAATTTAATTTAGTTCCCTAATCTAAAAAAATAAGCGACATTCAATGAAATTGTTGAACTATTTATTTTTAGTTACATGTTTTTCAATAGTGAATTTATCGCTAACGAATGCTCAAACTTTGAGTCAATTAAAACCAGTTCATTGTGGTCAACAAATGACCTCTTGGCTTGGTCAACAAGGTGAAGTGTATTCTACTTATACAAGTGGCGCAACTCATTATAAATACAAAGCAACGAACATTGCAGGTAATTCTAGTTATTTTTCAGAAAAAACTCGTCCTTCAATTGCTGGTTCAACAGTCTCTGGTTCTCAAATAAGTATAGGCCAATTTTTGGGTATGAAGGACACTACTTGGTATTCAATTTCTGTCTCTTGGAGCAATGACGGTGGTGTTAATTGGAGTTCTTATGGTCCAGTATGTCAAATAAAAACTTGCCTGTCACAAACAACTCAATTGCAGCAAAGTTTCTGCGGGATTCAAATATTGACATCACAAACTATAATCTCATGCCAAGGCAGGCCTTTTGCTCAACAATATAGGTTTAGATTGAAAAATTTACAAGGACAATCTTATTTTGACCAAACAATTTTAAAATCTGTCAATACATTCAATTTGAATAATTTTCTCAATCTACCCGCAGGTAAAACATTTGAATGTTATGTCCAGTGGAATAATGGCGGAGATTGGAAACCATGGGGAACGATGTGTTACATTACTTCCCCTCAATTAACGTTAACACAATCCACAATGCCAGATCGAAGCGTTGTTGGTTCTGCTGGAAGAACGGTTATTTTCCAAAGTGTTATTCCTACTGAAAAAAACCAATTATCGTATACTGTAGGAGAGCCCGTTACTTCCACCTATGTAAACACGTTATCATCTAGGATAATTACTCAAGGTTTTCAGCAACCAGATAAAACTACAATAAGCCTTACTCAACCGGGCGTTCCAATAAGCGGAATTGCTGGTAGATTTACTTTTAATACCTATCCAAATCCATTTTCAGCGAAAATAACAATTGTGGCTCCTTCAGAATATCAAAAATTGGCTAGTGTAAAAGTTGTTTCTGAAACAGGACAATTAGTTATGGTGAAAATAATGGAATATAATCATTTAGAAATTGACCTGACGCAATGTGCGATGGGGAAATATTTTGTTGTGATTTCTGATGAATCAGGCGAAATAATCGACAATATATCAATTGTTAAATCAAGTTTACACTGATCTTTTAGATAGCCACACAGTTACAGAATTATAGAGCGCAAAAAAAAGGGATGACAAACGCCAACCCTTTTCCATAATGACTCGAGTACTATTATTTTCTTCTTGCCTCGTTAACAACCAAGTTTCTTCCCATGAAATCATTTCCATTAAGAGAATCGATGGCTTGTTGTGCATTGTCGTCATTTTCCATTTCAACAATAGCAAACCCACGTGAACGTCCTGTTTCACGGTCAGTAATTACTCTGGCAGAAGATACTTCTCCAAAACTTTCAAATAGCTTTTCGATGTCTTGACTAGTCGCACGAAAGCTAATGTTTCCACAATAAATATTCATAAAAAATAAAAAAAAATTAAATCACCATACCTTGTGTACAGCTCCGCAAATGTAAACCTAAATAATTGAATTAACTAATTAATTTTCATTTTGTTATAATAAAACGCTTATTTTCATCATTAAACTGGAAAATTGAATTTAATTAAAGAACAATATTGATGATCTTACCTGGTACAATGATTACTTTCTTTGGAGCCTTTCCTTCCAACCATTTTTGAGTTTCTTCCAGGTTCATAACGTGCTCTTCAACTCCTTTTGCATCTAATTGTGCACTTAAATTAACTTTAAAACGCATTTTACCATTAAACGAAACTGGATAATCGAAATTAGATTCCACTAAAAATGACTCATCAACTATTGGATATTGTTGGGTATGAACCGAACCTGATTGTTCTCCTAATTTCTCCCATAACTCATCCGCTACATGCGGGGCAAAAGGAGCGATAAGAACCACTAAAGGCTTTAATACCTGTCGTTTGTTGCATTTTAAATCAGTTAATTCATTCACTGCAATCATGAAAGTAGATATACATGTATTAAATGAATATCGATCTAAATCCTCCCGAATGCGTTTAATTGTGCGGTGTAAAACACGCATTTCTTTCTCCGTTCCTTGATCTTGGGATAATGAAAATTGATTTTCCAAGTGATGAAACAAACGCCAAAACTTACGCAAAAACCCATTCACGCCTGTGATTCCTTTGGTATCCCAAGGTTTACTTTGCTCCAATGGACCTAAAAACATTTCATACATCCTCAGCGTATCCGCACCAAATTTCTCAATCAAATAATCAGGAGTTTGTACATTGAATTTACTTTTCGACATTTTCTCGACTTCAAATCCACAGATATACGATTGATCCTCTTCTAAAATAAACGTTGCATTCTCGTATTCAGGCATCCAATTTTTAAATCCTTCCAAATCAAGTTTGTCATTATCTACCAAACTTATGTCCACGTGGATAGGAGTTACATGATAGTCGTTTTTCTTATTAAACGTAACGAATTCATTGGACTGTTGAATGCGATAAACAAAACTACTGCGCCCCAAAATCATTCCTTGATTGATTAATTTTTGAAACGGCTCTTCAAAAGGAATATACCCCAAATCATACAAGGCTTTTGTCCAAAAACGAGCATACAACAAATGTCCGGTGGCATGTTCAGAGCCTCCGATGTATAAATCTACATTGCCCCAATAATCTACTTTATCCTTTGCAACAAATTCTTGATCATTTTTAGGATCCAAATAGCGCAGAAAATACCATGAACTTCCAGCCCATCCTGGCATCGTATTGTATTCCATTCGATCTCCTCGCGTGAAATTCCAATCTTCTTTCTTGGATCGTGCTAATGGAGGCTCACCATCTTCCGTAGGCAAATATTTATCCACCTCTGGCAATTGGATTGGTAAATGTTCATCCTCAACTAACGTTGGAAGTTCATCCTCATAATAAACCGGGAATGGCTCACCCCAATACCGCTGACGAGAAAAAACAGCATCTCTCAATCGGTAATTGGTTTTCCCCGAACCCAATCCTCTTTTTTCAATTTCTTGAATGGCGCGTTTTATCGCTTCTTTTGCCGGTAATCCATTCAAGAAATCGGAGTTGGCAATGATTGCATCTTTCTCCGTGTACGCTTCATTCGATATATCCGTATCCTTGAAAATATTTCGAATTTCTTTGTTAAAATGGCGTGCAAAATCAAAATCTCGTTGATCCCCACATGGGACAGCCATAACTGCGCCTGTTCCGTATCCAGCCAAAACATAATCTCCAATCCAAATTTCTACTTTTTCACCGGTAAACGGATGAATAGCGTACGAACCAGTGAATATACCTGAAATATTTTTAACATCTGATTGTCTGTCTCTTTCCGTTTTGAGGGAAGCTGATTTTTGATACGATTCAATCTCTTCTTTTTGTATCTCTGTAGTCAATTGCGCCACCCATTCATGTTCTGGTGCTAACACTAAAAATGTGACACCAAAAATGGTATCTGGGCGGGTTGTAAATACTTCGATTGATTTAGAATTTTCTCCCATTGAGGGGAGATCAAGTGGGGTGACATTCTCCCCTTCTATTCCGTTCCAAAGAGGAAAAGAAACGGAAGCACCTTGCGATTTTCCGATCCAGTTTCGTTGTTGTTCTTTTAACGCATCCGTCCAATCTATGGTATCCAAGCCTTGCAATAAACGTTCAGAATACGCTTTAATACGCATCGACCATTGACGCATGAGTTTTTGCTCCACCGGATGACCACCGCGAACAGATAATCCATTTACCACCTCATCGTTGGCTAAAACCGTACCCATGGCAGGACACCAATTGACCCAAGAATCCGCTAAATAGGCTAAGCGAAATTTTTGTAATTCTTGTTCCTTTTCTTTTTTAGAAAATGCATTCCAATTCTCGGCCGTAAAAGAAAATTCCTCTTCGGTAAAAGCTGGACAATTGGCCGATCCGTGTTGCTCAAAATGCGCTATCAGTTGATCAATAGCCGTTGTTTTGTTACTCACGGTATCGTAATAGGCATTGAACAACAATTTGAAAATCCATTGAGTCCATTTGTAATAATCTGGAGAAGAGGTGCGCACTTCCCTACTCCAATCAAAACTAAAGCCCATTTTATCTAATTGATCTCTGTATCGTGCAATGTTTTGTTCTGTCGTAATAGCAGGATGTTGTCCGGTTTGAATCGCGTATTGTTCGGCAGGTAACCCAAATGAATCATAGCCCATCGGATGCAATACATTAAACCCTTCCAAGCGTTTGTAGCGTGCATAAATATCAGAGGCAATATAACCCAGCGGATGACCAACATGTAGCCCGGCGCCAGAAGGATACGGAAACATATCCAGTACATAATACTTGAGTTTATTGGGGTCCTCTTCTACTCTATAGATTTGATTTTCAGCCCAAAATTTTCGCCACTTCTGCTCTATTTCTCTAAAGTTATATTCCATAATTTTTCAATGGTTGCAAAGATAAAGATTAAACACCGAGAATTAACAGAAAGCTCTTACCTTTGAAGTGTAACTTTTCAAGAAAATAGCCATTAAACGGAAATCATGAAACAAGTCATTTTTCTCCTATTATTCGTATTGTGTTTTAATTCTCTTCCTTTGGTGGGGCAGAATTATGTAAAAATAGGTCAACTCTACTGGGGAATCCAGAACTTAAATAATTCAACCTTTAGAAATGGTCAGGAAATAGCGCGCGCTAAAAACCCTACTGAATGGGAACAATTTTTCAAAAATGGGGAACCAGCTTATTGTAGTTTAAATTATAACGAAAAGAACGATAGTGTTTATGGTAAAATATACAACTGGTTTGCTGTAGTTGATCCTAGGGGTTTGGCACCGGAAGGATTTAAAATTCCGACCTCTAATGAATGGTCTTATTTACGCGCTTATTTGAATTACGATACAATATGTAAATGTGCGTTGTATAAAAATTCAGCAGATAAATTACGCAGCAATAACCAGTGGAGGAGCAAAACAACAGGACAAAATTTATTTCAAATGAATATTGAGCCACTTGGGTATATACGAAACGATGGGAATATTGAAGGACGATTTATGCAAACTAGCTTTTGGACAACCTCATCCAAAAACCAAGCAAACGTAATTGGTGATTCATACGACACCTATTATGTGATATTCAACCAAGATAAATCGGATTTTTATTTGGACAATAATTTCGAAATAAATGGGCATTTTGTACGATGTATTCAAGGGGAGCAAGAATATTTCTTCTCCAAGGCCAATGTATCCATTGAAGAAGAATCAAACGATCCACCACCAGAGGAAAAGGAAGAGGAAGATGAATAAGTCTTGCTTTTCGTATCACAATCGTATAATTTCAAACGATTTAATCCCAACCTATTTTTACATGTACCAAATTCACTTTTTTTGGTACACAACATACAAACATGGGACAAAAAGCACCAAATCATCCATTAGAAATAGTATAAATCGTATCAAATCGTATCATGTAAATTAATTATTGAAAACACGCAGTTAATTACAGAAAATTGGAATAAACCACATGGTCATGGAACTATTGACCCCATCAATTTTACGCCGTATCCTAAAAATCATTGATGCACCAATCACCAGGTATTTGTTCACGATTGGATTAAACGCAGGATATTACATTCGTTTTTAAACTATTTCTGGTTTCTGACCAACTTTTAGGTTTTTATACGAGCCTTTTTCAACAATTCAAAATCCATTAACGGCATTCTGTCGATTTGATCGTTCAAGGAGTTGTTTCCTTTCGCTATCGCTTGCACGATGAGCATTAAAATAACGCGTTGGAGTGAATGTGTTCGAGCACAACACTATTTCAACCTTGTTTTCTGCGTCGTTCAAAAAACGATAAGCTATGTAAAACCTTTTTCCTTGATTACTTGCTTCAAAACGACTGTCACCTTGAAAAGAAATAAGTTGATACAATTCTGAATTATCCAAGGTCACTTTGCCCGTTTGGTAAACTTTCCCCGATGCAAATTCATTTTTTCCGCGCAAACGATAGGAAAGAACAGCATATTTCCCTTCAATTTGCAAATAACAGTCTGAATCATCTAGTTGGAATTTTTTTGGCGAGTTGACAGCATTCGTACTATCGAGAATTACCAAAAAATTATTTTCGTGCACAACATTATCAAAATACATCTCTGAATTGGATGACTTTTGCGCAATCAAATTACCTATGCAAACGAAGGCAATCAACAAAAACAAGCTATTTTTCATAAATGAACTAATTGTGAATTCTAATTTAATGATAAAAACGAACATATTCATCCAAACGAGGTGCTTTCGAATAAACTATACGTTACATTCCTTGTTTAAGAATAAATGGCATTGCAAAAAATTAATATTGTTTGGTTCAAAAGAGATTTACGTTTCGCTGATCATGAACCACTCAAAAATGCCGTAACTTCTGATTTACCAGTCATTCTCTTATACATTTTTGAGGCTGAATTAATTGATTATCACGATTCAGATAAAAGGCATTGGCGCTTTGTTTATCAATCGTTAATGGATATGCGCAAGCAATTATCGCCCCATCAAACGTTGACTATTTTGTACGGAAATTCAATTGAAATTTTTGAGCATTTGATCCAAGATTATGCGATTCAAACCGTTTTTTCGCACCAAGAAACAGGCAATCGCCTTTCTTTTAATCGAGACTTAGCCTTGAAAAAGTTGTTTCGCAAACAAGCAATTCAATGGGTAGAATCTCAATGCAATGGTGTTTTACGTGGCATTTCAAACCGTGATGGATGGGATAAAAAATGGCTGAACTTTATGCATTCCCCAACCGTTGAAATTGAACTGAACCAATTGAACACCTTGAAAATCAGCACAGATTGGATTGAGGACTATTCAGAAAACAAAATCCCGCTAGAATTTCAAGATACCCATCCCTTTTTCCAGCCTGGGGGTGAGCTAAACGCTCAGAAATATGCCCGTAGTTTTTTTCGTGAGAGACATGAAAACTATAGTAAAAGTATTTCCAAGCCCTTACTTTCTCGCACGTCTTGTAGTCGCTTATCGCCCTATTTGGCTTACGGAAATTTCTCCATGAGACAAGTATATCAGCTGGCATTGATCACTAAAAATCAAGGTGGAAACAAGCGTTCTTTGAACAATTTCATTTCGCGCTTGCACTGGCATTGTCATTTTATCCAAAAGTTTGAAGCAGAATGCGAAATGGAATTTGAAGCAGTCAATCCATCGTATGAAAATCTTGGGAAAATAAAAAATGACGCATATATCCAAGCTTGGCAAACAGGAACGACCGGAATTCCCTTAGTGGATGCGTGTATGCGCTGTGTGGTTGAAACAGGTTACATAAATTTTCGCATGCGGGCAATGGTGGTATCATTCTTTGTTTATAATCTCTGGCAAGACTGGAGAGAATTACATTTTTTAGCCCGGCAATTTCTGGATTATGAACCCGGAATACATTATCCACAAATTCAGATGCAGGCAGGTCTAACGGGTGTGAACACCTTGCGCATCTATAACCCCATTAAAAATTCAGAAGCCCACGATTCCGAGGGAACGTTCATTCGCAAATGGATTCCGGAATTAGCCGAAGTGCCCACAAGCCTGATTCATGAACCTTGGAAAATGAGTGAAATGGACCAAGTGTTTTATAATTGCAAAATAGGAATTGATTATCCCTACCCTATTGTCGACATTGATACAACGAGGAAACATGCTTCAGACATCATGCATGAACTTAAGAAAACTGCAGATTCAAGAAGGAACGGTCAAAAAATTCTTGCGCGCCATGTCGCTGTGAAAAATAATGGGGCAAAGAAATCGAATTTAAACGCAAAAAAAACGAGTGGTAGCAAAAACAAAAGCTAGAACTTTATCATCTAATTACAACCTCAACTTTATTCTGAAATATATGGAACGCCTGCTTGTTTCAAGGTATTTTTAATGGTCGCTATTCGAATCAATATTCCCTCTACCTTCTTTTTTAATAGTTCATGTTCTTCGCTCACAATTTCTTTGTTTCGTTTGTGCGTATTGCTTACACCTGAGCGATTTTCATATAATTTATATTCTAACATCGACAATCGATCGTTTAGACTTGGTTCTACTTCAAATTCACGAGAAGAACGCACTCCATCTCCCCACAAAATCACCGCACATTCTGTTCGCATTTTTTTCAATGCCCTAACTTCTTCTAAAAGTTTGAAGTCAGCACCCGGAAAATTGGTTATTGCATTCTCAATTGCATCTAGTTGTGGTTGAATTTTACCGAGATTTATCCCAGTTTCACTCACTCCTTTATTCAACTGAGAAACTTCCTTTCTAAAAGCATCCAAAGCACCAAAATCAGTCGCCGGAACAGATAAATTCTGAAGCATTTTCACTTCAAATGTTTGCTTTTCACCCACTGATTCAAGTATACCGTTTTTCAATAAGTAAGCAGTTGCCGTATATTTTCCGGGTTGCACTAAAAATCCATTAGATGAAGCAGATTTTGCCGAAATTGGATTGGTAGATTCTCCCCTTAAATTCCACATTAGTTTTGCCATTCCTTTTGCGGCATTTGTTTGAATGCGTTTGATTTCATTACCTGCTAAATCAGTAATTATCACAATTAACTTCGATGCTTGATCCGATTCCTCCTCTCTAATTGCATCAAAAGTTGGATAAAACACATCTTTTTTATCTTTCTCCAGTGCTTTTTCCTTCTCAATTCGCTGTGCCTTAGCCGTTTTGTACTCATCTTTCAAATGAATATACAATATTGCCGCAACCTCTGGATTTGGTGCCGACCATAAATTAGCTCCTTGAAAACCTGTTCCCTCCAAGCCAAGTGGATCTGCAGGAACATACATCAATGCGTCTTTAATTTGGAATAAATGCACTTTTTTATCTGTGTTTTCTTTGGATAGTTCCCTTAATGGAGCGTAATTATCCAACACATAGAATCCACGACCAAATGTTGCCGCTACTAAGTCATTTTCTCGTTTCTGAATATCCAAGTCGTAAACAGCAATTGTTGGTAAACCACTTAATTTTGTCCAGTTTTTTCCGCCATTAGTTGAGAAAAAAGCGCCAAACTCAGTTCCCACGAACAATAAATTTGGATCAACATGGTCTTGCTTGATGCAATATGCAGTTCCTCTTTCCGGTAAATCGCTACCAATGGACACCCATGTTTTTCCTTTATCCGACGATTTCATTACGTACGGTTTAAAATCGCCCATGCGTTGGTTATTAAACGTTGCAAACACTTCGTTTTCGTTATGAACCGAAGCACAAATCATATTAACACGCGTATTTGTTGGAACACCAGCAAATAGATTCACTTTTGTCCAAGATTTACCCTCATCTTCTGTGATTTGAATTAATCCATCATCTGTTCCAGCAAATAAAAGTCCTTTTCGTTTCGGGGATTCATCCAACGCAACAATATTTCCATAAATAGTCGTGGAAGCATTTTTCATCACCGCATCCATCGTCCAAACTTGGTTCATTACTTTCAATTTATTTCGATCAATTTGTTGTGTTAAGTCAGATGAAATCACTCGCCAATCATCCCCCCTATTTTCAGATTTAAAGACTTTGTTGGCAGCAAAATAAATCGTTTTTGGATCATGAGGAGAAACCAATAGCGGCGCATCCCAGTTCCAACGATAAGCAGCTTCTCCTTTTTCAGGCATTGGCTGAATTGGCACTTTTTCTCCAGAAAGTTTATCAAAACGAACCAACCATCCATATTGCGCTTGTGCATATACAATATTCGGATTTGACCAATCTACAGCCGATTCAAAGCCATCACCACCGTTGGTAATATACCAATCAGTATTCATGATTCCTGCCACATTATTGGTTCGTGATGGACCACCCATTGAGTTATTATCCTGTGTTCCTCCATAAATATTGTAGAAAGGATCAGCATTATCCGTTGTTACTTTGTAATATTGAATAATGGGTAAATTGGCAAAATAAAACCATTCTTTTGCATGAGAAAATGTTTCATACAACCCACCATCGCAACCAACTAACCAGTGATTCGTATTGGAAGGATCGATCCAAATAGCGTGATTATCGACGTGCTTATTTTTTTCGCCTGTTTGTTTAAATGACTTCCCGCCATCTTCGGTATGGTGTAAATAGGTATCCATCGCAAACACCTTATTTCGATCTTTTGGATCACAGAAAATTTCCTGGTAATAATTACCACTGGTATTGAAATCAGACATTTTTGACCAAGACTCTCCTCGATCGGTTGAACGATAAAATCCTCCTTTTCCGTATCTACCTTCAACTATTGCATACACAAAATTCGCATCAGCAGGAGAAATAGCTAAACCAACACGCCCCATGTCTCTTTTTGGTAAACCAGAAGTTAATTCCTTCCATGTTTTTCCGCCATCTGTAGATTTATATACTGCACTTTCGGGACCACCGCCAATGTATGTCCATTCGTGTCTTCTACGTTGATGCGCTGAAGCATATAATACGTCTGAATTAGTTGGATCCATAACAAGATCAGCGAAACCAGTATCATCGGACACATGAAAAACGCGTTCCCACGTAGCGCCACCATCTATTGTTTTATAAATTCCACGTTCACCACCAGCGCTCCAAAGTGGACCGTATGCAGCAACCCACAAGATATTCTCGTTAGTAGGATGAATGATTATGTTTCCGATGTGTTCAGAAGTTTTCAATCCCATATTGACAAAAGATTTACCCCCATCTACGGATTTATAAATTCCATCTCCGTATGAAACAGAGCGCTGATTGTTATTTTCACCGGTTCCAATCCAAATAACATTTGAGTTCGATGGTGCAATTTTTACGCAACCAATTGAATACGATCCATAACCATCAAAAATTGGTGAGAAGGTTGTTCCATGATTGGTTGTAACCCACACCCCACCAGCAGCAGCGGCAAGAAACCATTTGTCGGGATTGGAGGGATGAATTGCAATATCCGAAATGCGACCGGATGTCAATGCAGGACCAACCAACCGAAATGCCAATGGACCAACTGTTGAGGCATCATAAGGTAATTTGGGAGCATTTTCCTCCGTTTTTTTCTTTTGGTTCCAAGAAATAAATGAAACAGATAGAACGAGTGCAAAAAATATCTTCTTAAGCATAATGAAAATTTAAGTGGTAAATATACACAGTAAAAGGTGAAAGAAAAAATAAGATGCACTTGGATTATCAACAATTAAACTCAACAAAATGCCTCCTCTTTATTACAATTAATTGAGAATATTGGTGTCGATTTATTACAAAAACATTAAAAAATTAGTCTCTCTTTATTACAAATAATATGTATATTTTCTTAAGATTGAAATAAAATCCGGAAAACAAGGAACCTTGCGATCTCTTCATCAGTTCGTAGAACGATCAAATCATCCTTATGCAATCAGAATGTATGCCGGAAAATTCAGTATAGAACATCATATAACACCTGGTGGCAAACCGTATAAGTTGATGAATTTGCCCTACTTTTTGGTTAGCAAGATTGAACATTATTTACCCCTACTTTGCAATGAATGATCTTTCCTATTCGTTCCATTGATAATAAGAAAAAAGTAATTTTGATATCACCTATGAGAACATTCCTTTTTATCGTTTTATTGCCGGCCTATTTTTTTGGGCAAGATCTGAAGTCAACTAAACCATCCATTGAGATTTTTCAATCTAATTTGCTTGAGCTAGCAGAGGCCTTTTAAAAAAGAGAGTATCAAATCATTGATCAATTGACTCATAACAAACAAGTTTCAGAAGAAATAATGAAAAAAGAGGTTGAATTAGCAATAAATGATTCAATCCTTCCTCCACAAGCAATTACGTTGATGAATAAAATGGGTCAATTTGGCTCTTT
>Ga0247832_1005058_pt1 | contig 15701 bp, 20 predicted proteins | sample LaCruzMarch2015__10_FD_192407 | JGI IMG/M metagenome (GOLD analysis project Ga0247832, IMG submission 192407) | Freshwater microbial communities from meromictic Lake La Cruz, Castile-La Mancha, Spain - LaCruzMarch2015_4m | ecosystem: Environmental > Aquatic > Freshwater > Lake | place: Spain... | reverse complement strand
GCCACTTCAACAGGCAGAAGCAGCAGGAGGTGATGGCAACGGGATAGGGGGGCCAGGCTCCCACGGCTAGATGGGAAGCCATCCGTAGCTAATCGCCTTGTCCTTGTATGATTTGTACCCTAAAATCCGCACAAGCCGGCTCACACAAAGTGCCGGGCTGAGGTGGATGGCGTGAGCGCAGGCATTATGCGCAACAGGCTCCTAGTTATTTTTAGTGGACGGAAAAGGCATCAAGGCGCGACCAGGACCGCTGATCGAGGGGGCGGGAAGGCTGCTCCCCAGGGAATCAGAGGCACAGGGGCTAGCGGCCAGCGGTGGTGATGGGGTGGCGGGCCGCTGGGGGGTGGCGTGGGGCTTTTTTCTCCCCTACAGGGAATCCATGTAGGGGGCGTTTTAGCCCCAGCAGTGGGGCCCTCCAGCTCAGCCAGCCAGGCGGCGGCGAGGGCCTGGGCCTCCACCCCCTCGGGCAACTCCACCCGCTGGGCCCGGTAGGCGTAGGCATCCCGGCCCTCCCCTCGGGCCTTGATCCGGCCGGCGCTGAGCAGCTGCCAGCCGCAGGCCTCCAGCAGGGCCCGCAGGGTGCCGCTTGCCAGCTTGCGAGGGCTCAGGCCAGCCGCCGCGGCCAGTTGGGAGCGGTGGGCGGTGGCGGTGGTGTGGAGGGCGATCACGGCCGGATCGTTGGCGGCGAGGGTTTCCCCTGCCGCGAAGCGCTCCAGCAGCTGGGGCACCCCCAGTGCCTGCAGCGCTGCCACCCGGGGGGCGAGGGCCACCCGCAGGCGATCGGGTGCGAACGGCCGGCCGGTGCGATCGAGGGCCGCCACGGCCGCCGCATCGTGCGCAGGGATCAGGGCGAGGGCCTCGGGGGTGGAGAGCAGCCAGCCCAGCCGCAGGCGATCGCGCAGCCCGTCCCGGTCGGCCTCCAGCAGCAGCAGCGAGGGGGGCGCATCGGCCAGGCCCCAGCTCTCAGCCAGGCGGAAGCGATCGAGGGCGGCCCGCTCATCGGGCTCCAGCTTGCGGCGGCGCTGCAGGGCAGCGGCAGCGGTGGGCTCCAGCAGGGGGGCGGCGATCACGGCCTGATCGGCGGCCAGCTGGGCCGCTTCGGCAATGTCGCGCAGATCCTCCCCGGCCTGGGCGCCGGCATCGGGGCATGGGGAGCGGGAAAGGAAAAACGTCGTGATGCTGCTGCCACTTGTACGTCCCGCGATGGAACGGATACGGGACAGATCAGAACCCCATCCGCCGATCCTCCACGGCGCCGTCCTCCAGCTCTGAGACCTCGATCGGTGCGCCAAAGCCAAGGGGGACCGCCTCCGGTTCCTCCTCAGCGTCATCACACGCAAGCTCCACGGACAGACGCAGCCTCCAAGCCTTTACGTGAGCGCTGGCAAGGTCTGAGGTGGATGGTCATCGGCGAAACCTTCGAATTGTCTCGTCGCAGAAGGACGCTGGCTTTTCACTGAGGCGTTGCTCAGCTCTGTTGAGTAGTTCGTCGAACTCAGCTGGACCTACTTGCAAGCCGTGTTTGGCGAAGATTCTGTAGACAGATTCACCTGACTGCTCAGGAGTGAGTAGGCCAGCTCTTTCGAAGCAGATTGACCCCATGACAACGCCAGTCTTCCAACTATCGCTTTTGGCGTGGGCTGGGATCTCGCTTAAGGGCAGTGTGAAGAGAACGGTAAGCAGAATAAGCGCTCGATTCATTTTGTCCAAGTTAGGTGAAGTCAGAGCATTGTATAGAATAGTTTATCTGGTCCCGCGACGATTGCTACGATCCCAATTCCCCCGCCCCTCTCTCTCAGGAAAGCTGACGCCTCTCTATCCCCTCCATGACAACCAGCAAGCGGCTTTCCCACGAGGCCGAAGCGCTTGTGGGGAACCTTGAAGCAAGGGTTGGTTTCACTAACGGCGGTTCTTAAGTGCTTGGGGTTATGGGTGCGGCGTTTGCTCATGGGTGGGAACCCCTCTCAGGGGTGGTGTCCCGCCTCAGTGGAACAGGGGGCAGCAGGGCTGGCCTCAGGCGGGCGCCTCAGGTCCCACGACCTTCTCCCCCGCCGCCTCACGTTCCGCCAGCTCCAGGTTCAGGTCCAGGAGGTTGCTGAGGATGTCTTCGCTGGCCTTCCAGCCGTAAGCCTTGAGCACCAGGGCGTCGAGCGCCTGGTGGAGCTTGGCCAGCTGGCTGGCGGGTTCGTGGAAGTAGGCGTTGTAGAGGTCAGTAATGCCCCAGTTTCTCGCCACCATCACCTCGTTGCGGTAGTCGTTGAGGGCGGTCATCGCCTGGCGGATCTGCTGCACCAGCTCGGGAGCGACGATCTGGGGGAAGGGGAAGGTTTCGAAGCAAGTAGTTGGAGTGTATCGAGTGTCTCCCTTAAGTGTTGATTTCTGTGAGTTGACCCAAAGCCTGTGGGCCGAAGAAGTTACCACGCCAAAAATGTACATGTCATCACTGGATATCACCTTTACAAGGTTGGAAGGCAGCCAATCGAGATCGCATTTTACAAAGATGAACCACTTAGAAACTTCCGGTACACCAAAGTAGAATTTCTTGCCGATAAGTGAAGCCCTCATCGCCGGGCGAGATCTCCATGGAAGCCACCAGGTTTGATGAAGAGCAACGTTGGGGCTTGCAAGCCGTTGCGGCTTCACATAATGCTTAACGTGCTCGAACGGTGCTTTATAAGTTTCCGCCCTTTCAAGCGGCAAATCATTGAAGTCAACGATCCACCGATCCGGCTTGCCCAAAGGGTTCTTCGTAAGGTTGCTCCCTACGGAGTAGGGCCTTACAATCTGATCATACTTCTCGTCCTCTTGCAGCCACTGTTGAGCAGTTTCAAGAGGAACCTCAAATCCCGCACCTGTAGGCTGTACTCCTACAAAGCTAATGCCCTGGTTAGCATTGAGGACGGCAGATTCAGTGATGTCAGCCGAATTACCGAGAGTCGCGTTGATAGATTCAACTTCGTTGCCGTCAAGAAACCATGTAGATGGAGTGTGCTTGCTCCAATTCACAATGCTCACATGGACCTTAGCCTCTCCAGACCAAGGCTGTGTAGAAACAGCGTTGCTGATGAAACCGCCATGCTTACAGATGTATTCCAGCGACGCCCTCCTGCTATAACCTCTCCGGATTGTGTTGGATCCAACTAGACCTGCTCGCCCATCCGGGCCAAGATTGTCATGCGCAATCCGAAACCAATGAGTGCAGAAATCAGCAAAGTTAGATTCGTCAGGGAAGCGGCCATAGACACGCTCAGTGTAATTGTCTCCCAATTCTGCACGCATTCTTTTCCCGCCGAGAAAGGGAGGGTTACCCACGTAGGCATCCGCTTCCGGCCAGGGCGTGAACAGCGCATCGGCCACCCTGATGTTGGCGTCGAGGTTGTCGAGAGGTAGATCCCGTTCTGTGAGCCCCAGGCGATCGTTGGCCACCTTGCGGGCGATCATCAGCGTCACCCTGGCCAGCTCCACTGCGAAGGGGCTGGTGTCCATGCCGAAAAACTGCAGCGGCGTCACCAGACCGAGCACCCCCTGGTCCTTCTTCGCCTCGGAGCGGCGGCGCTCGTCAATGCGCCGCAGGATTGACACCTCCAGATCCTTGACGGCGTTGTAGCCCATGTAGAGGAAGTTCCCGGAACCGCAGGCTGGATCGCAGACGCGGTACTGCGTCAAAGCGAGCCGCAGTGCTTCCAGCTCATCGATGTTGTTGGCGTTCGCGATACGCTCCTCCCAGGGCTCGACGATCGTGGGCCGGATGATCTGCAGCATGTCCACCTCGCTGGTGAAGTGCTGGCCGTGGGCGTGGCGGGTGGCGTCATCGCTGCTGGCCTCGAAGATGTTGCCGAAGATGCTGGGACGCACCCGCTGCCAGTTCTCCTCGGCGCTGGCGCTCAGCAGATCCAGCTCATCTGAGAGCAACTCCAGCCGTGGGATGTGGGCGAAGAGCCCTCCATTGAAGTAGGGCGTGCCACGGAACTGCCCGCCGGGGGTGGTGCCGGGGGTATTCATTTCAACGAACAGGTTGCCGAGCACGTCGTAACTGCTCTGCCCCCCCTTGCAGGCGTCCAGGGCCTGGGTGAACTGCAGGTTGGGCAGCAAGCCCCGATCCTCTGCGAACAGGCTGAGGACGCACTGGAGGACGAACCGCTGGGCCTCCAGTGCCGTGAAGGCTCCGCTCTCCTCGCCCCGCTTCCGCAATCGCTTGAACAGTTCCCCCATGCTGCGGGCCTGGGCTTCGGTCACCTCGATCTGGTTGAGGCCGAAGTAAACCGGCTGCTCGCTCTTGCTGAGGAAGGCAAGGGAGGACGACTGGCCGGCCAGATCCGCCACTCGCAGCTTCACCAAGGGCTCATCCACGAGCTGGTTGAAGTCGTAGACCCACAGCTCATCGAAATTGCAAAGCACCGAATAGACCGGCTTCGGCGCGAGGTAGATCCAGTAGCGCTGCAGCTGCGGGAAATGTGGCGCGAGTGCCTTCCCCCTGCTTTTCATCTCGATCAGCACCGTGGCGCGTGTGCCCTCGATCAGGGCGTCCGCCTTGCCCATCCCGCCGGCCAGGCTGCCCTTGGGGATCTTGCGCTCGAAGGTGGTGCCCGCCTCAACGGAGTCAGCCCAGCCCCATGCCTGCAGCAGCCTGTTCACGTAGGTCTGGGCCTCACTGTCCTCATCACCCCGGATCGTGGCCACCCAATCGGCAAAGGTCTGCAGGGCTTGGGGTGTGCTCAACGGGGAGGGGAGCCTCAGTCCCGCTGATTGTGACTGGGTTGGAGTTGCGATGGGCTTCAGGCGAACAATGCCCTCGAGCATCCGCGGAGTCCGCGGACGGATTGGCGGCCTATCGCTCCAGCTCCTCAGCCAGGGCAAGCACCCCTCCCAGCACTTCCCCGAACTGCTCAGCCAGGCGGTCCCACTCCGGTGATCGAACCGGGACCGCATTGATCGCCAGGCCGAGGGCCTCCAGCTGCTGGCGAAGCTGCCCGCATGGGCGTCACCCGTCACCGTGTCCGCTGCTGGCTGGCCTGACCCCGCTGGCCTAGCCCGGTATGGAGACTCTTAGTGGAGCCAAAGTGCTTGGTTCCCCCAGTCGGACAGGGCCCAAGCTCCAGGATCGGATAGGGGACCTGGGGCTGCCGATGACTACGGCCGCACGAGAGAAGCTGGTTTTCTCCGCTACCACCGCTCTACTTTTCAAGATCTGCGATTTCCTCGCTCTCAGCTGCGATAGCTGCCTCGAGAGCTCTTCGTTGTCTTTCCTCAAGGATTCGGCTTCCCTCTGCAAGGATTCGGTCTCCCTCTTGACGGAAGAGATCCGCTGTTCGATCGGAGAAAGCCAGGAGGCTGTCTTCCTGTCCCCGGGCCTGTTCTCGGGCGCTTTGGTCGATGCCATATATCAGTACCCCCACAGCGAGGACCCAAACGATAGGAGCAAGCCAGCTGGCGTGCTGTTCAACGATGGCCGGTGGTCTGGTAGTGAGGATGCTGGCTATAGGAGGCAGCACGCCGGCAGGTAGCTTCCACCAGCGCCCCCAAGGCTGGTCTATCAGCCAGTGCCAGCCTGAGCTGAGCCATCTGCGCAGGACCGGCACGATCCACTGGATCACGGCGATCACCAGCGGCAGAAAAGCCAGCAGCTCAATCGGCCAGACAAGACTCCCCGTGTTCAATGCGGCCCCGTGAGTGGTCTAGAGAAAGGCTATGGACAGGGTGCAGGACGGCATCTCTGGATGCCTAAGGACGGCTCCAAGGTCCACAGGTTGCGGCCATGGCGCCGGGCGGTGACACGGCCACGGGTGACGACAGGCCACCAGGGCGGGCACCGATCAACCAGGCGGGCGGCTCTGGAGTCAGGTTCGGGCATCGCTCAGCCCTTCCCCTTGGCGCGGCTCAGCTGCCACAGGTTGTAGCCCAGTTTCCGGGCCTCGATCCCGGCGCGGGTGACGCGATCACCCCCAGGGCGGGCGCCCAGCAGTAGGCGCACCTGCCGGGTCGTCAGTGGGGCGCCCAGCTCCACCGCAGCGCCCAGAGCCTGCAGCTGCAGAGCCAGGGTCTCCAGCTGCTCCCGGTCATCGTCCGCGGAGTCCGCGGAGGCTTCGGACGGCTCAGGGACGGCCGCGGCCGGTCGGCTCACCACCAGGGTGCCGCGGCCCACGGCAGCCAGGGCTTCAGCAGCGGACAGGCGGGCGCCACGGTGGCGGGCGTAGGCGGTGAGCAGCTCAACCTCATCGCCAGAAAGCCAGGCCTTCGCCCGGTGGGTCTGCGGCTTGATCTGCAGTTCGCCCAGATACTTGTAGGCCGTGCTCTTGCTGATCCCCAGGCTCTCCAGCACCTCGGCCACTAGCTGGCCATCGGGCAGGGCCTCCAGGGGGGCCAGCTCATTGGGCACGATCGCAGTCCGCGGAGTGCGCGGACCGTAGCGAGCCGGCTAGGGAGTGACCACCACGGGCAACGGCAGCCCCAGGGCTAGGGACTCCAGCAGCTGGACGCGATGGCCTGCTGCTGGGGCCAGGGTGGGGGCTGAGCGGAGCGTCCGCGGACTCCGCGGACGCTGGGGCGGTAGGGCCAGGGCGATCTGCGGGGCCATGCCGCGGGCCGCGCTCACTACAGCGGCGCCGATCAGCAGCAGGGCGAGGGCGCCCAGGTCCAGCCCCTCCGGGCGGTCTGGGTTCATTGCTTCGGGTTGGCGGCCGTTTCTGCTGGCTCGCCTGGGGGCGACATTACGCGGTCCGCGGAGTGCGCGGACAGTGCGGACGGCTGTTCACGCAGCACAGCCAAGCGGGCGGTGCGGGTGTTGGGCAGCGCGTCGTTCACGGATCGTCCGCGGAGTCAGCGGCCGGGGCGGAAGCGGTCTCAAAGGTCAGCTCGAACTGCTCCCGCATCAGGTCCAGCAGGCACCCGCGTCAACTCCACCGCCGCGGCCGGGCGGCACCGTCCATTGTTGAGGAAGCATTCGGAGCCCCATGAAAGACAAAGACCCCTACGCCTTTCTCGATGACATCAAGGCCGAGATCGATGCCGAGCGAGAGGTCGAATACACAGTGACCCCACAAGAGGCAGCTGATTTGCGCAAGCGCTATCCCTCGGATACGCCTGACGCCTACAAGAAGATCAAGCCGGAGGAGTTCTTCGACGGCTGATCAGCAGCAGGCCACCAGGGCCACAAGCTCGCGCTTCGGCAGCCGCTTCGAGCGGACTCCAGCCATGGGCCTCAGGGCCGCGGCCGGAAGCTCCAGCAGTTCCTCGGCCACCAGGGCCAGGGGATGCAGGGCAGGGGGAGGGGGAAGCGATCGAGCAGGGGATGCTGAGGGCCTCCAGCCGGCCGCGGCCAGCGCCAGCGCCACCAGGGACACCAGCAGCACGGCGGCCGCTTCGAGGGCCACCAGGCCGGCGAGCAACAGCAGCTCCACCGCGTCGGCGGTGGGGGATTCGGATTTCATTGTTTGCGGGGGATCGGCGGCGCATCCGGCCGGCCTGATCTCAGCGAACCCTACCAACGCAACAGGCCGGTGAAGATGGATCTCAAAGTCCTGCACCTCCTCTGATGGCTAACCGTTTCCTGAAGTTTCTTGTTGGATCAGCAGCAGGCATGATCGTCCTTGCGGGACTTATCGCAGCGGGGGTATTTGCCGTCGGAGTCTGGCGCGGTATTTCCTACCAATCAGCACAGAAAAAGTGTGCGAACGCCAGCGACAGCTACGTGAGGAAGGCAGATCGAGAAAGAGGTCTGATCAGCTTTGGTGGTTCTGGCTCAACTCTCAACGGAAGCGACGGCTATGCGGCGTGTATGTACGACGAGGGCCACTGATTGATATAGAAGGCAGAGTCACCCTCCTCCAAGGGGTGGCCGCGGCCGTGCCAGTAAAGATGAGGCTCTGATAGTTGTTATAGCGATTGGGCACAAAGTATCCGGTTCGACTATCACCAGCGGCTGGCTCAACGCCTCAGATCCAGGGTCTGAAGGGCAGCGGCAGCGGCCGACAGGTTGAGCAGCAACCCCCTCACCCGTGCCACCTCAGCCGCCGTGGCTGGCCCCAGGGGGAACCGCTGCAAGTCGCACAAGAAAAACTCCAAGGCCTCCAGCTGCTCAGCTTCAGCGCCGATGGCTTCCAGGATCTCCGGAGGCGCCACCGGAGAGGGGGGAGGCTGAACAGGAGGGAGATGGCGAAGGGCAGCCGCCGCAGGCGCCAGTTGCTCGGCACGGTGAGCTCTCCTGCTGCGCCGGGAAGCCGCCGCAGGCGCCGGGTCCGTGTCATCCGGTGGTAAGGGATTCGGCATCGAGGACATGGGGATGGGGAACAGAGGGCGGTGAACGGAATCAGGCGGCCAGGGGCACCGATTGATGGGTCCGGAGGGCTGCAGCCCATGGAATCGGCACCACCCGACCCCAGGGCGAGGGCCGGTGAGGGGGGGGCGGGCCGTGGTCTGGAAGGGTGGGGCACTTTTGCCCCCTACAGAGATTCCATGTAGGGGAGAAAAGTGCCCCAGTCGCCGCGGCCTGCAGTTCGGCCAGCCAGGCCGCTGCGAGGGCCTCGGTCGTCACCCCTTCAGGCAGGGCCATCAGCTGGGCGCGGTAGGTGAGGGCATCCCGGCCGGCGCCGCGGGCCTTGATGCGTCCGACCCGTTGCAGCTCCCAGCCGCAGGCCTGCAGCAGGGCCCGCAGGGTGCCGGTGGGCAACTTGCCGGGGCTGCAGCCGGTGGCCGCCACCAGCTGGGCACGGTGGGCGGTGGCGGTGGTGTGTAGCTGCATCACGGCCGGATCGTTCGCGGCGATCACCTCACCAGCAGAGAAGCGGGCCAGCAGCTGGGGCAGCCCCAGGGCGATCAGGGCGGCGACCTTCGGGCCCAGCGTCACCCGCAGGCGATCGGGCGCGAAGGGTTGGCCGGTGGGATCGAGGGCGGCGATTCGCTGCTGATCGTGGCCGGGGATCAGGGCCAGGGCCTCGGGGGTGGCGAGGATCCAGCCCAGGCGCAGGCGATCGCGCAGCCCGTCGCGGTCGGCCTCCAGCAGCTGCAGGGAAGGGGCAGCGGTGCCCAGGGCCCAGCGTTCGATCAGTTGGTGGCGCTGCAGGGCGGCGCGTTCTTCAGGGGTGCGGCGGCGGCGACGTTTCAGGGCGGCCGCGGCCTCCGGCTCCAGCTGGGGCGCAGCGATCACGGCGGCGTATTCAGCAGCCAGGGCGGCCTTGGCGATGGCGGCCAGGTCGGCCGCGGCCTTGGCACCGGCAGCCGGGCAGGGCTCAGGGCCTGGGGCTTGCAGCTCCCACCCCTCGGCCTGCAGCAGCCCGGCGATCGTGGCGCGGTAGGCGTGACGCTGGCGGTTGCGGTGGGCTCCCGCCTCGGACCAGGCCTCCAGCCAGGCCTCCCCGGCGGCCTGCAGTTGACCGAACAGAGGATCGGTAACGGCCTGCAGATGGCGGATCAGCTCGGCCGGCTCGGTGCTTCTAGAAGCGACCTTCAGGGCACCGCCCTCGGGGGCGAACAGGTAGGCGGGCACCTCAGGAGAGCGAACGCGGGCCAGGGCCTGGGCGGCGTGTTCGGGGGCAATACGACCCCCCGCGTAGGCGATCACGGCCGCCGGTTTCCACCGCTGAAAGCTGATCCCTGAGCTGATCGAGGGGCTGCAGTAGATCGCATCCCACTGTTCGGCCACCCCGTCAGGGTCGGCGGCCAGTTCGGCCGCGGCCTCGGGGGTGGTGGAGTCGATCACCAGCACGCGGGCCTCGGGGCACCACTGGCGATGGACGGCAGCCAGGGTCTGGGGGGCGTTGTTCATGCCGGCCCGCTGCGCTGATGTCCAGCAGAGGAACGGACGGCCGGCGATCACCAGCTGGGCCCACTGGGCACGGAACGCGGTAGCAGCGGCGGCAGGGGTGCCGAATCCTTCGGGGCAGTGCAGTGGCCGGCCGGCCATCGGCTGGTGTTCGGAGCGGATCACCAGGGCCCGGCGGCCGGTGAGACGCTCCAGCAGCCGCACGGCCCACTCGGGCATCTGCGCATCGGCGGCGATGGTCTGCCGCATCCGGGGAAGCTGATCGGCAGCTGTTCTCAGCACCTCGGCACGACGATCGGCCAGGGCGGTGCCGGTGGAGAACAGCAGGTGCTCAACGGCCTGGGCCCACTCATCGAGCACCAGGGCGGCGCCGCTCCAGCTGTGGCCGCTGATCTGTAGGTGGGAGGAGGGGCACCAGGAATCCCAGCAGCCCGCCACCCCTTGCTGGCGTTCATCCGATCCGGGCACCGGGCACCAGGGCACACCGACCCGTTCGGCCGCGGCCTGCCCCAGGGCCTGACGGTGCGAGGGCATGAGGATCGGCACCCCGGCCGCGGCCAGCGGCGCCAGGGCCTGAGCAATGGCCTCGGTTTTGCCGCAGCCCATCGGGGCCTTGAGGATCACCAGCGGCGCCAGCTCGGGCGATGGGAGGGGGCAGCTCACCCCCAGAAAATGGCCAGGGCCAGCTGGGGCGATGCGATCGGCAGCCCGCAGACGGGGCAGGACCGGCTCAGGGCCCAGGGGTGCCAGGGCCGCGGCCAGTTGCTCCCAGGTGCCGCCGTTGACGATGTGATCGTCGGCCCCCTTGCCGTGGGTGCCGGGCACGGTGCCGGCCAGGGCCTCGCGGGCACCAGCTCGAAGCAGCAGCCGGGCCAGGTGGCGGGCGGCGATCGGCTCGCGTGGCTCGGCCTTGCTGCTGTGATCGAAAAGGACCATGACCCGGCGGCCAGCCAAGGGCAGGGCGGCCAGATCGGGAATCAGCTCCAGCGGGCCCGTGCGGCGGCCGTCGCTGCCCGGCGGGCCGTTCCGCTTTGCGCCGCTGTCGATGCCCGGCAGGGCCACGGTGGGCAGCCCCAGGCTCAGCAGGGCGCCGGCTTTCTTTGGGCCTTCCGCCACCACCAAGGGCAAGCGGGGCTCAACAGCCCACCAGCGCCAGAAGGCACCGGCTCGGCCGTCATGGTCAGCAGCAACGGCGGCCGGCAGCGGCAGGCGGTGGCGATCGGCCACCAGCTGGGCGACGACGGCCGGCACCCTCAGCCAGATCGAACGGGTCGGGGGACCCCAGGGGGCCTCCAGCTTGATGACCTTGCCGTCAGCGTCACGGCGCGGTGCGTCGGGCTTCAGCTGGCCCCAGCTCATCGGGGCCCAGTCGGCCAGTGGATCGAGGCCTGAGCACCACCAGCCACCCGCAGCGGCGACCGGTTCGAGGGCCTGCAGCAGGCGAACAACGGGGGCCGTCGCGTACTGCTGGGCATGGGCGCCTAGCTGCTCCAGCCGATCACCGGCCAGGGCCTCGATTACGGCAGACCCGGCCAGGGTCTGCAGGTTGGCCGCGGCCAGCTCGGGATGGACGGCGGATCCTTCGACCCACTCGGCCAGGTGGTGGGGGAGGGTGCGGTCAGGGCCTGCAGCTACGTCCCAGCTGGAGCCGATCAGGGGGAGGGGGCCGATCACAGCGCACCTCCAGCCCGCTTCATCGCGGGGGCGGGTCGTTGCTGGCTGGGGATGAACTCGAAGCCTCCCCAGCGGCGCCAGCGGTGGGCCAGGGTTGGCTCATCCGGCCGGTTCTGGTCGTGCCAGGCGGCGATCTCCAGAAAGGAGATGGGCGGCCAGCCTGCAGCAGATCCCTTGCGATGCAAGGCTTTCAGCTCGGCTTCGGCCGCGGCCGAAACGTTGTGTTGAGTGCCCTTCGCAGGGTGCTCAAACCGAACTGGTGTTCTATGGTTGGGACGAAACCGTTGCTGATCCGCAACGGCCTCCAAGTGGGTTACATCCCACTCGGCAGGTGTGAATGTCCCAGGATTAACCTGGGACTCAAGCGAGTCTTCCATAGGAGTTCCATTCCGTGGGAGGTGTTTTCAGGGGGTCGGATCCCTGAAAACGCGTTGGCTCAAACAGGTAGAGAGGGGCTCCCGGTTCGCCGGGGGCCTTTCTTATGGGCGCGGAAGGGCCACGCCCTGACGGCGAAGGGCCTCCCGGATCAGCTCGGCCATGGGTAGCCCCTGGGCGGCCGCGGCCTCGCGAATTAGCTCGCGCTCATCGGCCGTCGTCCTGAAAGGGAACGCCTTGACCCGCCGTTGAAGCGGTGCTGCTGGAGCTGGAGCGCAACTGACCATTAGGTATCGGCACCGACACCAGGAAGTTAGGCCGCTTGTGTGGGTCACACCAGGGGCGAACGGTGGCGACAGCGACCACCTACAAGACGCGGTGTGGAATTTCTCCAGATCGGCGCCGATCGCGGGAGGGCCTCCGCACGGCCCAGGCGGTGGCCTGCAGTTGCCGCGCCACAGCGGTCTGCAGGTTGTTGATGTCGTTGTCGGGCCGCGGCGCATATCCCATCAGCTGCTTCGTCAGGCGGCTGATCGCCCGCGGCTCGGGCAGCATCCACCACAGCGTCTCCAGGGCCGACAGCCGAATAGCCAGCATGCAAGCCCTGTGAGGGCTGATCCGGGGCGCCCCAGGTCGTCGCGGCAAGGCCAGCAGGTCGCTGCCTGTCCAGAACATGCTTCGTGGTGGCCAGCTGGCCAGCCCCAGCAAATAGGCACAGCGACGTTGCTCGGCGCCGATCTGATGGCGCCTCCAGCTGCGGGGCTTCGGTTGCCCGGCTCGGGCACCTGGCCGGCGGTGGGAGCGCCGCGAGATGGGGGTGCAATTCCAGCAGCTCCAGGCCTTGGACGGAGGGCGATGGAGCACGCGGGCACGGCGGCCACAGCTCGGGCAGATCAGCAGCAGGGCCCGGCCCTCTCGATCTCCCCCGTAGCAGCCACGCACCACCCCCCAGCGCAGGGCCAGAACGGTGCCATCGGCCAGCGTCAGGGCCTCAGTGCCGGGCTGCACCAGGGGGAGAACCGTGGCCAGCGTCAGCCGCTGGCAGTCCTCGGATCGGGGGCGTTTTGTCATCGGAAGGATCGAATCAGCGGCCGCGGCCGGTCAAATGGCGCCCACGACGGGCCGGTGAGCAGGTGCGGGGCCAGTTGCCGCAAGGGATTTGGGCGATTGCGCCGTATGAGTGCCGAGGCCAGCCGGATACCGGCAAAGGCGCTGCAGCACAACGGTTCTCAGCGGGAAGTAGCCCGCTCCAGTTCCGCCAGGCCACGCAGCGAAAGCGCACGAATCAGCCCGGAACGGCTGCATTTCAGTCGATCCGCTTGCTTTTGCAGCCGCTCCAATGCCTCCGGAGGAACGCGGAATTGCACCTGAGGCATGGCTTCGCTGGGGTGGCGGGGGTCCTCGATCACTAGCGGCTGGGGCATGACGAACGTCCGTCGAATGGATGCGTTCAATGTGGGCCCGCTCGCCCGATCACTTCCGCTCAGTTCAGCCCAAGACGCTGCAGCTGCAGGCGAACCGTGGAGGCGCTCAGAGGAGAACCTTTCGCCGTGACCGTGCCGGCCGCGGCCAGGGCCTCGCTCATGCGGCGCAGGCTGTAACCGGCGGCCACCATCGGCACCAGCAGCGGGCGCAGGGCTTCGGCGGCGGCGGTCGCTTTCGCGGCGGCCGCGGCGTTCTCCCGGATCGTGCCGGGGCGCAGCCCGCCCAGCTTGACGCCTCGGGCCTTGGCCGCGGCCAGGGCCTCGCGCGTGCGCTCGCTGATCCGGCGCCCCTCGAACTCGGCCACGCTCGCCATTACCGACAGGATCAGCCGGCCGGCGCTGGTGGTGGCGTCCACGTCCGGCAGATCGCAGAACAGGAAACCGCCCATGCCGTTCGCCGCGGCCTCCCGGTTGAGGCGCAGCACCAGCTCGGCATCGCGGGCAATGCGATCGAGCTTGGCCACCGCCACCACAGCGCCCCGCTGGCGGGCTTGGGCCAGGGCCGCGGCCAGCTGGGGGCGATCCGCCTTGCGGCCGCTCTCCACCTCCACGAACTCAGCGACGATCACGGCGCGGCGATCGGCGGCCAGCTGCTGCACCTTGACCCGCTGCGCCTCCAGGCCCAGACCGCTCTCACCCTGGCGAGCGGTGCTGACGCGGTAGTAAGCGATCAATTCCACGGCTCCCTGGCCATCTGTACGAACAGACTACGGACGTTGTGCCTAGTACGCAATAGGTAAGCCTAGGTTTACTTAGGCAGCTGATCTAGGCGGACCTACCACCAGCAGCCCAGCTGCAGCAGCAGATCACCAGGGCGTCACGGGCCGCGGCCTAGGCGAGTTCAGGTAGACAGCCGGTGCTGAGCCAGGCAGGCCTAGGCCGCCACCCGCTCCCATAGCCAGCCCGGTTTCTGCCCCCCAGGGAGCAGCCCCTTGCCCCTCAGGCGGTGGCCCCGATAGATCCCGCCTACGGCGCTCCCGCCACGCTTGGGGGTCTCTCGCGCAATCCAGTTGGTCAGGGCCGAATCACTGGCCAGCCCCAGGGCCTGCCCCACCTCGGGGGTGGTGAGCAGCCCGGCCGCTTCGGCAGGGGTCAACCGGCGCTCAGGCAGGGGCTCAGGTTCACCCGTTCGAGTGATCGGTTCCACCCGTTCGGGTGATGCGGCCTGAGGCTCAGGGCCCCTCGGCTGGCGGGCGCCGATGATCTCCAGCTGCCCAGCGGCCAGGGCATCACCCGATCGAGGGGCAGGGCTCACCCGTTCGGGTGATGCGGGCCGCTGCAGCTGGGCTACGGCAGCCTCCAGCGCTGCCAGCCGCTGGAACAGCTCTGCACCAGCAGCAGGGGCCGCCGCGGCCGGCAGGCCACCCGATAGGGCCGCCTCGATCGCCTCCAGCACCAGGGCGGTAACGGTGCGGCGCTGGGCAGCAGCAGCAGCCCGCAGGCGCTCCAGCAGCTCGGGCGGGGCCTGTATCGCCAGCTGGGCGCCGGCACGGTTGCGGGGCATGGCAGGCCTAGGCAGGACTGGGGCGGATCATGCCGCGCAATGGATCTGCCGGCTAGCCATGCCTAGACAGGGAGAGCACCCACGGGGCGCCAGTCCCACGCAACCGATGACAGCCACCCGACAAAAGGTGTCAAAGCGGTGTCAAAGCGGTGTCAAAAGCGATAGGGTCTTTGCATGGGATTGGACCAAATCGGATCAATCCTCACCAAAACAGACCAGATCGCCCAGCCCCCCCCCGGGGGGGGCAATACCTCGGCCGGTAAAACCACCATGCCAGAAACCAACCGTTTTGCAGTGAGGATGAGCGACAGCCTCGCTCAGCAATTAAATGAAATCCAAGAAAGCACCGGCTACACAAAAGCTCAAATCTTTAGTCGCGCTATCTCTCTCTACAAAATCGCAAAATTAGCGCAGATGAACAATGAAGAGGTCATCATTCGATCTGATACAAAAGAAAAAGCATTGGTTTCAATCTAGTAATTTCAATAAGGATCATGCCGGGACCGGAAGATGATGCCTTTGCGGATACTTACGAAGGCACTAGAATTGATACTTTCGAAAGAGGCAGGAAAGCAGATGCAGAATTTCATGCATCCAGGGCTGCCACAAACAATAAGACATTTTTAAGCAGAGCTTTTGTTGTTTGTGTGATATCTGTAACCATATTTGCTGGGACCACTACCTGGGGTCACAAAGATGAAAAAGTTAGGGAGGTCGCTATCTCCCTTATAGGGCTCCCCATCGGAGCAATTGCAGGTTTATTAGGAGGAATCGGACTGCACTAGGAGCCTGTTGCGCATAGATCATCCCAGCACCTCTCCACAGACACCCATGAATCTGCCCAGATCCCAGTGACAGCAATGGATCTGGCTGGGAGAATGGGTCATGCAAAAGCCCAAGACCTTCC
>Ga0247832_1005050_pt1 | contig 15727 bp, 7 predicted proteins | sample LaCruzMarch2015__10_FD_192407 | JGI IMG/M metagenome (GOLD analysis project Ga0247832, IMG submission 192407) | Freshwater microbial communities from meromictic Lake La Cruz, Castile-La Mancha, Spain - LaCruzMarch2015_4m | ecosystem: Environmental > Aquatic > Freshwater > Lake | place: Spain... | reverse complement strand
GGCATCATATACTACCATGGGTCCGACCTCGCCGGTGAGTAAATTCAATGGTGGCATACTGGATGGTACGGGTGACTTGGGCGATGCATCCGTCCGACCAAGCTGCGTGGGTAATACTGGCCCGCCTACGGCTGCTACGGCCTCGGCGCCGGCCAGTGCCACGGCGTCGGCTATGGTAATACTACTCAATTTACGTAAATTCTTCTTGGCCTCCAATAATACATTAGCACATTCGATTAATGCATCACCGTGCGGCGTCCCGCCCTTACTTGCCAACACTGCCTTTATTATACTCCCATCGGGCCCACCTTCATTACTCGCCACGCTGAAGCTTAGTGAGTCTAGTAATGCCAGTTCCAAAAAGTACGGTGCCAATCCCGGCTTTTGAAGTAGTGCCCGTCGGACCGACTCACGGAGTGAATCGACCGCCGAGACGCGTAATTCTTGATCACCGTACATGGCTGGGTCGAGATAAACACGTGCATATGCTGGTGGCGGTGCTGCAGCAGCAGTAGTAGTGGTGGTGATGATGGTAATGATCGAGTCGGAAAGGAATGCACGTCGACTACTCTTCTCATCATCTTCGTTCCGATTCATCATTAGGGAAAGATCTGATGACACCACCACCATGGGGCGGCGGACGCTGGAAGAAGGAAAGCCACTGACAAGGAGGACGAGTGAGGAGGAGCAGCATGCTGCCGCGAGTATCGCGACAAAAGTGGAGTGGGCCATGGGTGCATGCTTCATGATTGTCGTCTTACGTTTTACGTACATATTTTTACTCTACTTAATTTTTGCCGCTCTAACGTTTGACAAATGTCTGCAACAAACCTGCCCTATTTAGTCCCCGGCTTTCGATACTTCATGGGATGTTTGCAACCAGCCTGGTATCACACAATCACGCAAGCACGGTTTGAATCCCTATCATACTGGTATGCAGTATTCATCTTAGACAGTAACATGACATGTTTCGTTTTCTCTTTTGTTTAGAATTTAGAGCTAAAAATATCAAATTGCCTTCGCCTATTCCGTTTTTATCCTTCAGTCTAACCTTCCTCAGGTATAACTGTCGTCCCTGATTTTCTACAAAATATCATAGGGGAGGGTTAGTTCCAGTCTTGAAACGACACGATTTTTTGAGAGGGACGAACATTCTGACAAAGAAACAATCCTGTCAACTACCTCCTCAGCAAGACACCTATCACAAGAAGAAGTTGTACTAGTTAGGTGTGATGTAATTACTCCTAAATCCATACATACTACAAAACTCGTGCAGTGATGAGTATTCCATAACTTACACACATTTCACGGACATTAATACCTTCTAAATTTGATATTACATATACGTACATCAATTGCTCTAATTAAACAACGGACTGCACTTTTCCAAGTAACAACTACTCTGACGAGCTCCAGAAGTCAGAGAAACTACTTCCTATCCCACACTGGGATGAGTTACGTTGCGCTTCTAAATCATCAATGTATCTTTGAATCTCGGCATTTTTCTCCTGCAGCAACATATCCTTCTGACGAATATCCAACTTGGCCTCCTCAACACACTTGGCAAGGTATGCCATATTTACATTCTGAGCTGACATCTGGGACGTCATTTGTGCAGTTACATCTCCAAGGGTCTCCTCGGACATGTAGACGAATGTTTCGAAGATACGTTTAATCTCCTGGATTTCTTTTTCATGTCCAACCCTTTCACCATTGAGTTCTTTAGTTACACGCTCTAGTTCGTCCATTGTCTCAATAAGCTTCTCGTCGTTGGCATTCTTGTTCTTTCGAAGCTTATTATTTGTCAAATTGACTTCCTCAATCCGATCTGTCAATGCCTCATTCCTTTCCTTCACCTCTTGCATCAAGGAGGCAAGTCTTTCGAGTGCACTGGCATAATCGGCATTGATGGATTCATGGTCTTCACAAGCCTTTTCAAGTTTATCGGTCCTAACCTTTGACAGCTCAAGCTGCTCAAAGATAGACGCTTTCTCAAATGCCATCTCATCACATGTAGCATTTAAGTTTTTGAGATCCGAACTTAATGACACGATCGTAGCCTTTTTGACCACCAAATCATCTTCCAGCACGGTCTTCTGTTGTACATGCTCCTTGTTGCTGGCAACCAAAGCCTCAACGGCTACCTTGAGCACCTCATCCTCGGCCTTGAATGTCTTAATTTGCTCCATAAGTTCAACAATCTTTACTGACTTCTCGTCTAATGACATGTTCTTACTGTTGATTTCCGCAGCCATTTCGTCAATTGCAAGCTTCTTCACCGCTAGCTCTTCCTGAATGGCATCCATTCGTAGACTGGTCACATTCTTGTCTTCGACCAAGTTATCAATAGTCGTTGAAAGTTGGCTAACCTGCTTGGCATAGTCTGTACTCATGGCTGCTATCTGCTTAGTCATCTTGGCCTTGTAATTTGTGAAGGTTTCCGCAGATTTGCGACTAGCTGCGGCTTTTTCTTCCTGCTCCATTTCAATCATCCACTTCAACTCCTTCACTTCTTTCTCATGTCGTAATTTCACATCGTCGCGTGCGTTTGTTAAAAGTTCTATGGCATTCACCAACTCAACAAATCTCACCTCGTATGAATTATTGACTTTCTTTAGCTCAGCGTTTGTAGAATTGAGATCGTTGACTCTTACTTGAAAGGATTCATTCAGTTTGTTTGCCTCATCAAGAGATGACTTGAGATTTTCAATGGCATTGGCACGATGGGCATTCTTTGATTCCAAATCTTGTATGGTCTTCTTAAGCTCAGCGTTTGCAGCCTCGAAGTGTCGCTTCTGTTCAATATGGACATCTTTTTCTTCCCTATACTTTTCAGATGATGAAATCTTATCTTGGATTTCCACCATCAAGTCATCAATTTTAATGGTCTTTGCTGCCACATCTTCTTCTAGCTGTGATATCCTTAGCATGTTGCCAGAATTGTGAGCTTCTACCCTACTTTTCGACGACAACAGGTTGCTATTTTTTGCCAACAGAGACTTGACAGTCCTTATTAGCTCTTTATTAGAATGTCTCAAAATCTCAACATCGTGACGCAGTGTACTCCCATTATTCATCAGCTGAACGGCGACGGCAATATCTGTGGAGTTACGGTTGACATGTGAGACTGAAATTACTTTCAGATAGATTAAATGGACAAATTCACTACACTTACCTTGCTCATTCTCATAGGCTCTTACGGGGGCTACAAACGGATCAACTGTTTTGAGTAGACCACGAAAACTTGTCGGATCAACTAGGTCTATGAGTCCACGTACGCTAGAAATGGCTTGGACACGATCACGCATCATTGACGCCAATTGACGTGCATCATTAGACTCTGTATTGCCACTCACTTCATCGTCACAGTCTTCCTCGGCACCCAACATTCGCGGACTTCGACTATTCAATAAATTGGCATATTGTCTACCAATGGGAGACATGGGTGGGGATACTGGTGGACCTACAATAATTCCACCATTATTCTTAATGCGCTGTTGCATCCGTTTGATAGTTTCATTCATCAATATCGCATACTCCCGTTCAGAATTTTCACGACGTCGACTTTCGAGTGTACGTCGTGCTTCCTCAAGACGATCAACGGTATTGTCCGTGGAAATAGCCGCTATGCTATCATCTCGTTCGTCATCTTTTGTGACGTTCCCGTCACTGTCATCCCGCTCGTCGTCGTTTGTGGCGTCATCGGTGGTGTGATTGTCGATCGATTCCGTCAACAGGTTGATATCGCAATGTGATCCAAATGAAGTGTATACTGCACATCCCTTCTTGGCAAGCTGGCCGCCCAATTCCACTTCGATATCCTCATCGCGATCTCGACCATCCTGCCGTTCTCGACCGTACGCGGGGAGCATTATAGAGCTTGTCCTTCCGGGTTTGTACAAGGAAAAGTTCGGCATCGTCTACTACTGTATTCTAAGATGTGATAAGTAGTAGTAGTTCTTCTGAGATTGCATCACCATGGCATGAGAATCGTCTTGAAATGAATTGCAGCATTCGGGACGTGGGGTAAGTTTCGTCATTCGTCGCTTGTTTCGCATGCACATGATCTCCTCTCCGGAAGAAATTTGGCGTTTCATTCTTCACGCTCGACCCCAATCAACCGGTGGAAGTTCCTCTTTGGAAGAGTGAAGAATCTTCTTCTTGTCCTTCGCTAATATGCATAGGAATTCATACAAAGTCTTCATCCAGTCAGTTGGGCCAACTCAAATAATTGGCCAAGCAGGAAGAACAATCGTCAACTCCACGGCCCGTGGTCACCACACACACACACACAAAGAAGAAAAAGTAAGCGTTTGGCCTCGAAATCTCGCTGGAATTCGGAGTGTACGTCATTCAGGAGGGACTATTTGTTGAGGGGGCATGTACTCAAAATCATTTTTACGAATCAACTGCAAGAATTTGTATCGTAGTCAAGAATGATGTTCAAACTTGTCACCGTCCTTGCGGTATCCTCCGTCAATGCGCAGTTCAACCCACTCCGTCAAAGGACAATGCTTCGTTACGTAAAATCAAATGTAGTTGTTGAGAAAGCTGAAGATGAAGAGCTGTATGCTAACCCCAACATCAAACAAAAGGCTGAAGAAGTCGACAAGCTGTACGTCAACCCCAACATCATTGAGGTGGCTGATAATGACAAGCCAACTAACCCCAACCACAAAGTTTATGATGCTGTAGAGAAAGATACTGACGACAAGCATCGTAACCCAAACCTCAAGGCCGAAGATATCGATTATTGGAATAGCGTGGTCAGTGAGTCGAAGACCAACATGAGCTATCCAATTCAAGCAGCTGCCATTGAAGAAAAGGATACACCATGCCCAACTGATGATTCTAGTGATGCACCGAGCGTCAGCTCCAGTGATGCACCGAGCGTCAGCTCCAGTGATGCACCGAGCGTAAGCCCGAGTGATGCACCGAGCGTAAGCCCGAGTGATGCACCGAGTGTAAGTACCAGTGAAGTAGTAACGCCTCTCGAATTGACTATGAGCTATGACATGAGCTATCCAATTCAAGCAGCTGCCATTGAAGAAAAGGATACACCATGCCCAACTGATGATTCTAGTGATGCACCGAGCGTCAGCTCCAGTGATGTACCGAGCGTAAGCCCCAGTGAAGTATTAACGCCTCTCGAAGTGACAATGAGCTATGACATGAGTATTCCAATTCAAGATACACCATGCCCAACTGATGAAGAAAAAGAAGATACGACCTACGCCAACCCCAACTAAAAGAAGTGATAATTTGTGTATTAAATGTTTTGTGTCATATCCGTGGTCAGAAATCGCGACCCGCCTCAGGTCGTTTTCAGATTTTAGTCCTAAAAAAACTGACCACGGATATATATATATATATATATATATATATATATATAGTTACATGTTAAGTAAAAAATATTATCATGTCTTCTCCCATGTGTGTGAATCCGTAATATACTTTTGACTATGAACTTTTTCTAGGTAGAGATAGTAATATATTACCACCGCAGCTGTAACTAAACGTATTATATACAGTCAAAATCTAATTTATATCCTCTTATCAAAAATAATAGCACCACCTTTCTGTCCCTAAGCAATGGCATCAATATTAACCTCTTCACCTGCCTCTAATCTACGTTCAATATCAATCAATTTGGCAACACCCTCTACCATGACATTAATTAAATGTACCTCGCTTTTACCTAATCGTTCCAAATTTGATATATCAAATATACCAGTATACATACGATCAGTTTCACCATACTTACCACGTACTTCTAATTTCAATCGTTCGACTAATTGAAAGAATCCGGGTACTTTACCAAGCATAACAAGTTTGACATGTACACTTGCACGCATGGCGGTGCCTACATTGGTAGGACAACTGGTCAAATATCCTAATCGATAATCATGAACAAATTGTACATTCCGTAATCGTAATTCACGCTCTAATAGACGTACACCGTTGGTTAAAGTTGCAAATACACCTTGTATATCTCCTCCGGAACGTAAACACATAATACGTAAATGATCTTCTTCATTTACCCATATCATAAAATCTGGATTTGATGTAGTAGTTGTAGTAGTAGCATTGCTGTTACTGTCATTGTCAATATTATCGTTGCTGTTGCTGCTGTTAGTGGCAAAAAGATTAGGAACATTGGCATAAACCGATCGTCCATCGGGCCAATCTCTCCCTAACCCACATGCTATAGTCCATTCATTCGGATTATCAAATAATACGTGGGTGCTAATTAATTGTTGATTCTGTTCCGATGTCATACTTAATACTGATCGATATGTCCCGCCGCCACCACCACTATTACCTAACTGTAAATTGGATACACATTCGCCCACAAGCTGCTCGACCTGTCGTCGTTCACATCGGGTCATGGTCGATGGGAAACGATATCCTACCAATGACCGTGCCACACGTATACGCGTACTAATTATGTACTTATTCATCGGATCTGCTTGCTGATTTGTGATTAGTAATCGTGGATTATTTATAATTGTTGGATGACGTCGTAATTTTAACATTGTTTGTTGTTGTTGTTGTTGTTGTTGTTGTTGTTGCTGCTGCTGTTGCTGTTGTTGTGTTGTTGATGCAGTAGTAGCAGTAGTAGTAGCAGTGGTAGTGGTTGTTGCTTCTACATCATTCTCATCGGTAGTGTAATATTCTTGATCATCATCGGCTATCCCACCACTCTTCAGTAGTACATCACTTCCACTATTCTTCCGTGTCTTCTTTGCACCATGATGATTACTACTCGTTTGCAATATAGGTCCACCGGCCACGACACCTTCAATCTTTTTACGAATAAAATTACTTTCATTTGGTAATTCTGGATCAATCCATTCATCAAAGTCACTATCATCCTCAACTGCTGCTGCAGCACTACTACTATTCCCATTACTACTGCCACTATTACTACTACTACTACTACTACTACTACTATTTTTATTATTGCTACTACCACCACTGCCGCTATTGCCACGGCCAATGCCATGATAGTCGCGTATGATAGGGTCCAATAATTCTCTAAATGTCGTATAACATTCGGCATCCCCGACCAACACGCCAATTCGTCGAGGCGGGTCCGCGCCGAGCGGCAACGCCACGCCGGGCTTGATGATATCTTCGATCGTGGTGCCGTATATGGTCGATTTATTCGATAGCGATGACCATACTTGTGGCGTTAGATACTTTTTCAGCAGCGACTTGTGATGGATGGTAAATGTTGGGTACGAATCGATAATCGTCGCTCCTCCTCCTGCTCGTGGTGCTGGTGATGCGGACGCTACTACAGTTGACGATGATGATGATGATGGTGGAAGAAGAAGAAGAGAAGTTTGATCGACTTCATAATTGGCCGATGCTGCTGCTGCTGCTGCTGCTGCTGGCTTCGCCTCGGGTATGTAATTATTCACGTCCCCCCCTACTTCCACATCATACTCCTTGTTCCACCGACGCATACGCTCGGCCTCGGCGCGACGCCATGCCATGTCCACGTGTGTTTTATGTCGTTGTGTTTTCGCCGTGGAGGATATTGGGGTGCCGTCGCTGTTGTTGTTGTCGCTGCTCGTGGCTAGGATATTGCCGCTGCCGAGTTGTTTAACATGCGAGAAGATGACGACCTTCGCCTCCTCCTCATCCCGACGACGCTTCTCGTGAGAATTGTGAACTAATATTCCCACGGCTGCTGCCACGGTCACTGTGGTGGTGGTGGCCAATGCATGAGGCCCTCCCCGTCGTCGTAGTAACAACCTCCAATCCGACGCCCTCATGTGTTTTGTTGTGTGTTGGGTTGGTCTGAATCTTTAAATTACGCGGGACTCTTCGCAAACCAAAACTGAAAACGCAACACGCGACAAATGAGCGGAACGATTAGATATCTCTTAAACCCTCCAAGCTCCCTCAATCAAATAATGTTAACCATTCCCAAGAATACCATCATACCCAGACCCCTACTAAAGCGTCGGCTGCAGTCCGCTTATGCCGATGCTCTCAGGAGCGGAAACACTTCTCGGATCATTTCTACTATAGGAGCTTGTCATTGGAACGATGTACCTTTGTCATCCCCGAATACGAAGAAGATGCGCTTGCGACTTGCAGCATCAAACCTACATCGTCGGAAATGTATTGTTACAATTGGCGTTCCCCACGACACCTCAAACACACCAATCGCGTCGTCGTCGTCGTCGCAGAGCAGTAGTTGTCAGAGGCCTTCATCGCCAACTCTGTCAGATAACTACTACAATGATGATGTGTCGAACGTCGACGGCTACGACGATGGCCGTGAATGCTGGTTTGACGCTAATGAAAACATCGAGTCATCTCCTTCAACAGCAACCGACGGGGAAAATGATGAAAACCATCCGTACATTAATAACATCATCGTACGAAACGAGTACACTACTACTACGCCGTCGTCGGATGATTGCGAAAAGTGGAAAAACACCGTCGTATCGTGTCGTGCCAAATCGACGAAGGACGTTGTTTCGACGATGACGTTCTCGCCACCACTACTATCGGACGCGAGTTTCGAATCATCTCCCACTCCATCGATGTCAACTCCCTCGAAGGTCTTCAATGGCCGGAAGATGGAACGAGTGACACGAGCTTCGTCGTGCGGGAAGGAAGGCCCGCCGACGATTATGGAACGACGCGAGGACCGTAGTAACGACGAAGGCGTCCATTTTGCATCGCCGCCGCCGGTTGTTATTACGACGGGACCGAAAAGGAAGATGACCCCCGCCGAAAAACGCGAGGCGAGGGATAAGGCACGTCATTGGGCCGAGAGCAGTCGTCGCCGATTGCCGCAGTCGTCTACAAAAAAGGCATGGAAGAAGAAGAGTCGGAATGCCAAACTAAAACTCGACCAGAAGAACGATTGCTCTTGCAACGAGGTTAGAGGACACGGTACAGATGATGTTAGAAGCGACAGTATAGCCGGTCGAGTGAAAAGTCAACACAGGGCCAAGATTCGTTATATTACTAGATAATGAAAGCCTACACACACCATGTCCTAAATATGATATTATTGGAGAACTGTTAATCGAGAATGAGCTTGATGTATGTATTCCATTTTTTTCCGAAAGGCGCTGGATTCAGAGTGTGTGTGTGCGTGGTAATTGTTAGCTTATTATATTTCGTGTGCATCAGTAAGTTTTTAGATAGCAAAAATAACGTGTAGAGAATATTGTTGTGTCAATTATTTAGTTGGGCGATAACTTTCCATCATTTAGCAGCGGCCGCGGCCTCCACTGCCTGTAGCTGGCGTTCTCTCGCAGCCTTGGCAGCAATCTTGGCTGCTGTCTTATCCGACAACGAATCCGCGGCCGATATTGTTTTCCCGGCCGCTGCTTTAGCAGGAGAGTCTCCTGCACTGCTACCATCCGCCGAGGTGAGTTCGAACCGACTGTCGGAGAATATCTGTTTACTTCCCTTTAAATTCGTATTAATCTCGGCCGAACTTACTTCCTTATAGGAGGGTAATGAAAAGTCTGCATAGTCCGAATCGCTTAAAGATACTGCGAGGGTGGGAATATTGCTCATCATGGAGTAGTTATTATTATCATTATTATTACTACTACTCAACGATGGATGGTCGAGAGCAAGGATGGGGTTCGACCCCATAGCCCAACCGAAAGCAAATGTAAGGATGGCCGGACGTGGGTCAAAGTAATCCTTATGTGCTGATGAGCGTGCACTCGACGACGACACAACATGATGGAGAGTAGGGTTCAGCGACGACGAGAAGCCCGTGACGCTCTGGATAAGTAAGATAGCAATGTAAGATCTCATAATGAGGTGTGTCGTCGTACATGCTCTTTTACTACGAGTCGGGTAACAATATTTTCGCGGGAGACCTCTCTTTCCTACAACTTAGGTCTACCCACTGTTCGATCTCGTCATTGGCAGTGCCGACGACTCCCTAGATAGGAGAACTTCAACGCGGGTTATGTCGCGGCGACGTCGCCACGACGACGATACCAGCGTCGAGTGTCGTCACACCGCATCGCCCCACCAGCGCACGGAGGATCATCGTGGAAGGAAGATTCGTTGGAAGCAGATCATACTATTTGCGGTAACGCTTTCCCCCCTTGTCGTTTATGTCTTTCTTTTCGGAATAGATCGTTTTCATGTTGGCACTGCTAATTCATCATGGTCGAAACAACAACCACAGGCATGGCCAGACCCAACCTCGTCTGAATACTCGCGATACGGTCCACCCATAGCCAACGCAACGAGTAATACAATGATCTTTCAATTCGAAAGGGCGTTGCTTAACGACTTGGGATCGACGCCGTACGTTCCAATGATATATGCCAAGGGCAAACTACTGTGTCGTAAGAAACACCGGAATCAGTATTCACGATTGAGGACTAGACACTTCATTCAGATGGTACGGTCTGGTCTTGCAGCATCATCATCATCTACACCGAAGAATGATGATGGTACGAGCAGTAATGCCACTCTTTCGTCCGTCGATTATTCAAATGATGCTCCTGCTAGTGATGATTATGACAATGACGACGATGGCTTGCCACTATTGGCAATAGATCATGATGATATTGGGTGTAATATAGCCCACCATCGTGATGATGTTGGTTTTCCACGGTTGACATGGGCATCATTGTCCATATCAAAACATGGTTCCTACTGCACTAATGCCGTCTCAATGCCATCGTACGAATCATGGAAGTATCATCGTAGTCATGTGTCATCGAGTGATTGGGAACGCGACTTTCAACATATTGAAAAGAAACATTCGTGGAATTCAAAGTTACGTAAGGCAATATGGCGTGGTGCCACGACCTATGAAGGACATCAGTATCATAATTCGGAATTGGGTGATACGCCACGTGGTCAATTAGTAACGGCTAGCATGGCACATCCAGAATTAATCGATGCTGCATTTCACAAGATTACACAAAAGTTTAAACCAAGAAAAGTGGAGCTCGCGAATGAGTTTCGAGTTAGTGGACGCATCCCCCCCAGCGATATGATGAGATATCGTGCAATAATAGACATAGATGGAAATAATTGGTCCTCGCGTTTCGGACTATTGCTCTGTACGAATTCCGTCATCATTAAGATAGATCCTGACTTCGTGGAACATTTTTATGACAACGGTGGCGAAGTACGGCCAATGGTACATTATCTTCCAGCATCGTTGGATAACATTACCAATGTCGTCAAGTACGCCATTGATGAGAGGAACGGCCATGAAATGAGGAAGATGGTCCAAGCGGCCAATCTCTGGTGTAAGGGTGCAATGAGTGAAGATGGACTTGCCAAAGATTCATTACGACGATTGGACAAATACAGACAGGTACTTAATTCATACAATGGCGGGAGCTGGATGGAGGAATGGAAACGTGTTCGACGTCGATATATGCAGACTGTTGATGATTTAGTCGATTGCAATGCCTGGAGCGTCATAGATTGGTTCACATGGCCAATGTCTATGGGATTATGAAATACAAAAAAGAGAGATGTTGTCATACTTAATTTTGTCTAAACTATCACATGCTTTACATAAACTCTATCACACACCAATACTTTTAACGCCAGAAGCCACCGTACCCGACCGCACAATCAGACGATTTGAACTGCGCCGCAAGATCCAAATACTTTTGGATCTCTGTTGATTTCTCGCCCAATATTATATCCTTATTAGCGATTTCCTTCATGGCGTCATCAAGAGATTTACAAAGTTCGTCAATTGTCTTCCTCTGCTCAACATTCTTGGCGTTAGCATCCGCAAGTGACTCCTCAGACAAACTGACAAACTTCTCCATTAACTGCTTCATGTCATCTAATTGTTTGTCGGTATTGGTCTTCTCGTCGTTAAGCTGTCTAGTCATGCTCTTCAGGGCGTCTTGTAACTTACCTATTGCCTTCTTGCTCTTCTTGCACGTCTGGCTGAGTTCTGCATTGGCAGTGGTCAAATCCTTGACCTGTACCTGCAGCGCCTCATTCGATGTGTTGGTCTCCATCAAAGAGGCAGTTAGCCTCTCTACTTCGGTGGAAAAATTGTTGTTCTTAGACTCAAGCTCTTGCACGGCCGTCTTGAGCCTGTTACTCTTCAGCTTGAAAAGCTCAAGTTGTTCAGTGAGTGCATTATTCTCCGAGGTCAACTTCTCAGATGTTGAGGTCAAGCTCTCGATTTTCTCGCTCATGTCTTCAATTGTTTTCTCAAACTCAGACCTCTCAGCCTTACCATCTTTGGTCATACTCTCAAGTAGGACCATTAGCTCGGAGTTCCTTGCCTCAATTGTATTATTAATCTTGCTAAGCTTGTCATTGGCGGCACTGACTTCCTCGATTTGAACCTTAATCTCTGCAATCTTTTCCTTGTTTGCCGTATTGTTCGCAGCAATAGTATTGTCTGCGCTAACACTGACTTCTTCAACCCGCAGCTGTAGCGCCTCATTTTGCTCGACTTTCTCTTGCAACGAGGATGTGAGAGTATGGATCTCCGCAAAATATTTGCTATTCTTCGATTCAAGGTTTTGGACGGTCGTTTTTAGCTCATCATTCTGTGCCTGGGAGAGAGCGAATTTCTCATCACTTGCAACTTGCTCGGTCGCCATCTTCATGCATGTTGAGTTTAAATCTTTGATCTCCAAATTCAACGTATGAATCGTAACTTGCTTGGCCGCTACTTCATCTTGAAGTGTTGACACTTGCTTGACAGACTCCTCGTTTATAGCCTTGAGCTCAGCCTTTGAAAGCTGAAGTTGATTTGTAAGATCCACGATTTCAACAGATTTCTCTTCCAATGACGCATTCTTGTTTTGAAGGTCTTCGTTGATTGAATCAATTATGCTGGACTTGGCAGCCAAATCACTTTCAAGGAAGGAAATTTGTTGGATGTTCTCCTTGCTGCTGGCAATCAAGGCTTCAACTGCCTTCTTGAGCCCGTCATTCTCAGCCTGGGTATCTTGAAGCTTCTCTTTGAGTGCAGCATTCTGCTCGGTCTCGACTCTCAACTCCTTGATCAAATTCGTCTTGGCTGCTAAATCCTCATTGAGTTTAGAGATATTCTCAATGAGCTCATTGTTGTCAGCAACTAAGGATTCTACCTTTGTCTTGAATTCATCACACACGTCCTTGTGGATCTGAAGCTGATTAGAAATGTCTGCAATTTCGGCTGACTTCTCTTCCAGCAATGTATTCTTCTGTTGAATAACAATACTCAAATCATCAACTACGACCTTCTTGGCTGCTAAATCACTTTCAAACACTTTGATCTTATCAACTAAGATCGGGTGCTGGGCCTCTAGACCTTTATTCTTGGCTTTAAAGATTTCAAGTCGCTCGTTAATATCAGATATCTCATCTGATTTCTCTTGCAACTTCTTATTCTTCCTGTTCATTTCGGCAATCAAGTCATCAATCGTGCACTTCTTGGCTGCTAACGCTGTTTCGAGCATGGTCACCTTCTCGACGCACTCCTTGTTACTAGCAGTCAAGGATTCGACCTCTGCCTTACGTGATTCAACCTCTGCAAAAGTGGGGAAATTCTTTGCCGTGACGAGCTTGGCAGCCTCGTACTTGTGAGCCATAGTTTGAACCTCCGCCTCAAGTTCTTCATTCTTGGACTTGGAGAGTTGAAGCTGCTTCGCTAGATCAGCATTCTCGGCAGTCTTTTCTTCAAATGATGTAATTGTTCTATTAATATCCACTGCCATCTCGTCAATTGCAGCTCTTGTGACTGTAAGCTCTTCTTCAAGCATAGATATCTGCTGGATCTTTTCATCCAATGATACGATCTTGTCGGTCAACAAATCAATTGTTGCACTCTTGACCGTAACATCATCTTCTAGCATACGAATACGGTCGAATGGCTTGGAATTATCACTTAATTGCTGGATATCGATCATTGCCTTAAGATACTCGACAGTAGTCATCAATTCATTGACAGTACCCATCAGCTCTTTGTTGGCTTTAATCAATGACTCTTCATTACTTTCATTTGCATTCACATCTTTGGAATCGCAACTGATCTCGCCAACTTCCTCCTTTTCGTCTCTGACTTCAAGATCTGACGCTTCTTCTTGGGTATCAACGTCAATGATACCACTGTCGGTGTTGGTATCAACGTCGGTGCTGGTATCAACATCAGTGTTGCTATCCACGTCAGTGTTGCTATCAACGTCAGTGTTGCTATCAACGTCAGTTTTGCTATCAACGTCTACGTCTTTGACACACGCATCATTGGAGACTCTGACTTCCTTGTCCGTGACTTCTACTACGCTTTGAAATTGAACAATCTCCTGATTCTTGATGACACACGTATCGTTAGAGTCTTCAACTTCCTTGTCCGTGACCTCGATGACGCCTACGTCGGCGACACACGCATCGTTGGAGTCTTTGACTTCATTGTCCGTGACTTCTACAACAACATTCTCCTGAGCCTTGATGACACACTCTTCCTGGATGTCTTCAGCAGCAACAACAACATAGTCATCTCGCTTGACACACTCAACATCGTGGATGTCTTCCATATTGGAACATTCCTCTTCCTTGTCCTTGACTTCCACGTCGCTCTGAACATCGACATCCTCTTGAGCCTCATCCTCTTGATCCTCATCTTCTTGAGCCTCAGCAACTGGCTCATTATTGATATCGACAACGACAACGTCGTTCACTTGCTCGTCGTCCACCGTCACGTTTATAGTGTCGATTTCCATGGGGCTTTCGGCATCTGTGACTTCGACCACATCGTGCTTAACGATGATATCATTATTGATGTCTGAGACTACATCATCGTTCTCCTCTTGCTCGTCCTCCACCGCCACGTTGTCTTCAATAGTGTCGATTGCCGTAAGATACTCCTCTCCCTTCGCCTCAACCAAATCTTGTAAAAAATTCACCTGTGCTATTTCATCCACGGACTCATAATCAATGTCCGCATCTACGTCATCATCATCGTCGTCTCGCTCATCATCCTTCACCAAGTCTTCTGTTGCATCAATATCCGATCTTGCCTCACTGCCTGTGGAAGCCAATGGTGGGATAATATCGGCTTCGACCTCGATGGATTCATCGAGTTCTTTCGATGATACGTTGTCAAGGCGCTTTCCGTACGCGGTGGGTAGCAGGATTGAATCCGTCCTACCAGGCTTGACGTAGGAATATCGTTGAGGCATGTTGCGTTGTTGCTATTGGTGGATTGATTTGTACTTTTTGTGTTAGAGCGATCGATGAACTTCTTACATAAATGAAAGCATGGAGAATTCAGTGATAACATAACCGTCCAACGTTCCTTCTTCAGAAGAACGCAGCAAACAAGGCTTGTGTAAGTGATCTCGTTGGTACAACTCTGCCTGCCCGCGTGGTAGTAGGCGAGCTCCAACTCTATCCACGTTCTCACTAAGAGAATCTCGGGTAAAAAAGTGCTTGAAATTCAACGCTCCTCCCAAGGGAATGACGACAGGGGGTAAATGGCGCGCCTGACCCGCGATCGTCCACTGAAGACCTTCGCACTTCAAGTATTACAAAATGCTGATTCGACGAGCATCCAAGAACTGAAACTCTGTGATTGAGGTTTCGGCCTCTCATCTCAAACTCGTCATTAGACTAGACATGATTCGACCCTTGATTGTGCGGCGGCACTAGACATGGTATTCCTGCCCAGCGCTTCCGAAGACGAGGATGGAGGATTATTTAGACGACGAACACCCCGGGGAGTACTTCTATGAGCTCGTCCTTACCG
>Ga0247832_1005041_pt1 | contig 15753 bp, 8 predicted proteins | sample LaCruzMarch2015__10_FD_192407 | JGI IMG/M metagenome (GOLD analysis project Ga0247832, IMG submission 192407) | Freshwater microbial communities from meromictic Lake La Cruz, Castile-La Mancha, Spain - LaCruzMarch2015_4m | ecosystem: Environmental > Aquatic > Freshwater > Lake | place: Spain... | reverse complement strand
AAGTGATGGCAAATATAATTTAGTTTCAAAATATATTATGCTTGAAATGGGAGATGAATTCCCATCTGATGCAATCCCTTGTGGTTTTATGGGTTATCCCCACAGACAGTACGGAACAAAATTATCCCCAACTGTTTTATATAAGACAAAATATTATTTCAATAATGAGGTGGTATATAATGAGCCATTTGCATCATCAAATACTGTTCCTGCTGACAATGTTAAAAGGACATATCTTGGTTTCTCAACAAGTTATGGATATGATAATTCATTATTAAATTATAAGGGAAAACAAAATCCAAATAGCATTATTGCAGATGGGTCAGAATGGAATGTGGTTACAAAAGGTTTCCATATGGATTCAGGTGCAACAGTTGTTACCATTGCAAATGCTTATACAACAAGTGGTCAAACAGCTTTTGAGGTTGGTACAGGAAGTTTCAATGTTGAACCAGAGGATAATACAAGTCCATACTATTACCTATATTCAAGAAAGTTTACATTGATGTTTGAAGGTGGATTTGATGGTTGGGATGTTTATTCTGAAAAAAGAACAAATGGTGATTCTTATCAAATTGGTGGGACAGACTACATGAGGGGAGCATTATCTATTCCTGGCAAATATGCTGCTGCAACTGGTCAAGGAACATTTAAGGAAATAACAGAAGGTGATGGTACTGTTGATTTTGCAACAACAGATTATTATGCATATTACAAAGGAATTTTAACATTCCAAAATCCAGAATCAACAAATATAAATGTGTTTGTTACCCCAGGCATAGATTATGTGAATAATAGCAACTTGGTTGAAAATGCCATTGATATGGTTGAAACTGATAGAGCAGATGCTATTTATATTGTTACAACACCTGATGCAAATCTTTTAACAACAAATGTGAATGATGTTATTTACCCACAAGAATCTATTGTATCATTGGAGGAAACAAACATTGATTCAAATTATACAGCAACTTATTACCCTTGGATTTTGGTTAGAGACCAAGTGAATAATACACAAGTGTATATTCCACCAACAGCAGAAGTTTGTAGAAACTTGGCATTAACTGACAATGTAGCTTTCCCTTGGTTTGCATCAGCAGGTTATAATAGGGGTTTAGTTAATTCAGTTAAAGCAAGATTAAAGTTAACACAAGATGATAGGGATACTTTATATCAAGGAAGAATAAATCCAATTGCAACATTCTCTGATGTGAATACTGTAATTTGGGGAAATAAAACCTTGCAAATTAGGGAATCAGCATTAAACAGAATTAATGTTCGTAGGCTATTACTACAAGCACGTAAATTAATCTCTGCGGTTGCTGTGAGGCTACTTTTTGAACAAAATGACCAGATAGTCCGCCAACAGTTTTTGGATACAGTAAATCCAATCCTAGATGGTATTAGAAGGGATCGTGGTCTTACTGATTTCCGTGTTACAGTTTCAAATGACCCAGAGGATATTGATAGAAATACAATGAGTGGTAAAATCTATATCAAGCCAAGTTCCTCACTTGAATTTATAAATCTTGAATTTATTATAACCCCTACTGGTGCTTCGTTTGAAGATATATAATGATGGATTTTTTCATCATTAAGTATCATAATGGTGCATAATGATGGATTTTTGCAACATTAACCCCCCACCTCAATGTAGAAGTGGGGGGTTTTTTATTGCAATAAAATAACACATTCATTTACTTATTGTTTACATATTTTTATTTTTTTAATATATAAAAATCAACAGATGAAAACAAATATTAAAAAAACAAAAGAAAGAAATAATCTACCAATTTATATTGTATTTGGTTTACTTTTTTCATTTTTCTTAGGATTAGTGAATTCTCCAAACAAGTTTAAATACACACCCCAATCAATCATTCCAAACATTGAACCAGCACAAACAAAAATTGAAACAGTTTTTATTGAAAAGGTTATTGAACCCATTAAGGTGAAAGTTGATACAACAGAATCAATTATACCAGAAAATGATGCACTTGAAGGTGTTACAATAATTGATGAGGATTCTTATGGAAAAAGGTCATATGTTTATGATATCCGGAATATGGATAAGACTGAATTAAGAAAACATCTAAAAACCAATGGATTTAGAAATTTGGAAAATGCAACATTGGTTCAGATGAGGAGAATGTGGATGGCATTTCATTATGAGAGTATGTTAATGAATTTACATCTATTGACAGAATTCCCCATATCTATGCTGTATTCATTCTTTATCATTGAGGCAACCACTAATGGCATTGAGAGCAACTTATGGCGACTGCACGCAAATGCAGGGGGAATGAAGGCATTTAAGGGGTATGGTTCTGTCACATATAAAACCTATGAGGTGATAAGGGGAAAAAATGTAACTATGAAAGCAAAATTTATGAGTGCAAAAAATACTCAAGAAGGAATTGAGGCTTGGGCAAAAGTATTAAATTCTGGAAGATATTATGAATGCAAGAAAGCAAATTATAAATTACCAAAGAAACAGTTATATGAAAGCATATGCAAGTGTGTTTACGAATCTGGATATCATACAGACCCAAAATATAAGTTTAGAGCACAATTTATGGCAGAGTTTTGGAAATTTAAAACACAAAACCTTCCAATTATTATTGAAGAATTTTAATTTAATTACTTAATGATATTTATATAAAAAAAATTATTATGAATTTACTTGAGGATTTTTATGAGAAAGGCACACCTGATATGAAATATTATGCATTTGATTGGGATGACAATATTGTTTTTATGCCAACTGAAATCATCTTAATGGATGATGTTGGTGATGAAGTTGGTATGTCAACCCATGATTTTGCCAAATATAGATCAGAAGTTGGAAAGAATGACTTTAAGTATAGAGGAACAACCATTGTTGGTTATGCTGAAAATCCATTTAGACAGTTTAGAGTTGAAGGAGATGAAGTTTTTTTATCTGATGTGCTTATAGCAAAGAAAGGACCAGCATTTGATGATTTTGAGGAAGCAATTAATAATGGTTCAATTTTTTCCATTATTACAGCAAGGGGGCATAATCCTGAAACATTAAAGAAAGGTGTTAAGAAATATATAACAAATGGTTTTCATGGAATTGATGAACAAAAATTAATTAAAAATCTACAAAAATATAGAGATTTAGTTGCACCAGAAAATCAATATGATGACATCATTGATGAATATTTGGATTTATGTAAATTCTATCCTGTATCATTTGGATCTGGTAGTGCAGCAAATCCTGAAATTGAGAAAGTAAAAGCATTAAATGAATTCTATGATTATTGTGAAGCAATGGCAGAGAAAGTTAAAAAAGCATTTTACTTTAAAAATGATATGGTTGGAGAAAAAGGTGATATACTTAATTTTACAATAGGATTTTCTGATGATGATCCTAAAAACATTGAAGTTATGAAAGATAAAGTTAATAGAAAAGGATTAACAATATATTCAACTAATAAAGGAGAAAAAGAAAAAGTTAATCAAGATAATTAATTATATAATAGTAATATTATTATTAATAATAGTTATATAATAATACAAAATTAAATCGCTTGATAAAAAAAGTAAATAGTGTTTTTTGAACAAAAATGATAATTTCATAAAATTAATTTAAATAGGAAATTACCAACATCATAAATCCTTGGAATACCCCTATCTTCCATTATTTGAAATTCTGTTTTACTTGAATCAAAACCATCTTTAACCAAAACATCTTTTCTAAATTCAAACCTGTTTTTTCTTTTCTTATTAACAACATAAAAATAATTTGGGCTAGTTGATTTAACTTCAATGAAGCCCAATTTTTTATATAGATTTCCATTACTCCATCTTTTATCAGCATAACTTAAAATCTCAACTGGATTATAAGTTTTAATGAAATGATTTAATAATTTTGAAGCGCCCCCTACCACAGAGGTGTTTAGTTTATTGCAGAATCTAATAAGTTCATATTCATCATTATTTGATTTCTTATTTCCAAGAGCAAGTCTTTTCTTACCAAAGGTCATCAATGAAACCAATTCATTATTATAATATAATCCAAGATTAACAGAACTTCCAACCATTCCTTGAATGTGATTCTCATTTAAGAATTTTGTTTTATCTTTTGTTTTAACCAATTTTATTTCACATTTCCTTGCATAAATCTTATTTGAAACTTTATTTAGTTTATTTAATAAAATGCTTTTAACAATTTCTATCTTATTATTCCACTCATCTTCAAAGATGTGAATTAACTGAATATTATTTGAATTGCAAATTTCTGTCTTCTTTAAATGATAATTGTCTTTTTTAAATACATTTGAATGAAAGTAAACCCCATTGAATTCAATGGCCAAATTATGGTTGGGGATGTAGATATCAATTTCTTGTCCTTTTAATATCTCTCTATCATTTTTTATAAATTCAATTCCATTTTTTGTTAAAAATTGACATAAATCATTTTCTTTGATTGAAGATAATTCACCAATAGGGTTACAAATTGAGCAGGGATTAATATTATTATCATGCCTATAATGTAATGTATTTCTATATATTATATAATTTTCTTTACATACATCACACACTAACTCAACCATTTTGCCACTTGGACTTATGATGGTTAGATGATTGTATTTTTTTTCAAAATTAGCAATACCTTGTTTTATTCTACTCTTTCTACTTTCATTTAGTAGAATTGGGGTGCTTACACCATATCTTTTAATATTTGTTTCTTTTATTTTTTCTTTTGTTTGATTTAATTTTGATGTATGATTAACACCATATTTTTCAAGTGTTTTTTCTTTAATTCTATCTAAATCTTGGAACATATTGGAAAATCCATATCTTTCCATATTTGTATCCATTATCTTCTTTTTTATATCATTAGAATGGATTGGTGTGTTTCCACCGTATTTTTCATTATTTGTTATCTTAACATTATTGATATGGTTAATGTCAGAATTTGTGCAAAGCAATGAGCAATATATTCCATATCCTTCAGTAATGGATCTTTTGAATTTAAGTTGAACCCCACATTTCTTACATACTGGAACTTCTTTTACTTTATGAATGTAATGCCATATTTTTATTTTAAAGGATATAGATTCAAAATGTGAGGTGTAATTTAGTATTTCATAATACAAATCATTATGGTTTTTTTTAAGAAAAGATTCCTTTGTTTTATAACCTGATTTATTATCTATTGTAAAAAAATTAATTAAATCCATATTTTTTCTATTTACTTGATATTTATTAAATGTGTAAGAACAGACTTACAACAAAGATAACAATAAATATTATAAAAAAAATTAAAAAAATAGAATATGGCTGATTTATTGATGAAAATGCCCTTACCATATGAACCAAAAAGGGAAAATAGGTTCATTTTGAGGTTTCCAGCAAGTATGGGTATAAATGAATGGTTTGTTGAAACAGCAGCAAGACCCAAGATTAGCATAGGTTCAACAGAAATACAGTTCTTGAATACATCAACATTTGTGTCAGGAAGATTTAAATGGGATCCTATTAGTGTTAAGTTTAGGGATCCAATTGGTCCATCAGCTTCACAAGCCTTAATGGAATGGGTTAGATTACATGCTGAATCAGTTACAGGTAGATCTGGTTACGCTGCAGGATATAAGCAAAATTTAACATTGGAAATGCTTGACCCAACAGGTGTTGTCATTGAAAAATGGTTACTTGAAGGTTGTATATTGACTAGTGTTGACTTTGGAAGTTTAAGCTATAGTTCAGACAATATTGCAGGAATTAGTGTTAGTATTCAACCAGATAGGTGTATATTGGTTTATTAATACTTATTAAGTATTTTTAGGATTAAATCCATATGTTTATGTATTAACATTTACATATGGATTTTTTATTTAACTATTTTCTTTTATTCAATTTAAATCTATTTTTAAAATAAAATCTATGGAAGATAAATCTAAAGAATATGGGCAATCAAATTTTGATTTACCCCATGATGTGGTTCAATTACCTTCTGGTGGCATATTTTACAAAAACAAGAAGAAAGCAGTTAAGGTTGGTTATTTGACAGCAGCTGATGAGAATCTATTGTTAGGTAATAGCAAGAATTTCACATTACAACTTTTAAAAAACAAAATATATGAATATGATATAAGACCAGAGGATATGATTGAAAGTGATATAGAAGCAATTCTAATCTTTTTGAGAAATACTTCTTTTGGTTCAGATATTGAACTTTCAGTTACTGATCCAAAGACAGGGAAATCTTTTAAAGCAACTGTTGATTTGGGTGAGTTAAATATTGAACCTGGTAATAAGCCAAATGATGATGGAACATATACTGTTACATTACCAAAGAGTGGTGATGTGGTTAAATTGAAACCTTTAACATATGGTGAAATATTGGAGGTAAATGAAATAATTGACAATTACCCCCCTACTAGGGTAGCACCAAGAGTTACATTAAGATTATCCAGGGAGATTGTTGAAATTAATGGTGATGTTGATAAGACAAACATTGTTAAATATGTGGAGAATATGCCAATTGCTGATTCAAAATTTGTTCGTAGATATTTGGTTGAAAATGAACCTAAACTTAATATGAAAAAAGATATCAAGACCCCATCAGGAGATATGACCACAGTGAATGCTGGGTTTGGGGTGGAGTTCTTTCGCCCTTTCTTCGGATTATAGGCTATCACAATCAACAGAATTTTATTATTTAAAAAAACTTTTACATGTTTCATATTCTGAGTTCTTGATTATGCCAATATTTCTTCGGAAATTCTTGATAAGCAAGTGGACAGAGGATGTTAACAACAACAATAATAATAAGGGATGACGTAAAAAATCATCCCTTATTCTATTTATATATATAAATTATATTTTATGGCAGGACTTTATGATTCAATATTAGGTGGTATAGGTGGGGTACAAAAGGAACTTTTTGGTCTTGATCCTAATTTCCTAAAGGAACAAATAGCAGAGATGACTAATTTCACTGGTGCTTTGGTTGCTTTAGATGCTGAATCTTCTAATTTAAGTAAAAGTTTTCTTCTTGGTAGGTCAAGAGTTAATGAGTTTAAGGGGGTTATAGCTGACACAGCACCACTTGTTAGAAGATTGGGGGGTGATATTGGTGAAATTGTTGAAATGGTTGAGCAAACAAGTACAGCTCTTGCAAGAACTGTTATTTTCTCACCTGATGTTTATGAAAAATTATATGCCACATCAGATTTGTTGGGGGAGAGTTTTGGTACACTTACTAAGAATTTTTCTGATGTAGGTATATCAATTGCTAAAGTTGGTGGTGAAGTTGAAAAATCAATAAGTTATGTCAATAGTATTGGCATGAATGCAAAAGTTGTGATGAAAGAGGTTGTGACTAATGTTGATTTATTAAATAGATTTAATTTTAAGGAGGGTGTTCTTGGATTTTCAAAGATGGCAGCAACTGCAGCAATGCTTAAAGTTGATATGCAATCCATTCAATCATTTGCTGATAAGGTTTTTAATATTGAGGGTGCGGTTGAAACAGCAGCAGCATTTCAAAGGTTGGGAGTGTTTATGGGTGATTTGGCAGATCCATTTGCATTGATGAATAGTTCATTAAATAAACCAGAAGGTCTTATCAATAGTATTGCAAAGGCTGGGGAGATGTTCACAGAGTTAAATGCAGAAACAGGTAGGATTGAAATAAATCCATCTGCAATGGGAATGTTTAATGAACTTGGCACAGCATCAGGTCTTGGTGCAGATAAGATTAAGAAGATGGCAATAGCTCTTAGAGAGTTTAATGAGAGAGCAGCAGAGATAGATTTTAAATTTGATATTACAGATGATCAGAAAATGTTTATTGCCAATTTATCTTATTTAAATGATAAGGGTGAATATGTTATTAATGTTAAGGATGAGAAGACAGGTGAATCAATTGCAAAAAAAGTTTCAGAATTAACAGATAAACAAATAAGTAAATTGCAAGACTTATCAAATGAAAAACCAAAGACAATGGAAGACCTTGCAAGAGAATCAATGAGTATTACAGATATTATAAAGAATGATGTTCAAGCAATAAAATATAAGATTTTGTTTGGAGCAGTTGGGACACCTGGTATTGCTGAATTTCAAGAAGAAACAAGAGGTAAATTTGTTGAACCAGTTTATGATACTTTCTATGAATTAGTTCCAGAGGCGAAAGATATGAGGTCTTTCTTGAAAAATACATATACAGATTTTACTGAGTTGTTTAGGGGGACAACAAACTTCACAACAGGAATGGAAAAAGTAATAACAAACTTTATACCAAGTGTGGATAAGATTTTAGAGCATTTATCAAAAGCAGCTGAAAAAGGTGGGTATAATGATAGTTGGGTTAAAAGTGGTTTTGATAATTTTTTTAAATTTGGTGCAAATATGGTTACACCTAATGTTGGGTCAATTGCACCAACAAGTACAGGTGGAACTGGTGGGGCAGACTATGATAAGAATAACCAGATTTTGACATACATGAAGGAGAAAGAAACCACAAAGATTAACAATACAGAGTTCAAACTTAATATAGATGTTATTCATAAGATGATGGATGCAACTGGTGTGGTTAAACCAATGGGTCAAGTAGATAAAGTTATTTTAAATTCAAAAGATAATTATTTTGGTAGCCAATTAACTATTAGTGAACCAAATAAATAATAACATTAAAACCCCAACTAATTATATTTATATATAAAAGATAATGAGAAGCCCTTTGGATTTTGGAAATAGTGATACATTTAGGAAGTTTTTAATAACAAAAAATTTAGCACCTTACAAGAAAACTCCCCTTGGGAGTAGTCCTCCATTTAACTATGAGGTATCACCTTTTTCAAAGATATTAAATGTTGTTGATTCTCCTGATAAATTAATTGACCAGCCAATATATGCAAATGAGTTATATGGTAAAAATCAATATGGTAGGGTTGGTGGGTATATTCAAACACAAGATGTAAATGTATTAAATAATACCAAAACAAATTACGGTGAATATAGTATAAAAAATTCTGTTGCATTAAAGATTAATAGGAAATATTTAAAGGAGGATATATTTGAAAATTATTATACAACAGAAGATGATTTAACTGATTCAGCAATTTATATTGAAAATGATGATAAGTGGTTTGATGCAAATTTACCAAAGAAGGGAATATTATATTATTGGGGTGTAGGGGTTAATAGTTTCAAACCATCTAAATACACAGCATTTGGCATACTTACAGACAATGCTGAAACCAAGTCCAATTTATCTGCTGATTCTTACATTACAAGATTGGGTGCAAAGGCTTTAACAAATTATTTTAATGATAGGGTTGCAAGATTAACAACAAAATATGATATCATCAAGAAGTTTGATCAGACTGTTTCAAGTTTGAATGACCCCTTTGATGTATATAATCTTATAATAGGGTCAAATCCAATCATTCAACCAAATTGGAGTATAACAAAACCAAATAATTTGATTGTTGGTGCAGCACAATTGGCATTGGAGTTTGTTGGTAGTGAATTACCATTTCCAACTATTATTGGAAGTTATTTTGATGAATCAATAAGTTTAAATGGTAAAGGTGATAAGGGTTTTCTTGGGGGATTATTCCAACAGAAGAAAACAGGTTCACAATTATTTTATGATAATATGGGGGCTGGTCAAAGGTCAGTCTTGTATAAGAATATTAATAAAAATTTATACAAACCAAATTATGAAAGGAGTGGTATAATAGGTTCTTTCTTGGATTTATTCACAAACAACAAAAGCACCTATTATATTGGAAATGATAATCTGGATATTATTGATATTCTTTCACCAGAAGATGATTTACCAATTGACCAATTTGGAAGACGTATTCAAAAGAGTGTGTATGGTTCAACAGAGGTTTCAAAGGTATATGAGGGTGAAACTTTCAATCCATCCATTGGATTTAATGGAAAAAGTGATATTGATGGTGGAGGTATTGAAGGTGGTTTAACATGGGTTTCACCAAAATATAAGAATAATGCAGGAAAGAATGCAGGAAAAGGTGGCGAGATATTTGGGGATAATGGAACAAAGCAAACCACTTTTGATGGGACAGAATCAACCAATTATGATTTTAAGGATGGTTCAATATTGGATGATACACAAAGGATTATTAACTCACAGCCAAATGGGGCAAATAGGTTAAAACATGTGGGTAATGCTATGGATCAAGTTAGTAAGGTTTTTAATGATGGATATAAGGAAATAACAAAAGGTTCAAGAGTTAAGGCATATAAGTATCAAGACCCACAGAATTTGGTTGGAGGTTCATTCCAGGAATATTGTAGATTGTTTACAAAGGACTCACCTTATATGACATATGACCGTTTGCAAAAGACAAGTGGTATTACAAATGAAGGAAGGAGATTAAAAGGTTCAGTTATCAATAAAACATATGATTTGAGTATTGCCCCAAGGAAGGGGAATGATTCAAAGAAGTATATGTTATCTATTGAGAATTTGGCATGGAGAACAACAAATAAGTTTTTGGATTTGCCAGAATGTGAAAAAGGTCCAAATGGGGGAAGGTTAATGTGGTTTCCACCATATGATTTAAAGGTTACAGATTCATCATCATCCACTTGGAATTCAAATGAGTTTTTGGGAAGACCAGAACCTGTGTTCACCTATAAAAATACAACAAGAACAGGGTCATTGGAGTTTTCAATTGTTGTGGATCATCCATCTGTTTTGAATTTAATCACAAATAGAATTTTAGAGAAAGAGAACAATTCAGAGGTGATTAATGGTATATTATCATCTTTCTTTGCTGGTTGTTTGAAATATGACATATATGATTTGGCAAAGATATATAATACAATGACCTTATCTGAACTTGAGGAAATTCAAAAAATTGTTAAGGAAAGTACATCAGTTAAAGATGATGTTAGTTATATCAAGAGAACAGTTGTTACAAATGTTGATCCAATAAATCCATCACAAGTTGATACACCCCCAGATAAGACAGATACAAGATTTGACAAATATAAGGAATATGCATTTTATTTTGATAATGATGTTCCAAAATCAACTAATTCTGATTATGTTAGTGCTTTTAATTCATATACGGCATCAACATTATATAATCAAGCACAATTAAAAAGTTTTATGGATTTATATGTAAAAGATAATTTTGCATACCTTAATAAGTTTGTAACTGAATGTAATGAGTTTCTTGCACAGAATGAGGGAAATACTATTGAGTTAACTCTTAACTCATCTGCATCAAAACCAGCATCTATTGATTATAATAAAGCATTAAGTCAAAGACGTAATATTAGTATTACAACTTATTTAAAAAATAACATAAAATCAAAAAACTTTACCATAAAGACAAATATTCTTGGTGAGGAAACAGGAGTTGTTGCCAACTCAACAAGTGGTAAAACTGTATCTGTCCCAAATTGTAGTGTTTTTACAGAAAATGCTATAACAAGTGTTCCAGCTATGGCTTGTAGAAGAGTTGCTATAAAAGATGTGAAAGCAATTGCAAAAGGTGTTATGCCAACTTTGGCAACAGACCCTTTTTCATTAATTCAAAATTCATCAGCAAATAGTTCATATGAATCTAATGTTAAAGTAACAAAACAAACCACTGAAGTTAAACTTAATACAGAACAGGTTAAATTATATAAGAATGTATCAAAAAGGGTTTTACAAAAACTTTTAACAGAATGTGATTATTTTGAAACCATAGAGGAAACAAATCCATTCATATATAATAACATAAAGGAAAAATTAAAATATTTTAGTCCGGCTTTCCATTCCACAACACCAGAAGGTTTGAATGGTAGATTGACGTTTCTTCAACAATGTGTTAGACCTGGGGATACAATACCTACCATAAGGGAAGGTGGTGTGAAGGAATTTAAGGATGCAAGAAACACAGCATTTGGTGTTCCTCCAGTTTTGGTATTGAGGGTAGGGGATTTCTTTCATACAAAGATTATACCTGATAATTTAGCTATTAGTTATGATCCATTACATTGGGATATAAATCCTGAAGGGATTGGATTTCAACCTATGATTGCAAAGGTTTCTTTGAGTTTCAAGTTTGTTGGGGCAAGTGGATTGAGTAATGCTGTTGATAAATTGCAGAATGCTTTATCATTTAATTATTATGCAAATACAGAGGTTTATGATGCAAGGGCAGATAAGACTGATAATAGTTTGGATGATATGGATGAAAAGATATTGGATTTTATAAAGGAAAAAGAAAAAGGTAAAACAGAAAATTTTGACGATGTTAAAGTTGTAAATACATATAAGACAATAGGTGAAATTAACACTACAGCAACCACATTAAATTATATTACTTTGGCAACGGAATTAGTCGAAGCCTCCACCAGTTATGTAAATACAATTAATTCAGTTATTCAAGAAAATTCAAAAGCATATAATATTGAATTGGTTTCTTTGATATTAAAATCATTGAATAATGTTAATGGTATTTACAACCCAACAACAGAAGGTGAATTTAAGTTATTGGGTGTTCCAACAGATTATCAAAAAACAATAGATGATTATGTTAAAACAATTAAAGATACTATAAAGAGTAATTCTGATGGATTTATTCAACAAATAAATGAAGAATTTAGTTCTGAAAAGAGTATAAAGTTTGATGTGTCAAATAATTATCAGTTATATGTTGATAATGAAATGGTTAAAGTTAACAACAATATTAACATTCTAACAAAAGCAATTCTTGATGCCCAGGAGAAATATCAAAAAGTTTTAAGTAAAGCATTATTTGTAATTTCAACTCACAATTCATATCTTGGCCATGATGGATATGTGGATAAAACTGGAAATTTCTTTGTTTTTAAATTAGTTAATTTATTAACTGGAATACAGAATGTGTTATCTGGAATTGCACAACGTATTGAAACATATTTCTTGCCATATTTAAAAATAAATATAGATAACCCAAAGGACATATTTTCAAGTGACCAAGATAGTTTACTCTATTTATTATTATATGGTGCATTTAGAGATAAGAATGGTTTAGAGAATTTTGAAAAACAAATTCTTTTAAAGTCAATTAACCCTGATAAAAACTTCACATCAAATAATGAAAAGATATCAAAAATATTTAAGAGTTATTGGGGTGAGAAGTTGATTAGATATAATAATAAATACAAAGAGGTGACTGTTACATTCTTAACAAACTTAACTAAATATACAAATGATATGCTTGTTGAATTAAAGGAGATTAAACCAAATGGTACAGCAGGATATATAAGTGCATATGAGGTAATTGAATCTCCTGATAATGATACTAAAACTGCAATATTAACTTTGAATGGTGTTGATAATTATGATAGCAATAAAACTACATGGAATAAGAATAGTAATGGATTTATTCTAGTTAAAAATAAATTAATGAGATGAGTTTAAAATATTATAATAGATATTCACAATTCACCTTTAATGGTGATCAGAAAGTTGTGCCTTTTGTAAAGATACCTTCCAAGTCAAGTGATAATGTTTTCTTTTATAAGAAAAATGTTAGCAGATTGGATAAGGTGTCACAGCAATATTATCAAACCCCCTTCTTTGGTTGGCTCATTTTGGCAGCAAATCCGGAGCATGGTGGCCTTGAAAACAACATATATGATGGGGCTATGTTAAAAATACCCTTTCCATTGGAAACATCTTTATTAGATTATAAAAACGCAGTAGAAAATTATTTCTTTTATTATGGAAAATAAATATATCCAATATGGCAAATGAGCAAGGTGATGTACATGTTATATATGATTATCAGAATGTTATATATATAGACCCCAACAAGGTAATTACAAATACTGGGGAAGTTATTGACAGGGCAGTAATACCTGAAGACTTTGTTATGTATGCCAATCTGGAAACAAAGTTGATTCCAAGAACAAAACTATTGGTTGGGGGTCCAGTTAATGATAATGTTAGGAATGTGAATATTGCTTCAATAAATTTCTTGAAACCAAATACTGGGGATGATTATTTCACATCTGGATATTATGATGAACTTACAGGGAAAGATTCTTTAACTGAAAAGGGTGGTAAAAATCAACAAAACTCCAAACAAGTAAAGGAAAACAATGAAACTTATACATTGAATTATGCTACTAATGTTGAAGATAATACATTATTTGGTATAAAGAGTATTGCTATTAGGACAAATTCATCTTTTGTGCCAACTGTTACAGTTATTATGGAAGATGTTCAAGGAAGGGCGTTATTTAGTTTAGGTAATGAATCACCATATGCAGCATTCTTCAATTTACCATATCCCCCATTTTATTTGACTATTAAAGGATATTATGGAAAGGCTGTTAGGTATGAGTTAGTTTTATTGAAGTTTAATGCATCTTATAATGCAAACAATGGAGATTATACAGTTACTTTGGAGTTTCTTGGATTTAAGTATAATGTGTTATCTGATATTAGTGTTGGACATTTGATTGCTTGTCCAAATATGTATTCAAAGAAATATAAAATAACTCAATCAAATACTACAAATATTTCAAATTTAACTCCATCCCAAGTCAATGACATAAGTACTCAATTGGGAGACCAAACTCAAGTTTCATTTGGGGATACAACTGATTTTGAGGTTAATACCCAACTTGGTTATCAGAAGATAATAGAAGTATATAAGGATTATAAATCAAAGGGGTTGATTGATATGAATTTCCCAGAGTTAACATTAACTGAATTAACATACAAACTTGAGATGTTTGAGCAGAATGTTTTAAACTCATTGAATAAGGTTGATGTTCAGAAGTTAACAGATGGGAAAAGGTATAAGAAATTTCTTGCCAATTATTATCAGGAAATTAGGGGTAATCTTAGGTCTTGGTTTAATAAATATTTGGATACAAGGCCAATAAGTTTAAATAACACAGAGAAGGTTATATTTGGTGTTAAGAAAGAATTGATTGATAACATTAAGGATGGGAGGTTATTTTTGGTTGAAAGTGATTTAAAAACCATAATTTCAAAATATACAGCTGAATTAAATGATAATCCCACTTTTGGAATTTATGGAACATTACCTATTACTAATGATATAAATTATGATTTGTTTAATGTGGTTGATGCGGATATTGATTGGTGCAAAACATATAGGACAAAGAATAAATCTAATCCATTAAGTGATTTTGAAAATTTAACTGAAGATATTTGCCGTGAAAGGATTGAGAAGACTATATATTACAAATATACATTATCAGGTGAATCAAAAACCACGCCAGTTTTTAATATTACAGGATTCATTGATGAAAGAAATAGAATGGAAGGAGAATTCATTGTTGAACTTAATGCTCTTGAAAAAGCATTGTCAGAAGAATTGGCATTAAAGATTGAGAAAAAGGAGACAGGAATTGGTTTTAAGCCAACAATTAAAAATGTGGTTGCGGTTATTATGGCAACCACAGAAGGTTTTCTTAGATTGATGGAAGATGTTCATAGTTCAGCTTGGAATGTTAGGGAGGATATTGATAGGAGAAATGCAGTATTAGGTAGTACTAACATTACAGTTGATGACAATAGCAAACGTGATGATGGTGATGAAATTGTATTTCCTTGGCCTTTGGTCTTTCAAACAAATGATAAGAAGGAAGCAAATAAATATGAATTAGTATATCCAGGAGATCCATCTATTATTAAAACCATAAAAGCAAATTATTATGATAAATGGCCTGAAGTTGAATTTGTTGAGGAATATATAAATGGTTATTCCAAACGTTTGGAAACCC
>Ga0247832_1005040_pt1 | contig 15755 bp, 14 predicted proteins | sample LaCruzMarch2015__10_FD_192407 | JGI IMG/M metagenome (GOLD analysis project Ga0247832, IMG submission 192407) | Freshwater microbial communities from meromictic Lake La Cruz, Castile-La Mancha, Spain - LaCruzMarch2015_4m | ecosystem: Environmental > Aquatic > Freshwater > Lake | place: Spain... | reverse complement strand
CAATTCGTCCCATTAACCGCTCTTCCAACTCTTCACTTTTCAATTTAGTAACAATCTCGGAGAAGAAGCCACGAATTACTAATCTTCTAGCAATATCTGAAGGAATTCCGCGAGATTGTAAATAGAAAAGTTGCTCATCATCAAAGCGTCCGGTGGTGCTTGCATGGCCTGCTCCAACAATCTCACCAGTCTCAATTTCAAGGTTTGGCACCGAGTCAGCTCTTGCGCCGTCTGTTAGCAATAGATTTCTATTCAATTCATATGTATCAGTGCCATCTGCGCCTTTATGGATATACACATCACCGATCCAAACAGTGTGGGCTTCCTTACCAGCAAGAGCTCCCTTGTAATTAACTCTTGATTTAGCATTTGGCACGCTGTGATCAACATGAATGCGATGCTCTAAATGTTGACCGTCAGTTGCGAAGTAAATTCCATATAGATCAGCAAATGCTCCGCTGCCAGTGAACTCAACAGTTGGACTAATACGAACTACTGATCCCCCAATTGATACCACATAAGAAGTAAACTGAGCATCCTTGCCAATAATTGCATGGTGTTGACCAATGTGAACCGCACTTCTATCCCACTCTTGTAGGGAGATAAAGTTTAAAGAAGCACCAGTAGCAAGTGATATTTCAATCTCTTCACCGATTTCACCGGCACCATTATTTTCAATTACAACAGTAGCCTTACTGTTGATTCCAGCTTGGATTACAACTCGACTTAACTCCGCTGAGCTACCTGCTTTGCGAGCAAGAAAAACTGGTTCAGCTAGCTCAAGATCATTATCAATTGTCAGTAATGATATCTTTTGAACGCTTTTACGAATCCGATTGGTAACAACATCATTTGATTCATATGCTGGTGGAAAATCTTTCGACAATGGCGTCGTTAGTTTAACTCCAGCTGGCAGTGAATCTCGATTTGAAATTGAAATTCGGTCCGCAACATCTGCTGAGATGTCATGTAAACCGGCAAGCCGCTTTAAGGGTGTAAAGCGCCAAGCCTCTTCCCGCCCACTTGGGGTCAGGTAATTAGTTGTTAATGCACTCATTAACCAACAGCACCTTCCATTTGCATTTCAATCAGTCGGTTTAACTCAAGTGCGTACTCCATTGGTAATTCCTTTGCGATTGGCTCAATAAAGCCACGAACAATCATCGCCATTGCTTCATCTTCATTTAAGCCACGAGACATTAGATAAAACAGTTGGTCATCACTGACCTTTGAAACTGTAGCTTCGTGACCCATCGAAACATCATCTTCTCTTACATCAACATATGGATATGTATCAGAACGGGAAATAGTGTCAATTAAAAGTGCATCGCATTTAACGGTGCTCTTAGAGTGATGAGCTCCTGCTTCTACTTTTACTAAGCCACGGTAAGAGGTTCGGCCTCCCCCGCGAGCTACTGATTTAGAGATAATTGTTGAAGATGTGTAAGGGGCAGCGTGGACCATCTTTGCACCAGCATCTTGGTGTTGACCTTCGCCAGCAAATGCGATTGAAAGAGTCTCACCTTTTGAGTGTGGACCCATCAACATTACAGCCGGGTACTTCATGGTTACCTTGGATCCGATATTTCCATCGATCCACTCCATAGTTGCACCTTCAGCGCAGGTTGCGCGCTTGGTAACTAGGTTGTAAACATTGTTTGACCAGTTTTGAATAGTTGTGTATCGCACTCGAGCATTCTTCTTTACGATAATTTCAACTACAGCTGAGTGCAATGAATCAGATGAGTAAATAGGTGCAGTACATCCTTCAACATAATGAATATATGAATCTTCATCAGCGATAATTAAAGTTCGCTCAAATTGACCCATGTTTTCAGTATTAATTCGGAAGTATGCCTGAAGAGGAATATCTACCTTTACGCCCTTTGGCACATAGATAAATGATCCACCAGACCAAACTGCAGTATTAAGCGCAGCAAATTTATTATCACCGACAGGAATTACTGTTCCGAAATACTCTTTGAACAGTTCTGGGTGAGTGCGAAGAGCGGTATCGGTATCAAGGAATAAAACTCCCTGCTTTTCAAGATCTTCGCGAATTGAGTGGTAAACCACTTCAGATTCATATTGCGCAGCAACGCCAGAAACTAATCTCTTCTTCTCAGCCTCTGGGATACCTAATCGATCGTAGGTATTTTTAATATCATCTGGCAGATCTTCCCAAGAGGTTGCCTGCTTCTCAGTAGAGCGAACAAAGTATTTAATCGTGTCAAAGAAGATTCCACTTAAATCAGATCCCCAACTTGGCATTGGTTTTTTTTCAAATAATGAAAGTCCTTTAAGGCGCAGATCTAGCATCCATTGAGGTTCACTCTTTTTAGAGGAGATGTCTCGAACCACCTCTTCATTCAGACCGCGACGACTATTTGAACCAGCGTCAGTCTTATCCGCCCAACCGTATTCATACTTACCAATACCATCTAATTCTGGGTGGGCTATTTGGGTCATGATCGAGCTCCTTCTTTTATTTTGTTTTTACTTTTTTGGGAAACCTCTGATGGGATAAATGTTGTACAAACTCCATCACCGTGCGCGATAGTAGCTAAGCGCTGAACATGAGTTCCAAGAATTGCTGAAAACGCTGCAGTCTCTGCTTCGCAAAGTTGTGGAAATTCTGAGGCCACATGTGCAATTGGACAATGGTGTTGGCAGATCTCCTCGCCATTTCCCATTTTGTCAGTAGATGCGGCATAACCTTCTTTGGTGAGCAGCTTTGCTAATGCCTTTGCTTTTTCAGAGACAGATTTATTCGAATCTTTTATTTGGCTTCCCTTGCGTTCAAACTCATTGGCACGAGATTGCGCAAACTCATTAACTAGGTGAGATCCATTTTTACTTGCCATAAATTTAAGAGCGGCAACTGCTAAGTCATCATATGAATGCTCAAACTTTTCACGGCCAGAATCAGTCATTACAAATACTTTTGAAGGTCTACCTCTACCCCGAAGTGCGCTGCCTTGATATGGATCCCGAGCGGTTAAAACTCCTTCACTAATTAAAGAATCTAAGTGGCGCCGGATTCCAGCGGGAGTAATTGAAAGTGTTTCCGCAAGGTCAGCAGCACTTGCCGGGCCACCCTCTAAAATCGTGCGGGCAACCTGATCGCGGGTCTTATCTGGCTCACTCTTTTTCACAACATAAGTGTTGCGTAATTCCCCTAGAAGTGCCAATCCTCACAGCAAAAGTCTGTGTGAAATTGGACTAACCCACCACCTCAATCAGGCGGGGCTAGTCGATAAACCAATAGGCTTAAATCATGTTGGTAGGCAAAGGCTCAATAGCAGGCAAGGTTTTTGGCTTACTGGTCTTCTTTCAGATAGCAATTGTTGTGACCGGAGGTGCGGTTCGCTTAACCGGATCTGGTCTTGGTTGTCCAACCTGGCCAGAGTGCACACCTGGTTCCTATACGCCTGTGCCGCATCAAGCAGAGGGTCAGTTACATGCTTGGATCGAATTTGGCAACCGACTTTTAACTTTTGTTCTACTAGTCTGCGCGCTGATCGCAGTAGTTATAGCTATTCGGGTTTCAAAAAATGCGGTCATGAAAAATAGAGTGAGATTCTTAGCTGCGCTGCAAGTTCTCGGAATATTTGGACAAGGCGTATTAGGTGGAATCACGGTACTAACAGATTTAAATCCAATACCAGTGGCTGGTCATTTTTTGTTATCTATGTTCTTAATCTCCGGAGCAATTTCTCTGCGTTATGAAATAGTTGGAATAGTTAAACGAAAAGCGGATGGGATTGTTGCCACCTTAATGCCCGTTCTGATCTGGCTCACCTTATTAGTCTTGATAGCCGGAACTATTGTCACCGGAAGTGGCCCACATGCCGGAGATGAGAACGCCAAAAGATTTGGCTTTGATACGAGGGTAGTGTCTTGGATACACGCTGATCTGGTAATTGCATTAATTGTCTTAACGCTTGTGCTCTGGCTAATAACAAGAGTTTCTGAAAACAAAGTTATTCATCGGTACTTATCCATTTTTCTCTCAATCTCACTTTCGCAAGGTTTAGTCGGATACATCCAATACTTCACCGGATTGCCGGAAGTAATCGTTGCAGCGCACCTATTGGGTGCGACCTTGGTCTGGGCAAGTGCATGGTCACTTACTAAAGTTTCACAAACAGGGTTTAAGCTGCAAGGAGTATCTAGATGAAGCTAGAAAAATGGCAAAAACTTGATGATCAAGCTGTTGTAATCTCGCGTGCCCTAGCAATGGATGCAGTACAGAAGGTTGGAAATGGTCACCCTGGTACTGCCATGTCATTAGCGCCAGTTGCATACACTTTATTTCAGAGAATACTTAAACACGATCCATCAAATCCGAACTGGATTGCTCGAGATCGTTTCATTCTCTCTTGTGGGCATTCATCGTTAACTTTATATATTCAACTTTATTTGTCCGGATATGGCGTTGAGTTGGAGGATTTAGAAAGTTTTCGTACCTACAACGCACTCACACCTGGTCATCCAGAGTATGGCCACACAGTTGGAGTGGAAACAACAACTGGACCATTGGGTCAAGGTGTAGCAAATGGTGTCGGCATGGCGATGGCTGCGAGATATGAAAAAGGTTTGCTTGATCCAAAAAATAAAACTGATTTATTTGATCACAATATCTGGGTGATTTGCTCTGATGGTGATTTGCAGGAAGGTGTCAGCGCCGAGGCGTCCTCCCTTGCTGGTACACAACAACTTGGAAATTTAAAAGTAATCTACGATGACAATCGAATTTCAATTGAAGGTGACACACACGTTGCTTTTACGGAAGATGTTAGTGCTAGATATCGGGCATATGGTTGGGATGTCATTGAGGTTGAGGCGAAACAAGATGGTGATGTTGATCGGGATAAATTAGAAAGTGCAATGCTCAAAGCCTTAGAACTGAAGTCAAAACCAGTTCTCATTAGATTACACACCGTAATTGCCTGGCCCGCTCCAAATGCCAAAGGAACAGCTAAATCCCATGGTTCTGCACTAGGAGCTGATGAGGTTGCAGCAACAAAAATAGTACTTGGCTTAGATCCTGAAAAAACTTTCATTGCACCTGATGAGGTGATTGCCCATACAAGAAGTATTCAAGCAAGGGCAACTGATTTATATAATAAATGGTTAATTGAATTCGATAAATGGCAGGAAGAAAATCCTGAGCAAAATGCTCTTCTATCTAGATTGTCGCAAAATAAACTTCCTAAAGATTGGCATAAATCATTACCGGAGTTCTCAAGCGAGAAAGAGATCGCAACAAGAGCTGCCTCCGGCAAAGTTATTCAAGCAATCGCGAGGGTTTTGCCAGAGTTTTGGGGTGGATCAGCGGATTTAGCAGATAGTAATAACACCACAATTGAAGGTGGTGGCTCATTCCTGCCGGCAAATAGCAAAATGGATGGCGCCAAACCATTCGGACGAATTATTCACTTTGGCATAAGAGAGCACGCTATGGGTGCGATTATTAATGGTGCAGCGCTGCATGGCTTAGTTAAACCATTCGCTGGTACGTTTTTAGTATTTAGTGATTACATGCGTGGTGCAGTCAGACTTTCAGCATTGATGCAATTACCAGTTACATATATTTGGACTCATGATTCAATCGGTTTAGGCGAAGATGGCCCAACGCATCAGCCAGTTGAACATCTTGCGGCGCTTCGGGTAATCCCAGGTTTTGCAGTTGTTAGACCAGCCGATGCTAATGAAGTAAGTGTCTGTTGGGGACGAATCATCACCGATGCAAAGCCAGTTGGATTAGCTTTATCACGACAGAATTTGCCAGTTATCGATCGCAGTAAATTCACCAGTGCACAAGGAGCAGCAAAAGGTGCTTACATACTTGCCTACGGAGATGATTCTGCACCTAATAAATGTGATGTAATTTTAATCGCAACCGGCTCAGAAGTATCACTTGCCCTGGCAGCTCGAGATCAATTAAATAACGATGGAATAAAAGCTCAAGTTGTTAGCGCACCTTCGCTTGAGTGGTTTATGGAACAACCCGAGAGTTACCGTAATGAAATTTTACCTAAAGGCATAAAGGCCAGAGTAAGTATCGAAGCTGGCGTTGCCCAGTCTTGGTATCAATTCATTGGTGATAGCGGAGTTGCTGTTTCACTTGAGCATTTTGGCGCTTCGGCAAGTGCCTCTGTTCTCTTCAAAGAATTCGGATTTACCGTTGAAAAAATAGTTGCAGCCGCAAAAGAAAGTATGAAAAAAGCAAATGGCTAACGCACTCTCCCAAATTAGTGAAGCTGGAGTTGCAGTCTGGCTTGATGATCTTTCCAGGGAAAGACTGAAGAATCATTCACTTGAAAAATTGATTAAGGAAGACAGCGTTGTTGGAGTCACCACAAATCCAAGTATATTCTCAGCTGCAATAGGAAATTCTGAACTTTACAAAGCCGACATTGTTAAACACAAGGATAAGAGTGTTGAGGAAATTATCACTATCTTGACCACAGATGATGTAAGAAATGCCTGCGATCTTTTCTCACAAACATTTGCCGATACAAAATCCAGAGATGGTCGTATATCAATCGAAGTAGATCCGAGATTTGCAAGGGATACAAAGTCTTCAGTATCACAAGGGATACAACTTTGGAAACTTATTGATCGGCCAAATCTACTCATTAAAGTACCGGCAACCACAGAAGGTTTGCCAGTAATATCCCAGTTAATTTCTGAAGGAATAAGTGTGAATGTGACTCTTATTTTCTCAGTAACGCGTTACCGACAAGTTTTAGATGCATTTGCGACGGGATTAGAAAAACGATTAAGCACTGGAAATTCAATTAGCGATATTCATTCGGTCGCTTCATTTTTTATCAGCAGGATTGATAGCGAAGTTGATAAACAGCTACCTGCTGATTCAGAATTAAAAGGAAGTATTGCAATTGCCAACGCAATTATGGCTTATGAAGCATTTTTAAATTTTGAAAAAAGTGAGAGATGGCAAAATCTTATCGCTAGAGGTGGGAATATCCAGCGGCCATTATGGGCATCAACTGGTGTAAAAGATCCTGCCTATGACCCAACGAGGTATGTAATGTTGTTAGTTGCTCGCGATACGGTTAACACGATGCCGGAAGCTACGCTTGATGCGGTAAGGCAATCAGGAATTTACACCGGGGACACAATTACTCAAAACATATTGAACGCTAAAGCTACCTTGGGAAAATTGGCTTTAATTGGAATTGATTTAGAAAAAATTACGAATTTCTTAGAAAGCGATGGAGTTTCAAAGTTTGAAACTGCTTGGTTGGATTTAATGAACTCTATTAAAACCGCTTCAGGCAAATAGGATGCGCATCAGTAGCAGGAAAAAATCCGCAAATAATCTGGACATAATTGCAAAATTAGATAGCGCCTCTCTCCGAATTACTGCAAAAGATCACACTCTCTGGGGTGATTATACGGAAGCTAAAAATCGATTAGGTTGGGTAGATCTTCCCACTAAATCCCGAGAATTATTGCCTCAATTAGACGCGTTATCAGCATGGGCGCGAAGTAAGAATTTAACTGAAATAGTTCTATGCGGAATGGGTGGCTCATCCCTTGCCCCTGAAGTCATTGCAGCCACATATGGAAAGAAATTAACAGTTTTAGATTCCACTGATCCAGCCCAGGTATTAAACGCAGTGCCGAAAGATTTAGCAAAATCAATAATAATCATTGGCTCTAAATCTGGCACAACTATCGAAACTAGATCACATTTTGCTTTTTTTATTGAATTGTTTACCCAAGCAAATTTATCACCCACTGACCACATAGTTATTATCACCGACCCGAACACGCCTCTTGATTCAACAGCTCGAAATGAAGGTTACAAAGTGATCAATGCAAACCCAGATGTGGGCGGAAGATTTAGTGCGCTTTCAGCATTCGGATTAGTTCCAGCAGCCTTAATTGGTGTTGATATTTCACTCCTGTTAGATGATGCTCAAGAAGCTTTATTGACATTTAATCAAGAAAGCTCACCTGCGTCCCAAATTGCGGCTCTGTTATTTACCGGTACCGAACAAATAGTGAATTTCTGCGATCTAAAATCGCAAACACCTGGTCTTTCAGATTGGATTGAACAGCTTATTGCTGAATCAACTGGAAAAAATCAAGTTGGAAGACTTCCCGTTGTCATTGATTCTATTGGGTCCGAAAAAAACCATCTCTCAATTGGATTTATAGATGGAGATTTTGATTTAGTTGTACACGCAACTTTAGGTGAACATTTCATACTTTGGGAGTGGGTCACTGCCTTACTTTGCTATCTGTTGAAGGTTGATCCTTTTGACCAACCAAATGTCACAGAAACAAAGGACCGAACTTCGAAAATACTTATTGAAATCACCGATAATCAATTTGTAAATGAAAAGCCAATTTTTGAAGATAATGATATAGCGGTCTATACCAATCGCAATGTGAAAAACTTATCTGAGTTTCTGCAATTACCAGTAAATTACTTTGCGATTATGGCTTACCTCACCAGAGGAAATGACGATGAAATAACCAAACTTCGCGCATTGATCGCCAAAAACACCCGCAAACCAACAACTTTTGGCTGGGGACCAAGATTTCTACATTCCACTGGGCAGTTCCATAAGGGTGGGCAACCAAATGGAGCATTTATTCAAATAACTTCGGATTCCCTGGCAGATATTCGGATACCAAACCAACACTTTACTTTTGCGCAACTTATAATGGCTCAAGCGTTAGGTGATGCTAAAGCATTAACGGAACGCAATTTACCGCTGATTCGGCTACACTTAAAAAACAGAATTACTGGAATTACTAAATTAATTACCGATTTTAGTTAATCTTCACCGCGTAGTTTTTTAAGTGCAATATCAAGAACCTTATTTGCTTCAGCTTCAGTTCTGCGCTCTTTTACATACGCTAAGTGTGTTTTATATGGTTCATTCTTAATCGGCATTGGTGGTTTGTTTTTATCTTGTCCGGCCGGAAAACCGCATCTAGGACAATCCCACTCTGCTGGAACTTCTACTGTGCCGTCCACGGCGAAGGAAGGTTTTGTTTCATGACCGTTTGCACACCAATATGAAACTCTGAAGCGAGCAATTGATTCACCACGCTCTGCCTCACCCATTGGTCCTGCACCAACACGACTGCCGCGTATTGCGCTTCCACCGGCCATTTTTACTCCTTAAGTTTTCTTATTACTTCAGTAACAAGCTAAGTGCGACTACTGAAGCAAACCATATTCCGCCAACAACAATCGTAATACGATCCAAGTTTTTTTCGACAACAGAAGATCCGCCATATGTTGACGAGATTCCGCCACCGAAAAGATCTGATAATCCAGATCCTTTGCCTTTATGGAGAAGAACTAAAATGATCATTAAAATACTTGATAAAACAAGTAATATCGAAAGAGCTAAATTCATTTACTCGCCTTCATCTGTCCGGACTTTTTGCCCTCTGGCACTCGGTAAGGATACTATCTTTTTGGAAACTTTTCTTAATCAAGCCAAATTAAGCCTTATTTAGCACCCGATGGAATTTTGAAATTCTGGCAAACTCTTCTGGGTCCAAAGATGCCCCTCCTACTAAAGCGCCGTCCACATCATCTTCTTTCATAATATCTAAGGTATTAATTGACTTTACCGATCCACCATACAAAATGCGACAATTCTCAGCGATCTCATCACTGCCGATTTTCCTTAACTCATCTCTAATTGCTGCACAAACTTCCTGCGCATCTTCAGGGGTTGCAGTTTTACCAGTTCCAATTGCCCAAACTGGTTCATAGGCAATAACAATTTTTTTCAACTCTGGCTTGTGAAACCCTTTAAGAGCATTTCGCAATTGCTCAAGTACGTGTGGAATATGGTTGCCGGCTTCACGGATTACTAATTCTTCACCAACACAGAGGATTGGCTTAAGTTCATTCGCAAATGCCGCCTTGATCTTGCGATTAATCAATTGATCATCCTCTTTATGATTCGCACGCCTTTCGCTATGGCCAATCAATACATACGTGCAACCAAGCTTTGCCAGCATTGAACCAGATATATCACCAGTATGTGCACCAGAATCTGATGCTGATAAATCTTGCGCCCCATAAAGCAATCGAATTCGATCGCCATCAATTAATGTTTGAACAGAACGAATATCAGTAAATGGCGGAATTACGACAATTTCAACCGCATCATAATCACGATCTTCAAGTGAGTAAGCCAGTTTTTGGGTAACAGCAATCGCCTCTAGATGATTCAAATTCATCTTCCAGTTTCCAGCAATTAATGGTTTACGCATTTCACTCTCTTCTAGCTAAGTGCAACTAATCCTGGAAGCTCTTTACCTTCAAGATACTCTAATGAAGCGCCACCACCAGTAGAGATATAACCAAAATCCTTATCTTCAAATCCTAGTTTACGAACTGCAGCAGCTGAATCTCCCCCGCCGACAACCGACATTCCAGGTATTTCAGATAGCGCTTGCGCAACTACCTTGGTTCCATTAGAAAAATTGGCGAACTCAAAAACCCCCATCGGCCCGTTCCAGAATATGGTTTTACATTTCTTGATTTCCGCGGCAAACACTGCGCTGCTATCTGGACCTATATCTAAGCCCATTTGATCACTTGGGATACTCCCAGATGAAACTACTGTTGGTTTCGAATCTGCTGCGAATTCTTTAGCGACCACAATATCTGTGGGTAATAAAAATTTAACGCCCAAAGCATCTGCTCTTAGCATTAGTTCTTTAACGGTAGGAATAAGATCAACTTCAACTAATGATTTACCAACCTCTTTTCCTTGCGCTGCAAGGAATGTAAATACCATTCCTCCACCAATAGCTATCAAGTTAACTTTGTCTAAAAAATTAGAGATCACGCCGATTTTGTCCGAGACTTTTGCTCCACCCAAAATGACTCCATATGGTCTAATTGGATCTTTAGTTAGTTTTTCAAGTACGGCAACTTCGGCTGCAACTAAATCCCCTGCTGCATGAGGCAATAAATTCGCTAGCTCATACACGGATGCATGTTTGCGATGAACCGCGCCAAATCCATCTCCTACATAAACTTTTCCATAATTGGAAAGTTTTCTGGCTAGTTCATGGCGTTCTGCTTCATCCTTACTTGTTTCAGCAGCTTCATACCTAATGTTCTCGAGCAACAGGATCTGACCCGATTTTAAGGTACTAACCTTGCTGTCAGCATTAGTTATTTCAGCAGAAAATTCAATATCCATTTTAAGCAACTCGCCAAGGCGCTTTGCTACTGGTGCAAGTGAAAGTTCGCTTTTACGTTCACCTTTTGGTCTACCTAGGTGAGCGATTATTACGATTGAGCAATTTGCTGCTAAAAGTTTCTTTATTGTGCTCAGTGACGCAACAATTCTGCCATCATCAGTAATTTGTCCTTCTTTAATCGGGACATTTAAATCACAACGCAAAATGACTTGCGTATTTTGGGGATTTAATTCTGCAAGTGTTTTAATACCCATCTATATTAAAGTGTCTTACCGATATATTTAATTAAATCGACTAAGCGATTTGAATAACCCCATTCATTGTCATACCAGCCGACTACCTTTACGGTTGTTCCTATTACTTTGGTTAAGCCAGCATCTAAAATACATGAGCTTGGATCAGTGACTATATCTGCTGAAACGATTGGATCCTCGGTATATGTTAGGTAACCCTTTAATGAGCCTTCACTTGCTTTCTTAAGGGCAGCATTGATTTCAGCAACTGAAACCTCTTTTGAAAGCTCTACAGTTAAATCTGTCGCTGATCCAGTTGGAACTGGAACTCTCAGCGCATATCCGTCTAACTTACCCTTTAGTTCTGGTAGCACCAATGAGATTGCTTTAGCTGCACCTGTTGAAGTTGGAATAATTGAAAGCGCAGCGGCTCTTGATCTACGAAGATCCTTGTGAGGGAAGTCCAAAATAACCTGATCATTTGTATATGCATGAATTGTGGTCATCAAACCACGAACAATTCCAAACTCATCATTTAGAACTTTAGCCATCGGGGCTAAACAGTTAGTTGTACAGGATGCATTAGAAATAATGTTGTGCTTTGTTGAGTCATATTTTTCATGATTTACGCCCATAACAATTGTGATGTCTTCATCGGTTGCTGGGGCAGAGATAATTACCTTTTTGGCACCAGCTGTTATGTGCTTACCGGCATCGGCTGCCTTGCTGAATATTCCAGTTGATTCAACAACTACATCAACGCCCAATTTTCCCCAAGGGATATTTGCAGGATCACGTTCAGCACTTACCGCAATAGTTTTTCCACCAACAGTGATTGTGGTGTCTGTAGATGTAACTGGATGCTTTAAACGCCCTAAAATTGAATCATACTTAAGTAGATGAGCCAGGGTTGCGTTATCGGTTAAATCATTAATCCCAACAATTTCAAAGTCAGCACCTGATTCCAGTGAAGCTCTTAAAAAATTGCGACCAATACGGCCAAAACCATTAACGCCAACTTTTAACATATTTTCCTCGCTCAATAAAATTCATTCAGAAATCTGGTTCACGTCCTTGTGATGTGCCTATCTTACCAGCCTAAAAGTCACCATCAATTCAATAAATCTGGGCTAATGCTCGCCTCAGTATCTGGCACACCTAATTCACGAGCCCGCTTATCTGCCATTGCGAGTAGACGCCGAATCCGACCAGCAATTGCATCTTTGGTCATTGGTGGTGTTGCAAGTGACCCCAGCTCTTCAAGGCTGGCTTGGCCATGATTAACTCTTAAATCACCAGCTTCTTTCAAGTGATCTGGAATCTCAGGTCCTAATATTTCCATCGCTCTTTGAACTCGTGCCGAAGCTGCAACAGCTGCTCTAGCTGAACGTCGTAAATTAGCATCATCAAAATTTGCCAATCTATTCGCGGTTGCTCGAACCTCTCTGCGCATTCGGCGTTCTTCCCAAGCTAATACTGTTTCATGAGCACCAAGTCTTGTTAGTAGCGCTCCAATTGCATCACCATCTCTAATTACTACCCGATCAACACTTCTAACCTCTCGTGCTTTTGCGGTAATTCCTAATCTACGAGCCGCACCTACCAAGGCCAACGCAGCCTCTGGTCCTGGGCAAGTAATTTCAAGCGCTGAGGATCTACCCGGCTCTGTTAATGAGCCATGGGCGAGAAAAGCTCCACGCCAAGCTGCTTCAGAATCACAAATTGCTGCCGAAACTACCTGTGGTGGTAACCCTCTTATTGGACGATTGTTTGCGTCGACTAATCCAGTTTGTCTTGCCAGTGCATCACCATCAGCTAAAACTCGAACAATATAGCGACTGCCTTTTCGAATTCCACTTGAGGAAACTACAGATAATTCACTCTCGTGACCAAATATCTCGGAGATATCTTTTCTTAATCGACGGGCACTTTGGGCTGTATCTAATTCAACTTCAATGATAATTTTTCCAGCAGCAATATGAAGTCCACCAGCAAATCTAAGTAATGCAGAAACCTCCGCCTTGCGACAGCAGGGCTTGGTTATTGAGAGCCTACTTAGCTCATCTTTAACCGCTTCAGTCATTGCCATCTATTCTCCTTTTACTTCTAAGGGGTTATCTAAGCAGGTATCAGCCAAAAATGTGGGCGAAAGCAGAAATTAATTTATCTCTATCATGATGGAATGTTTCCTTATTATCTGCTAGGTCAAAGGCTAAAACTTTGCCTCCGCACTTAGCCACTAAATCGTTAAATCTTGGTTCAGTATTTGCTAGGGATTTATCAATCAAAGCTACATCGATTTGTAGGTCTGGAATATGGTCTAAAACAAGTTGCAGGTGAGCCTCTAGCGAAAAACCTGAGAATTCATCTGAAATATGTTTATCTGGAAGATTAAAAATCATAACTTTCTTTGCCCTACTGGTTTTTATCTGTGTAGCTTGCTCTTTCAATAAGAAATGGGGCATAACGCTAGAGAGCCAAGAACCGGGGCCAATAGTTATCCAGTCTGCGGCAGCCAATGCCTCCAAGGCCTCGGGTGTTGCTTTGGGTGTTTCTGGAATTAATCGCAACTCTTTTACTTTTCCAACCGCAACCGCAACTTGCACTTGTCCTCTCACTAAAGTAATGCCATCTTTACTCTCAAAACTTCCTTCAATATCTAATGGTTCTAACGCCATTGGCAATACCCGGCCAACTACCTTTAAAAGTTGGCCAACTCGATCTAAGCCCTTAACTGGATCACCATCTCGATCCCAAAGTGCAGTTAGAAGTAAATTACCAACCGCGTGGTTATCCATCTCCCCCTGACTTGTAAACCGATACTGCATAATTTGTGCCCAACTTTTTCCCCATTCATCATCGGCACAAAGTGCAGCTAGAGCTGTGCGCAAATCACCGGGTGGGAGGGAATTAAATTCAGCTCTTAACCTGCCAGAAGATCCGCCATTATCAGCGACGGTAACTACTGCAGTTACTTGGTCAGTGAGAGTACGCATTGCAGCAAGTGTTGCTGCAAGACCGTGTCCCCCACCTAAACAAACTACCTTTGGGTTTGAATTCAAATCTATATCTCCCGGCCTAAATCTCGATGTAATGCCTGTGCTTCAATTTTGTATTTCGCCAAACTTTCACACTTAGTCAATCGTTTACCTAATTCAACAGTTACAGCTACTGACCTATGTTTTCCACCAGTGCAACCAATTGCTAGAGTTAAATACTTTCTTCCTTCGGCTATGAAACCAATAGCCATGGTTTCAAAAAGTGATTGATACTTACCTAGAAATTCCTGGACATTATCGTTGTTTAAAACAGCATCACTAACGGGCTTGTCTAAACCAGAAAGTGGCCGAAGCTCTGGTACCCAATGAGGGTTAGATATGAATCTGCAATCAACAACTAGGTCTGCATCAACTGGAATTCCGTACTTATAACCAAATGAGAGAATATTCACTCTTAAGTCTGTATCTGAATCTTCGTGGAAGTAATCAGCAATCTTCTTTTCTAGCTGATGAATATTCAATGCTGAGGAATCGATTATCAAATCAGCGGCATCACGAACCTCCCGTAATCTTTCGCGCTCTTTTGCAATTCCATCCAAGATTCGATCTGATCCTTGAAGTGGATGAGGGCGCCTAGTAGATTCAAATCTTCTTACTAAAGCATCATCTGCTGCATCTACAAACAGAATTTTTCTGGCAATACCTTGTTCGGCTAAATCAGAGAGAGATTTAGTTAAATCGTCAAAAAATGCACGTCCTCTGATATCGACAACGACAGCCACTTTTTTTACCGACACAGTTACTAGTTCAATTAGATTGCCAAGCAAAGCTGGTGGCATATTGTCAACAACATACCAACCAAGATCCTCCAAAGAATGTGCAACGGTGGATCTTCCGGCACCACTCATGCCGGTAATTATCAGGATCTCGGTATCACCTTTCATGCCAATATCTTGCTATACCTGTCAAGCATCCAATATTTCTCCAGTTTGCATGTCAATATTTAAAGGTAAATCCTGACTGTTGATTTGATCGATAATCGTCTTAGCCATTCTTTTACCAATCCCAGGCACGACAGCAAGTTCATCAATAGTCGCAGCTTTAAGGGCCGATACTGATCCAAAATGAGATAGCAAAGATTTACGTCTGATTTCACCTAGTCCGGCAACCTCATCGAGTAAGGATTCAAGCATTACCTTAGAGCGTTTACTCCTATGGAAATTGATTGCAAACCGATGTGCCTCATCTCTTAATTTCTGTAGCAAATAGAGAGCTTCGCTATGTCTTGGAAAAATAA
>Ga0247832_1005030_pt1 | contig 15799 bp, 10 predicted proteins | sample LaCruzMarch2015__10_FD_192407 | JGI IMG/M metagenome (GOLD analysis project Ga0247832, IMG submission 192407) | Freshwater microbial communities from meromictic Lake La Cruz, Castile-La Mancha, Spain - LaCruzMarch2015_4m | ecosystem: Environmental > Aquatic > Freshwater > Lake | place: Spain... | reverse complement strand
TGCCGACCTGTCCTCCTACTTCGATGGTCACACCACGGGCTACCTCCGTTTCGGTTATGAGACCACCGCGGGCGTGTATCCCTATTCGGGCTGGAATCTGGATGACATCAAACTGCTAGGCACACCGACCAACCGCATCACGATCTCCTTGCCAAGCTATGAGTCGCAGGAAGGGGGCGCAGTCATGACTGCGACGGTGAGCATCGTTCCCCCACCCTCTGGCCCTGTCACGGTGACGCTCGGCACAAGCATCGCTGGACAGCTAGCGCTGGGTTCCCCCACGCTGAATTTAGGGTTAGGCCAGGCCAGTGCCACGGTGGATGTGACGGCTGTGGACGACGCCTTGCTGGATGGCTCCCAACCGATTGTGTTGACTGCCAGCGCAGCAAGTTATCAGACCGGCAATGCAACGCTGACCGTGCATGACAATGAAGCCGCCACCTTGACCGTCACGGTGCCCGCGAGCGCCACAGAAGGAGATGTGAATCTCACCGGAACTGTCTCCGTCAGTTCTGCCGTCAGCCTACCCGTGCAGGTAGCGCTAGGATCAAGTGACATGAGCGAACTGAGTGTCCCTGCTAGTGTCACCGTGCCCGCGGGAGCCAATAGCGTGACCTTCCCTATCACCCTGCCTGAAGACCAGGAGATCGACGGTCCGCAAGAGGTCGCCATCACGGCCACGGTGAGGGGCTGGAATCCTGGCACGAGCAGTGTGCAAGTGCTGGACAACGAAGCGCTCACTCTCACGGTCCTGCTGCCTCCGAACGTGATCGAAACCCAAGGCCTCGTCACGGGGGCTGGGCGTGTGCATATCACGGGCACGATGAACAGCGATTTGGTCGTGACACTTGCTTCAAGTGACGCCACCAAGTTGACCACTCCCGCCAGCGTAACGATACCCGCAGGCTACACCGAGAGCTCCTTCGACTTAACGGCAATCAACGATCCCGCCAGCACGGGCCACACCTTGGTTTCGATCACAGCCCAGAGCAGTGGATTTGCAGATGGCGTGCGCAGCACAAAGGTCTTCGACGCGCAAAGTGTCGCGGAACCTCTAAATCCCTCGCCCGCGCATCTGGCCTCCCCCGTGGCACCGGACACTTTGCTGTCGTGGGGCACCTTGATAACTGCTGGCACTGTTCCCGACAGCTATCAAGTGTATCTCGGCACCACCCCTTCCCTCGGCGCTGAACATCTGCTCGGCAGCACGACCAGCACCACATGGATGCCTGCACGCCTGACTCGTGGAACAACCTACTATTGGCAGGTCGTGTCGGTGCGTGGCGCTGAAACAGCGAGCGGCGAGGTGTGGCAGTTCTCGGTGCCTGCCCTCGGCGCGCTGCATCACTTGAACTGGGCAAGCGTGCCCACGGACACACTGGTGGAGACGCCTTTCACCGCTTCGCTCCAAGCGGTCGATGAATATGGCGATGTGGTTGATCACGATGGCCCCGTCACCGTGACCACGCGCTCGGGAGCGGCATCTATCTTGATCACTGAGATCGCTTGCGACGTGATCGACGGCATCGAACTGACCAACGTGAGCCACGCCAGCGTCGATGTCTCTGGCTGGAAGATCACGCTCTATGACGAACTGTCGTGGCCGTCGCCGATCACGACCTTCACGATTCCTGCAAACACCGTCATGACGGCGGGGCAAATCATCCGCCTTCAAGAGGATGGCACCGCTCCTGGTGTTGCCCCGACCTTCCGGCTGGGCACGGGTGTCTATTGGACAGCCATAGGGCGCGCAGGCGTGCTGGTGCGTGACGCTGCCAATGTGGTCATCGACTTCGCTAGCGTCGGGGGACCCGCCTCACAGATCACCTCGCCGATCTCCATCCCGAGCACGCAGTGGTCAGGCAGCCCGATCGCCATCAGCAATCGAGTCGGCGTCAACTACACACGCAGCGCGGGCGAGGATCACCAAAGCGCCACCGACTGGACTGTAGCCTCACCGACCGAAGGCACGCTAAATACCGGCCTGCTGCTTCCCTTCGCCAATGCGGGTCCCGCTCTACCCGTGCTGCCGACAACCGCCACACTGGTGGATGGCCTATGGACAGGCGAGGTGCGGATCCGCCGCGCTCACCCACGCATTCAGCTCATGGCAACCACCGCGGCTGGCAAGCAAGGCACAACAGGCTCCATCAATGTGCAGTCGAACGGCACGCTTGCCGTCACGCCGTTGATCACACAGGCCAGTGAGGGGGCTGATGTCGTCGCCAACGTCGCCACGGTCAGTCTGCCCACAGCCGCTGCGAGTGATGTCACAGTGTTTATCGTGCCAGACGACAGCACCGAGCTGACGGAGAGCAGCTTCATCATTCCCGCTGGTCAGTTGTCTGTGAATGCATCGCTAACCATTGCGAATGACGCGATCATGGATGGCTCGCAGACGGCGAGCTATCAACTGATCGCCGCAGGCTACGAAGGCGTTACGACAACCTTCGTCACGCATGACAATGAAGCCGCTACTTTGAGCGTTGCTCTTCCCAGCACCGTGACTGAAGCCGATGGCATCACCTTCACCGGCATGGTCAGTGTGTCCGCAGCCGTAGGCAGCCCGGTCACCGTATCACTCAGCAGTAATCTCTCCAGCAAGGCCAGCGTGCCGAGTTCGGTGGTGATCCCTGCCGGTGAAACCAGTGCCAACTTTGCCTTCACACTCCACGAAGACACCGTGGTCGATGGCACGCGTGCCGTGCAAGTCACAGTGGCGGTGACGAACTGGACCAGTGGTGTGACCACCGTGAACGTGCTGGACAACGAAGCCCGCACACTCGCGTTAACCCTGCCTTTTGAAGCGATCGAAGGCCAAGGTGTTCTCGTGGCGCAAGGGCAGGTCAGACTCGCAGGAACTGCCTTCACCAACGTCACCGTGAATCTCAACAGCAGCTTGCCCACGCAGCTCACCGTGCCTGCGACCATCACGATTGCTGCAGGGCAGAGCAGCACCACCTTTGATCTCACGGTGGTGAACAACACAACACCTGAAGCCTCGGTGGATGTCTCGATCACGGCCAGTGCCGCCACCTTCACCACGAGCGAGCCCGGAGTGATTGCTGCGTATGACAATGATGTATCCACCTTCACGCAGAGCACCATCGCCAGCCCACAGGTGGAGGGCGTGCCCGTTGCTTGGGCGCTCACGGCCCTAGGGCTGGATGGCAGCCTTCTACGGGCAGTGGAAGGCCCGCTCACACTCAGCGTGAGTTCTAGCGTGCCGGGCATCAGCTTCACTCCCACCACGGCCGGGCCGTTCATCCAAGGTGCCTGGACCGCGCCCATGCGCGTGCTGGCCCCGGCGACCAACGTCCGTTTCACACTCGCCACGCCTTCGGCCACGGTGCAGAGCAATGCCTTTACTGTCGGCATGGGACCACGACTGACCACGAATCCCACCTCCCTTTCAGTTAACTCGCTGCCGGGTGACACCGTGCAGCAGACCGTCACCGTGACCAATAGCGGTACCGGCGCACTGACCTGGTTCGCCCAAGGCACGACCAGCTCAATACTGGATAGCAGCGCCGTCTTCCACGGAGTGCAGGCGACGACAGCACTGCCCGATGTCGGCCCTGTGTATGCCGCGCCTAGCTTTGCATCCAACACAACGACGGAGAAGCGGTCCGATCACCTAGCCCTGCCGGATGTGCTAGCGTCGTTGGACACCGCAGGCGCAAGCCTTGCTGCGCTGATTCCCTTCCGCCATGACTTCACCGAAGGCGTGACGGGCGACTCCATCTTCAACGGTGGCGCAGGTGCTTTTGAAGGCGGCAACTACTTGGGCACCAACCTGATGGAAGACTGGCAAGCCTTGGAATACTCCGACGGCACGGTGGTCAATTCGGCCTCCCTCGGAACGGGGGGGCGCTACTTCACCCGCAAGCTAGCAGGCTTGTTCATCATGGCGGCGGATGTGGAGGCCTTGCATCAGTTTCACACCTCTGGCAATCTGGGGGCCGATGGTGTGGGCAGTGTGCAAGGATTTGTCGCACGCCTCACACGCGGCAGCAAAACCTACAAGGTCTTCAGCAAGAGCGTTTATGGCACCAGCGTTGCCGGAGTCACCCACCTCATCATCGTTCCCGATGTCGGCACACCGAACCATGAGTTCGCCCAGGACAGCGACTACGACGTGCATCGTGCGACCAACCTCGGCGCTGTGAAGCGGCTTTACTACCTCATGTTCAGCAGTGGCAGTGGGCATATCGTGGACCAGGAAGCCGCGCTCGCGGTGGCAGAGAGATTCCTGGACATCGTCGCCACACCCGCATGGCTCTCCGTAGCTCCTGCGTCAGGCACGCTAGCACCAGGAGCTTCACAGACAGTGACGGTGACCAAGAGTGCAGCTGCCCAACCCTTAGGTGTCACCATTGGTGCCCTGACCTTTGTCTCGAATGATGCGGTTGCTCATACAACGGTGCTACCCGTGACCTTGACCGTTAGCGCGGCCCCCGCCCCTTCAACGCCCGAGCTGAATGTGGAGCCCAACTTCACAGGTGGAACCCAAAATACCCTCACGTGGAGCCACGTCGGCGCGCAAGTGGAGTATCAGCTCGAACGCGACACAAGCGGCACATTCAGCAACCCAACGGCCACGAGCTGGACGGCACTCACCTCGAACACCCAAAGCGATCTGGCGGACGGCGCAACGTATCATTACCGCGTTCGCGCCCGCAGTGTCTTCAGCCTAGCAGCTTCCGACTGGTCCGCCTCCGTGCGCTCCACCCAGGACGCTTCGGCACCTGCGCTCAGCTTTGACCGTGCGACTGGTGGATTCACTGGGCTAAGCAGCGTGCCCATCGGTGTCGGCGTTTCCGACACCTCTGGCATAGCCTCCCTTGTCTTTACCCCCTCAGGAGGATCAGGTATCAACGCCACTGTGGGCGTGCCTTCGACCTTATGGAGCGCATCCCTCGGTAGTCTGGCGCTTGGGCTCAACACCTTCACCGTAGTCGCGACCGACAATGCGATCCCCGCAAATACCATCACGCAGACCTGGACCATCACGCGGCTGAATGAGGTCGCCACGCCACCACCTGGAGAGATCTCACCCGTGCTTGCCGCTGCATTCAATGTCGCTGCGAATGCACCCAATGCAGCGCAGCAGACCACCCCGAGCATCACGACCACGGAACTCGCTGCCGATGGCAAGTCTTACCTAACCATTAGCTTCCGCCGCCGTATTCAAGCGACTGGCTTCACGTATGTGGTCGAGACCAGTCACGACATGATCCACTGGGATGCTGCTGGAGCTGATGTGATCGAAGACAGTGTCACTCCCGTTGGCGATGGCATCATGGAGCAGTGCACATGCCGTATCTCACCCGCGATCGAAGACGCCGACCATAAGTTTGTGCGTGTTCGGGTGGATTTGGACTAGCCCTACGCAAAGTAGAAACCCCTTGCCCCAGGTTTCAATCCGTGTTCTCTCACTTTCCAACCTCACTACGAACTCATGTCTGAACGCCGCGTCGTCATCACCGGAATTGGTGTATTTTCCCCCATTGGTAACAACAAGGACGACTTTTGGAAAAGCATCCTGGCTGGCAAGAGCGGCATCCGTCGCATCCAGTCCATGGATACCGAGAAGTATGACTGCAAGATCGCGGGTGAAGTGGTCGATTTCGATCCAACGCCGCACTTCAATAATCACAAGGAAGCCCGTCGTGCAGACCGTTACTTCCAGCTCGCTATGGCTGCCTCCAAGCAGGCCGTGAAGGACTCGGGCTTGAATCCTGACTCGCTCGATCCCCATCGCATCGGCGTCATGGTCGGCAGTGGCATCGGCGGTCTGAGCACCATCGAAACACAATACCAAGTGCTGCTGGAGAAGAGCCCGGGACGTGTGTCGCCTTTTCTCATCCCGATGATGATCACCAACATCGCCAGCGGCATGATCGCGGGCGAATACGGTTTCATGGGACCGAACATGTGCATCACCACTGCCTGCGCCACCTCGAACAACTCGATTGGCGAAGCTTGGCGCATCATCAAGTTTGGCGATGCCGATGCCATCGTCTGCGGCGGTGCCGAAGCCTCGATTCGTCCCTGCGGTCTGGCCGGCTTTGGCAATATGAAGGCGCTGTCCATGCGCAACGACGATCCCGATCACGCCTCTCGTCCGTTTGACAAGGACCGCGATGGCTTCGTCATGGGCGAAGGCGCGGGCGTGGTCGTGATCGAAGAACTGGAGCACGCCAAGAAGCGCGGTGCGCACATCTACTGCGAGCTGTCTGGCTACGGCACCACAGCCGACGCCTACCACCTGACCTCGCCACATCCCGAAGGTCTTGGTGCTATGAAGTGCATGGAGATGGCCCTGCGCCATGCCAAGCTAAACACGACCGACATTCATTACGTCAACGCTCACGCCACCAGCACTCCAGTGGGTGATATCTGCGAGACCAAGGCGATCAAGCGCACCTTCGGCGACCATGCGAAGAATGGCCTACTCGTCTCCTCCACCAAGTCCATGACCGGCCATCTTCTCGGTGCCGCAGGCGGTGTGGAACTTGCGGCCTCGATCCTAGCAATCCGCGATCAAATCGCCCCACCGACAACGAACGTGGAAAACCAGGACCCCGAGTGCGATTTGGACGTGGTGCCCAACACTCCGCGCCCCGCCAAGATCAACGCCGTCCTGAGCAACAGCTTCGGTTTTGGCGGCCACAACGCTGCTCTTCTGATCACGAAGTTCGAGGGATAGAGAGGAGCGACGGCATCTTGCCGTCGTTTCAACTCTTCATGCGACGGCAAGGTGCCGTCGCAGCCGGTCACAGCGTTTCCACCCAGGCACTCGCCGGGTAACTGCCCAGCACCTTCACCTGCACCTCGCGGGCCATCAATTGTTCGAGCACGGCCAGCATCGACGGGTCGTGTTGATGGCCACTGACCTCCAGGAAAAAGCGCACGACTTCTTTAGCTGATGAGGTGCTGTTCTCGATCTTCCGCACGTTGATGCCATGCTGGACGAAGGGCTCCAACAAATGCATCAGCGCGCCGACTTGATCGCCGACCTCTAGCATGAGCATGGTGCTATCATCACCGGTTGCCGGGCTCGCCTTGCGCCCCAGAATGATGTAGCGCGAGCGCAGTTCATCGCCACCAGACACATGCACCTGCGCACAGATTTGCAGGGCGGCATCGACGAACTGTTCCAGCGTGTGATGCACCGCTCCCTGCGCCGAATGCTCGATGGGCAGCACACCGTAGTCGGCAGCTTTCGTGGCGATCAAGTCAAAGACACCCTCCGCACCCACGCCCGCAACATACGTCACGCCATGACCGAACTTACCTAGCGCCACTTGGTGAGCACGCGAGCCCGCTGGACCAAGGTAAGCGATCTTGAGCGGCTGCTCAAGAGCGAGCGCGGCAGACATGATCTCGCGGAAAATGGCGCGAATCGACTTCTCGGGCAAACGACCATCCTGCGCCTCGTTGAGAGCAACCAGCTTGCGCAGCAATTTCTCCTCGCGCTCTGGGGCGTAAATCTCAAGACCTTGCTTGTGCTTGATCTCGCCCACCACGTTCACGCACTCAGCGCGTTCATTGAGCAAACGCAGCAGGTCGCGATCAATCGCGTCGATCTTGGTGCGGACTTCGTCGAGCGTCATGGCTATAGGGAGCTTCAGGAGGAAGGCGTTTCCGTCGGGACCAGGTTCATCTGCTGCGGCGGCTCGGCAGCGGGTGCCGCGTCGCTCTCCGCCGCCGGCAGCTTGGCACGCCGCAGTTCTTGCGCGTTGGGCAGATCGTCGATGTTCCGAATAGCGAAGTGCTCCAGGAAACCCTCGGTCGTGCCATACAGCAGCGGCTTGCCAGGCAATTCGGCGCGTCCTTCCACGCGGACCAAACCACGGTCCAAAAGCATCTGCACCATCGCATCGACCGATACGCCACGCACAGCTTCGATGCCCGCTTTCGTGATCGGCTGACGATAAGCAATAATCGCCAGTGTCTCTAGCGCAGGCAGGCTCAGGCGTTGTGGCTTCTTGCCAGGATACAAGGCACGACACCATTCGGCATACTCGGCCTTGGCACAGAGGCGCCAACCAGTGGAACGCTCCACCACAGTAAATGAGCGACCATCCTTCTCATAAAGGGCGATCAACTCTTGCAGCGTCTGCCCCACAACCTCGTCGATAACATTCGTCAACGGAGCCGCCGCTTCGGCATCACTGCCCGCAGCCTCCACAATCTCGCGTGCCGTCTCGCGCACTGCACGGCCCATGTGCTCCACGCTCAGGGGTTCCTGATACGAGAAGAGAAGGGCTTCGATGATTTTGATGAGCTCCATGGACGACGAAGGGGCCGCCTATCAAGCCCAGGGGGGCAAGACAGTCAAGCGCCGGGGCACATCTGGGCCGGATCACTTCACCACCGATTTCCACTGCGCGCGCCATTCAATAAAGCCGCCCTTGAGGAGATAGACTTTCCTCAACGCCAAGCTCGGCCATGGCTTCTGCGGTCAGTTCGGCACGTCCGCCGATGGCGCAATAGACTAGCCAGGGACTGCCGCGGTCGAGCTTGGCGAGCTGGTCACGAGTGCCTTGAAGCTGCGACAGCGACGCCGCTCCCTTGATCCATCCGCTGCCGTCGCGAATCTCACGGTCGTCGCGCACATCAATCACGCCAAGATCCGGCGTGGCCTGCAAGAGTTTCTGCACCTCGTCGGGCGAAAGCGAGAGGTAGTGCGCGGGCAACATGACGGGCGGTGGGCTTTAACGGCGGAGGCGAGGGCTTGTCCAAGCAGGACGCGAGCAGCAGGCACGGCAGCAAGATGTCGGCGATTTTCATATTGGCTGGGCTGCTTTGCGAGCACTCACCTGCGCCATGGCGGCTAAGTAGATGTCTTCCATCTTAGCGATCTGGGCACAGGCTTCGAAGTTCTCGCGCACTGACGTTGCAGCTTCAGCTGACAACGCAGCAAGTTGAGCGGGGTCGCCCATGATTTGCAGCAATGCCGCGGCGAGGTCATTCGGGCTTTTCTCGGGCACGAGCAAGCCATCGCGTCCGCTGGTCACAGCTTCGGGGATGCCGCCGTGCTGGGTGGCGACCACGGGCAAGCCTGTGGCCATGGCTTCGAGCATGGAATTGGGGATGCCTTCTTGATCGCTCTCCTTGGTCAGCTCGCTGGGATGCAGAAACACGTGCGCGCTCTGATACTCAGCGAGCAGCTGCTCCTGACTGAGCCAGCCGAGCAGCTCGACATTCGTGGTCAGGCCGCGCTTGGTGATTTCCTCACGCAGCTTGGCTTCTTGCGGGCCGGTGCCGCAGATCAAATACTTCACCCTGGGATGCTGCTTCACCACGTGCTCCATGGCAGCAAGAGCGGTGAGCAATCCTTTCTTCGCGATCAGGCGACAGGCCTGCACCAAGCGCCACTCCCCGTTCGCAGGCGGAGTGCGCACGCTGGATTGCAGATGCGCCATGGGGATGGGCGTGCGGTTGAGTCGCAGCTTATCACGTGGGCAACCAATCTGACCCACGCGCTCCAGCAAGGAATGGCTGCGAGCCATGACAAACTCGGCGCGCTCAAAGACTTCCTGCATCGCAGCCACGTGCTCCGGCTTGTCCATGTCCTTGGCGACATCGACGCCGTGGAACGAGACAACAAAGGGGCCACCCCATTCCTTCAGCATGGGCAAGTAGCCGACTGCCTTGTGCCCGTAGTAGGCATGAACTAGCATCGGATTGTCAGTATTCAGCTTGGTAATCAAGTCCCAAGGATGGCAGGGGCCGACATACTTATTCACTTCAATCGGCGGCGGCCACTGGCGCACGATGTATTTAAACCAGAAGCGCAGCAGGAAATTGCCCTTGGGCCGGTGGTGAAGCTTGATGAGTTTGGTGATGCGCTCGAAGGGGAACATCGCCTCATGTTCCAGCCACTGCGCATAGACCGTGGTGCGCACACGATTAAGGCCCAAGATCTGCCGGTAGATGCTCTGCATCTCGGGCTTCAAGTAAGTGCCGCACAGGCTGATGACGTGGGGGCGTGGATCTTCGGGAGGAGCGTCGGGCATTGCGTGCCGCAAGGTAGAGACGAAAGGCGACGCTTTGCAACCGCCGACCCAACGTCTGGCAGCCTGAGTTGGCTACCTGAAGAAAGTTGCAACACACCGCCCACCCACCTTGTCGAATTCTGCATGACAACGAATTCCCGCCGTCAGCGCTTCTGAGGACTTATGAAACCGGAACTCGAACCCAGGTCTACTATCGACACCTCGAAAATGTCGGCTGGCCAGCGAGCTGCGCTGGAAATGACGGAAGCCGCGCGCGATCAGCGGCGAAACAATGGCTTCGCGGCCTCGCTCTTCTTTGGCGAGCCTGACTTCACCAAGCTGCTACCCTTCCTGCGACAGAGCCTGGAGGATCGCGACCAAGGCGATGCCTTCCTCACGCGCTTGAAGCATGTGCTGAATCAACATGCGGACCCGGACGAGATCGACCGCACGGGCGAGATACCGGACCACTTGCTCAATCGACTGGCTGAGATTGGGGCCTTTGGTATCAAGATTCCCGTGAAGTATGGTGGACTCGGCTTGTCGCAGACCAACTACTCTCGCGCAGCGATGATGCTGGGCGGCGTGTGTGGTAATCTGACCGCCCTGCTCAGTGCGCACCAATCCATTGGCGTGCCGCAGCCCCTCTTGGCCTTTGGCACCGAGGAACAGAAGGAGATGTTCCTGCCTCGCTGTGCGCGAGGCGAAATATCGGCCTTCGCACTGACCGAGAAGGATGTCGGCAGCGATCCTGCCCGCATGAGCACCACGGCGGTGCCTGCCCCTGATGGCGAGCATTTCATTCTGAATGGCGAGAAGCTCTGGTGTACCAATGGCACACGCGCATCATTAATCGTCGTGCTGGCGAAGACGTCCACGCCGGACACGCCAAACGCCACCACGGCGTTCGTGGTGGAGAATGACCGACCTGGCGTGGAGATCGTGCAGCGCTGCCGCTTCATGGGGCTGCGCGCGCTCTACAATGGCGTCATTCGCTTCAAGGACGTGATGGTGCCGAAGAGCCACATCATTGGCGGCGAGGGCAAGGGATTGAAGGTCGCGTTGACCACGCTCAATACAGGGCGCATCACCCTGCCCGCCGCATGTGCGGGCGTCGCCAAACGTTGCCTGGACATCAGCACGCGCTGGGCGAAACGGCGCGAGCAATGGGGTCAAGCCATCGGCAAGCACGGTGCCATTGCGGACAAGCTGTCGCGCATGGCCGCGCACACCTTCGCACTGGAGGCGCTGGTGCATTACATCTCGGCGCAGGTGGACAAGGACAAGCACGCAGACGTGCGCCTGGAGGCCGCCATTGGCAAGCTCTGGGGCAGCGAGCGCGCATGGGAGATCATGGATGCGACGATGCAGATGCGAGGCGGGCGCGGCTATGAAACCGCAGGGTCACAGGAGTTGCGCGAAGAAGTGCCCGAGCCTGTCGAACGCTTGTTCCGTGACTCACGGATCAACACCATCTTCGAAGGCAGCAGCGAGATCATGCGCTTGTTCATAGCTCGTGAAGCTCTGGACCCGCATTTGAAGATCGGGGCTCAAGCTGTGAATGCATCGCTACCCATGAAGCAGCGGATGAAAGCCGCGCTGCGGGCCGCAAAGTTCTACTCGGTCTGGCTGCCGGTGAAGAATGTGCCACGCAGCATTCAGGGTGGGCTGGATTTGCATCCTTCCCTGCTCACCGAAATGGCCAGCGTGGAGCGCCTGAGCCGCAAGCTGGCACGTCGCCTGTTCTTTGCCATGGCGATCAATGGCCCGGCGCTGGAGAAGAAGCAGGTGCTGCTGGGCCGCTTTGTGGACATTGGCTCGGAACTCTTCGTGCTGGCCACAGCGATTGGCTACGCACAGTCGAAAATCGTTCAGGCAGACATGAACGCCAAGCAGATTGATCACAAGTTAGCGCTCGTCGGTTACCTTGGCCAACTCACGCGGCACAAGGTGGGAGAGCTATTCCGCAGCATCGTCAGCAATGCTGACCGCGAAGGCGTGGCTATCGCACGGGAGTTGACCAGCTAGTTACGCCTGCTTCGCCTGCCACTCCGCAAAATGCTCGCGCGTGGATTTATAAACCGCTGCGCAGCGCGGGCAGGTGATCACGGCCACACCGTCTTCGAACACATGTTCCAGGTCTTCATTCGACAGGCGCGAGATCATTGGGTAAAGCCGATCCATGGAGCAACCGCATTCAAACACATACCCCCGTGTCTCCAAGGGAGTTAGGTGCTCAGTTTTGTCGATGTTCTCGACGTCGTCGTAGCCTAGCTCGCTTAGCCAGATTTCATCACAATCAGGCTCAGCAGAGACCATGATGAACTCTTCGTCATCGGCGCGGAACAAGCGGGTCAGGCGCTGCTCGCTCTGCGTGTAGAACTGCTCCACAGCAGCGAGCAGGTCGGTGCCGTCAAATTCCACCATGCTCTGACGTGGCTGGAAATTGGTCCTTGTCACCTGAGCGATGAACATGCTCTTGCCACTGTCACGCACATCATCGGTGAATAGGCGGCCGGTGGCGCGGCCCGGGCGATTCACCGCCGTGACGAAGAAATTCACCAACGGGCGATGCATCTGAAGCGTCCAGGCACAAGTCTCATCCTGCGGGCGAGAGCACGAGTGCAAAGTCACAGACGCAAGCAATTCTTTTAGATGTGTATCCAACTTGTCGTTATGCTTGATGCTGTGCTGCATGAGGTGCAGATAGTAGTCCAGGTAGAGCGGCGAGAACTTACCCCTCACGAGCAGGGCATTTCGATTGCGGACGTAGAATGAGCGGACTTCCACCAGGGAGGGATCTTCTTGGAGCATTTGACTCATGCCTCTGCCTTTAAAGCAGACCGCAGGAATGGACAAGCTTACACTGCATGATCCTTCAACCACCAATTTAGCGTCACTTCATGAAATTTTAAGCTCGTCTAATCCCATAAACTGGGCATCATGCGCGCCCGATTGCGGCCACTTTCCCTTTTTGGCAGCGTCCCCTACCAGACATCATGAATCAGTTCCTACTTTGGGCCAGCATTGGCTTTGCCGGTAACGTTATCTTCGCTTCCTTCTTTGAGTGGTCGATACACAAGTTTGTCATGCACAAGCCTTTGGGCTGGTTCCGCTACCCATTCCGAGCCCATGCGGTTATCCACCACCAGATCTTCAAGGCAGACCACACCTATCACCTCATTGATGAAAAGGATAAGGTGACAATCCCAATGGCATGGTGGAATGGCCCAGCCTTGATCCTGCTCGGCTCGATCCCCAGCATCACCTTCAGTGCCATCACCGGCGTCTGGGGTCTGGCAGCCGGGGCCGCTGTTCTGTTCGTGGGATATTACATCGTGTATGAATACATCCACTGGTGCATGCACTTGCCAAAGAAGCGCCGGATTGAGAAGCCTTGGCTTTTCCAGCGTCTTAACGGCCACCATTTGCTACACCACCGTTACATGCACAAGAACTACAACGTGGTGCTCCCTCTCGCTGACTTTTGCATGGGCACACTCATGACCCGGTCCAAGCTCCAGTTTGCACAGGCCACGGGCCCATCGGTGCCCAACGTGCAGCCAAAGGCAGAAGCGCCACTTTCTGTTTGACCATTGTCACTTGCCCCTTAGTTTCGCCGTTCTCACGCCCCTGGCCTCTTGAACACCCGCCTGCGGTTCCGTGATCCCAACACCCCATGAAAGAAGGCATCCATCCTACTACCCACGAAACGACCATCACCTGCACCTGCGGCGCTGTTTATCACACGCTGTCCACGGTGAAGGCCATCAAGATCGGTATCTGCGCCGCCTGCCATCCGTTCTTCACGGGTGAGCAACGTTTCATCGACACCGCCGGCCGTATCGACAAGTTCGCCCAGCGCTACGGTGCCACCACGACCAAGACCCGTCGTGCCGCTCCAAAGCTCACGACTGCTGCCCAGGCTTAGATTCTAACCCTCTGATTTCGGGAACGGTGTTTGCGCTCTTCTGAGCGCGGCACCGTTTTTTCTTTCCCCACTCTGATCCCGCCCAACTAAGCCATGCAATACGGTCCCCTCATCGACAAAAAGCGCCAGCGCATCGAAGAACTTGAGAGCTTCATGTCTACGCCCGGCTTCTTCGATGATGCGAAGAAAGCCGGTGAATTCATGCGAGAGCACCGCACGCTGCAAAAGCTTGTGCTGGAATGGGACGCCTATCAAAAACTGCAGGGCGAACTGGCGGACAACCGCGAGATGGCCAAGGGCACCGATGAACTCGCCGAGATGGCCCAGGCGGAGATTCCGGCCTTGGAAGCCCAACTCGCCAAGCTGGAGACCACCATCCAAATGGCCATTCTACCGCCAGATCCGCTGGAAGGGCGCGATGTCATCATGGAAATCCGCGCCGGCACCGGTGGCGATGAAGCCGCCATCTTCGCAGGCGATCTCTACCGCATGTATTGCCGTTACGTGGATACCCATAGCATGAAGATCGAGCCCATGGAAAGCAACTCCTCGGAAGCTGGTGGCTTCCGCGAAATCGTCTTCAAGGTCACGGGCGAGGATGTGTTCCGCAAGCTGCGCTTTGAGAGCGGTGTGCACCGCGTGCAGCGCGTGCCCGCGACGGAGGCCCAGGGCCGAATTCACACTTCGACTGCCACAGTTGCGGTCTTGCCTGAGGCCGAGGAAGTGGACTTTGAGTTTGGCCCCAATGATATTCGTGTCGAAGTCAGTCGTTCTTCCGGTGCAGGTGGTCAGGGCGTGAATACTACTGACTCTGCTGTGCAGGTCATGCACATTCCAACCGGCACCATCGTGCGCTGCCAGGACGGCCGCAGCCAGATCAAGAACAAGGAAAAAGCCCTCACCATCCTACGCTCCCGCCTGCTGGAGAAGAAGCAGTTGGAAGAAGCCAGCAAATACTCCGAGCATCGCCGCAGCCTTATCGGCAGTGGTGGCCGCGAAGAAAAGGTGCGCACCTATAACTACCCGCAGAACCGCATCACCGACCACCGCATCGAGCTAACCCTCTACAACTTGGAAAGCTTCGTGGAGGGAAACATCGACGATGTCGTCGACAAGCTGGTCCTGCACGACCTAAATGAGCGACTGGCGGATGCGGGACTCAGTTGAGTTGAGATAGGCTTTCTGTTATCAATCGGCCATCTTTTTTCCCCATGCTCGACCAACTCAAAGCCGAAGTCTGCGAAGCGAACCACCAGCTTGAACCCAGTGGACTGGTAAAGCTGACCTGGGGCAATGTCAGCGGCATCGACCGCGCCTCGGGCCTGTGGTGCATCAAGCCCAGCGGCGTGGACTACAGTGCATTGGCACCGGATGACATGGTCGTTCTCGATCTGGACGGCAAGGTCGTGGAGGGCAAGCTGCGGCCATCCTCCGATACCAAGACGCACCTTGTGCTGTATCGCGAGTTCCCGGAGATCGGCGGCGTCACCCACACGCACAGCGCTTATGCCACCATGTTTGCCCAAGGCGGACGCGAGATTCCCTGCTTCGGCACCACGCACGCCGATCACTTCTATGGCAACGTGCCCCTGGTGCGCGCGCTGACGCCCGAGGAAGTCGAGGCCGACTACGAGCACTTCACGGGCGTCGCCATCGTCGAGCGACTGCGCGAATTGCACATGAACCCCATCGAGATGCCCGCCGTGCTGCAACTGCACCACGCGCCCTTCACCTTCGGCAAGAACGCGATGGACTCACTGAAGAACAGCATCGCCCTGGAAATGTGCGCACAGATGGCGCTGCACTCGCAGGCACTGAATCCCTCGCTCACCGCGATCCCGGCGCACATCCTTGAGAAGCA
>Ga0247832_1005027_pt1 | contig 15804 bp, 14 predicted proteins | sample LaCruzMarch2015__10_FD_192407 | JGI IMG/M metagenome (GOLD analysis project Ga0247832, IMG submission 192407) | Freshwater microbial communities from meromictic Lake La Cruz, Castile-La Mancha, Spain - LaCruzMarch2015_4m | ecosystem: Environmental > Aquatic > Freshwater > Lake | place: Spain... | reverse complement strand
GCTGGAAAATTTATCGCTACATGGATTATTTCTTCACTATTTTTTGCATTAATGATTCCCGACTATATTGGCACTGTATTTCTATTCTTTTCATTTCCCATACTTCTTTTTGTATCAGTTGGTATTCAGATCTCTAACTTTACTATAATTCAGACTTTGAAATTTACTTGGGAATTGTTATTTATTAGTTTTTTAAACTTATACGGATTCTATATTGCAATGGCTTTTATAGGTTATTTATGGATTTTATTAATAAATGGAGCTTCACGTTTATTAAATTTATCTATGCTAGAATGGTTTTTTAATACCCAAGACAGCAATTATATATGGTTTAGAGAATTCATTTCTTTGTTGCCAAATGCTGCAGGTATTTTGTTTTTTATTCCCATTCTTCTTTGCGGTTATGTAATACATTATTATTCTGTTAGAGAAATTAAGGAAGCCAAAGGATTAAAGGAAAAATTAATTTCACACCAACTCATTAATATAGAATGAGTCGCTTTTTGTTTTTTTTCTTACTAATTAGTTTACAAAGTTTTTCGCAAAATTCTGAAGTATCTTCTGATTCAGTTGCAGCTTACATTGAAGATGCAGTTGAAGATTCAATTAGCGTTGCTTCAGCAATTGAAGCTGTTATATTCTCTGAAAATGATGCAGCACAACAAAATCAAACGAAAACAAAAGCAAGGTATTTTAACCAACAGAAATATGAAAAAACAATTGAGGGTTTCGATTATAAGGAGAAAATAAAAAAAGAAGAAAAAAAGAAAGTAAATTATAATTTTAAAGTTCCTGAAAATAAAAGCTACTTGGGTATTTTTCAAGTTATTCTTATTGTAATTGTTGCAATTGCTTTGATATTAATTATTTTTTTAATTCTAAAACAACATACAAAAAACACAAGAGTTACTGAAGAAGATAATTGGAATATTGTTGATTTGGATAAAACCGAAAAACCAATTGATATAATTGACCTTAAAATACAAGAAGCAATTGCTGAAGAAAACTTTAGTCTTGCCGTAAGATTATATTATTTAAAAACAATTGCAATTTTGTATTTTAATAAATGGATACTATGGAAAAAAGACAAAACAAATGCAACCTATCGAGATGAATTATTTAATACCATTTATTATTTAGGATTCTCGGATCTTACCTTGCATTTCGAATACACCTGGTTTGGAAAAAGAAAAATTGATGCCCCTGGATTTAATAAAATAGAAAGAGATTTTAAAAACTACATTGGCTCAATTAAATTGAATGAATTAGAAAAGAAGGGTCAGCAATGAAAAGCAAAGGACTCATCATAGCATTCGCAATAACATTGCTCATTGGATTAATCATCTATTTTGTATATGTAAATAGGAATAATAATAAGTTTGATTGGTCGGAATCTTATAAAGCCAGCGATATTGAGCCTTATGGAGGCTTTATCTTTTCAAATCTATTAGACGATTATTTTCCAAAACATGAATTTAATATCAATAAAAAGTCTTATTTAAAATCCGGTCTTCCGAACATAAAAAAAGGACCTTCGAACTTTATATTTCTTGGTCAAGTAATGTATTTGAATAGTAGAAATTCAGATTCACTAATTCATTGGATTGAAAAAGGAAATACAGCACTAATTATTGCAACTGAATTACCCAATAAAATTGATAGCATTTTTAAATACAAAGCAGTTTATCCTATAGAATGGAATCAAGGATTTAATATTAACGACTCAAATATTACTGCCAATTTTTATAATCCAGGTTTAAAAAGAATTGAAAATTACAATTTCCATTACCAGTATATTGATAAAAAAGATGAGTTTCACTGGCGACATTTAAATGGAAACCAATTTGAGAAAGGAAGTAATCTTGAAGCACTTGGCTATATCCAAAATGGATTTGTTAATTTCTGTTCTTTAAATTTAGGTAAAGGGAAACTTTTGTATCATACCAATCCACTTTTCTTTTCTAATTATCATTTAATTCAAGAAGAAAGAGCTGAATATGTTGCTAAAGTCCTTAGTTATTTGCCTGAAGGCGATATTATTCTAGATCAATATGCCCTCTCTTGGCAAAATAATCCGTTAAATAATAGAGGAAGTGGCTCAGAGAAAAGTCCTCTTAGTTTTATTCTTAATAATGAGGCGCTTAGGTGGGGTTGGTATACTTTTATTCTGTTAATATTGAGTTATATTTTAATTGGAATAAAGCGACAACAAAAAGCTATTAAAGTAATTGAACCTCTAAATAATAGTTCTCTTGAGTTTGTAAACACTATTGGGCGTTTGCAATTTCTTCAAAAAAATCATCCTTCATTAATTAGACATCAAATGCGCTATTTAATGCTATATATCAGAGAAAAATATAGAATTTATGCAACAGAATTAAATGAGGAAACTATCATGCAATTATCCCTTAAATCTGGAGTAAACAAAGAAGATATTCAGGCAATTCAAGATAAATTTGTATTATTAAGAAACTATGTTGAATTAGAAGACAAGCAAGCAATTGAATTTTATAAACTTATCAGTAAATTTTTAAATACCTCTAAAAAATGAATGAATTAGAAAATAATACAGAATTTGAAAATACGAATATTCAAAAAGAAACGAATGAAGCAATTCCTGCGGAACATAAAAGCTATTTACCTGATGATGAGGTATTACCAGTAAAAAACGCAGCTGATGCAATTAAGATGGAATTTTCAAATGTATTAGTTGGGCAAAATGATTTGGTAACTTATATGCTTACGGGAATGTTTGCAGGAGGACATATGTTGATTGAAGGTGTTCCAGGAATTGCAAAAACATTATCTGCTAAAATACTGGCAAAGTGCTTACACCTAGATTATTCACGCATTCAATTTACTCCCGATTTGATGCCAAGTGATGTAACAGGAACAAGCATTTTTAATTTAAAAACTTCAGAATTCACCTTCAATAAAGGTCCTATTTTTTCAAACGTAGTATTGATAGATGAAATAAATAGAGCTCCTGCAAAAACCCAGGCTGCTTTGTTTGAAGTAATGGAAGAACAACAGATTAGTGTGGATGGAATTACATATCAACTTGAAAATCCCTTTTTAGTTTTAGCAACACAAAACCCAATAGAACAAGAAGGAACCTATAGATTACCGGAAGCACAATTAGACCGTTTTTTATTTCGAATTCAAATTACATATCCTCATCTTGAAGACGAAAAATCTATTTTGAAAAGATTTAGCATTGATTTTAAAAATTCGAAATTAAATAATATTAATAAAATATTAGATCCAATTAAAATTGCACATATTAAATCATTGGTAGAAAAGGTTTTTATTAAAGATGAATTGATTGATTATATCGCTTCTATTGTAGTGAATACAAGAAACGACAGTGATTTATTCTTAGGAGCCTCCCCAAGAGCTTCACTTGCCATTTTAAAATCTTCAAAAGCTTATGCAGCAATTAATGGAAGATCTTTTGTAACTCCGGATGATATTAAGTTTGTAGCATTTCCAGTATTAAATCACAGGGTACAATTAATGCCTGAAAAAGAAATGGAAGGAGTAGATACTTTCAAAGTCATCAAAAGAATTATTGAATCTATTGAAGTCCCAAGATAATGCGTCTATTAAAAAACTTGTTATTAGGCAGTAATTTATATAAATTATTTTCCTTCAATATACTTGCATTTATTCTTGCATTTTCATTTCCAGGGTTGCTAACAATTGCCAAAGTTCTTCTAGCTGTTAGCTTAGCAATTACGGTAACTGATTTAGTATTACTATTCGCAACTAATATAAGTTTTGAGGCAAATAGAATGCTACCTAAAATTATGTCTTTAGGGCACGAAAATCCTATTAATTTAGAATTAACTGGACGTTCTTCAATCAACTTATTTGTAAATATAATTGATGAATTACCGGAACAACTGCAGAAAAGAGATTTTAAAATGAATGTACGTTTTTCGACAGGAGAATCGAAAAATCTACAGTATTTCATAAGACCTTTATCAAGAGGTATTTATAGCTTTGGAGACATTCAATTGGTAGCCATGAGTACCTTAAAATTAATGGCAAGAAGGATTACCATTTCTGCTCAGGAAGATGTGGCGGTATATCCTTCAGTTGCGGAAATGAGGTATTTCGAGTTAAAAACATTTTCTGAAATAAGTACCATTCAAGGAATTAGAAAATTACGCAGAATTGGTCACAGCTATGAGTTTGAACAAATAAAAGAATATGTATATGGTGATGAATACAGAAATGTAAATTGGAAAGCAACCAGCAGAAAAGGTAAATTGATGGTAAATCAGTTTCAAGAAGAAAAATCACAACAAATCTATTGTTTGATAGACACAAGCAGAGTAATGCAATTACCTTTTTATGGACTTAGTTTATTAGATTATTCCATTAATTCATCTTTAGTAATTTTAAATATTGCCTTGAAAAAAGAAGATAAAGTTGGACTTGTTACTTTCAATAGCAAACATACTAATATATTGAATGCTGAGAAAAGCAGAGGTCAACTTAGAAAAGTATTAGATAAGCTTTATCATATTAAAGATCAGGATTTAGAATCTAATTATGAGATGCTTTACACAACAATACGCAATAAAATCTCACAAAGGAGTTTATTATTTTTCTTTACTAATATCGAAAGTCAATATGGATTAGAACGTATATTACCTATTCTTAGAAAATTAAATAAACTTCATTTATTGGTAATTGTATTTTTCGAAAATGAAGAAGTGAGCAATTTAAGTACTGTTGATGCCAGTAGTTTAGAAGAAATATATATACAAACCATGGCACAGAAGTTTGTTAGCACAAAGTATCAAATTGCACAAACTTTAAAAATACATGGTATTCAAGTTATTTATACCAAGCCGAAAGACTTATCAATGAATACCGTAAATAAATACTTAGAATTAAAAGCGAGAGGATTAATCTAGCTGATTTACCACTATGCGTTTCACTTTATAAAATCCGTTAGTCTCTAAAACTACGAAAAACAAACCATTCCCAAATTCTCTGGTATCTAAATTAGCTGGAAATAACGTTTGTTCGTAAATTGAAGGATACCTGAAATAATATTTATTTCTAGCAAACATATCGAAAATCCAAACTTGGACATCTGAAGTTTGCTTTGTTATGATGTCCAAATATCCAATGTCTACAAGAGGAATTGGCCTAACATCAAAATCTAATGCTTCGCAAGGACCTTGCCCCCATAATAAAACACCCTTTGCTAAAGCTCCACATTCGTTTCTGTAAGTAACACCATCGCAGCCACAAATAGGTTGAAATGGTGTACCATAACATTGATTAAAATTGGCTAAAGTTGAATCTGTACAAACGTTGCCGAATGTTTGGGCATTTAAATGTAAAAATGTAGTGCAGAAGAAGAAACCTAAAAATACTTTGAAACGCATATTTTACAAATATAAGAAGCAATTTGAAATAAAAAATGAAAGTTAATTGCAAAAAAAATGCTGCAACAAAAGTCACAGCATTTTACACTTTAATTTAAACTTATTATTGTCCTTGGCCTAATGACCATGCGTCTTTACCGTCGAACCTGCAAAGATTTTCAATCTTAATGAAATCAATTCCCAGATTTGAAAGTCTGCTCAATAAATCCACAATATTAGCATGTGTGATAGTATTTCCATCAACTTTTGCTTTACATCTTAATCTCCAATGGTCTGTGCAAAATGTTTCAGGGAAACCAGAAGGCCATACAATGATACCTCTGTTCGAAATCATTTTTAACTCAATAGCCTCATTGTTAGCTTGATTTACAATTCTAGCTAATTCTGCAGGATCTGAACCTGACCAATGTACCATCACATCTACTCCCATCAATTCTTTTTTCATAGGAGCTCTGCGTACATATTTAAAGTCTCTACCTGTGTTATCAGCTATTGTAAGGTATTTTACTTCTTTTAATTGTGAAGGAACCTGACCTAATCTAGCAATAATTGCATTTGCAAACTCTATTGTTCCAACTTTCTCCTTGCTTACACCTTCTTTAAAAATATCGTATGTATGAATGCCATCTTCTAAGGTTTTTAACCATGCATTTTGAATGGTTGTTGCAATATCAGATTGGTTAATATGCACCAACATTTGTATAGCTCCTTGCAACAAACCACTTGGATTTGCTAAATTTTGACCCGCTCTTCTTGGCGCTGAGCCATGAATTGCTTCAAACATTGCGCAATGGTCACCGATATTTGCAGAACCTGCTAAACCAACAGATCCTGCAATCTGTGCCGCAACATCAGAAAGAATATCTCCATAAAGATTCAACGTTACGATTACATCAAATGTCTCAGGAGAATCAGCCAATTTAGCTGCTCCAATGTCGATAATCCAGTGTTCTTGTTCAATTTCTGGATATTCGGCACCAATTTCATCAAACACTTGGTGGAATAAACCATCCGTTTGTTTCATGATATTGTCTTTTGTAAAACAAGTTACTTTTTTACGGTTGTATTTTTTAGCATATTCGAATGCATAACGCACAATTCTTTCGCAACCTGGGCGAGAAATCAATTTTAAACACTGTACTACTTCATCAGTTTGTTGGTGCTCTATTCCCGCGTATAAATCTTCTTCATTTTCACGAACAATTACCAAATCCATTACTGGATGCTTAGTGTCTACATACGGATGATAAGAGATTGTTGGGCGAATATTAGCGTATAAGCCTAACATTTTGCGTGTTGTAACATTTAAACTTTTGTAACCTCCGCCTTGGGGGGTTGTAATTGGAGCTTTCAAGAAAACTTTTGTTCTTCTTAATGAATCCCAAGATTCTTTAGCAATTCCTGAAGTATTGCCGCTTAAATAAACTTTTTCCCCTACTTCAATTTCTTCAATTTGAATGCGGGCATTTGCTGCTTTTAGGATTTTTAAGGTAGCGTCCATAATTTCCGGACCAATGCCATCTCCTTTTGCAACTGTGATTGGAACCAAAACCTCATTTGCTCTGGAAGTGTCCAATCCTGAATTAACTTGTTCTAAAGTGCTCATTTTAAAATTTTTTGCAAAGTAACTTCAAAATGAGCGTCGAATCAGATGTATGGTTAATATCAATACATCCTACTTAAAGCACTAAAAATAAGACCATTAGTTGCTTACTGATATTTTTTGGGGGAAATCTTAAAAGGCTTCAATAAATCTTCCACCTTATCTAAAATTTCTTTCGCTTTTTCGGCTACTTCAGCTCCTTCTGGAGTTAACACAATGGGTTGAAATTCTCTGTTAAAAATAACGATGTTCAGTTTTGATTCAAGGATTTTAATCTGCTGACTTACTGTACTTTGGTCGGCATTACAAAGTTCAGCTGCTTTAGAAAAGCTTCCAGTTTCAGCTACGGCAGCTATGTATTGCAATTGTCTTAAGGTAATTAACATCTATTCAATTAATTAAAAGACAAATATGCGAAAAACAAACTTAACTTAAAATCCAGTTATCAAAAGGGAACATTAATCCTTCAACAATATAGATTCCTGAAAAGCACCAAATTGCCTATCTTTATCAATAAAATGGATTTCCAAAATCCAGAATAATTCGTTTCCGTTTATTCCTTTTTTATTCATAGATAATTTATTATCAGGATGTAAATAATTAATCTTTGATTCTCCTTCAATGCGTTCATGGGGAAATTCCCCAATTAAATGACCGCAATGAATGTTCCCAAATTCCCAACCCAAATCTTTTGCTAAATTGCAAACATACTGATACAATTCAGCTCCTGAAATTTCGAGGTTTTGCTTGTAAAATTGCTGGGTTTGTTGCCAAGCTTCTGAAACGTCATTTTTTAATTTTAATTTAATAGGATTATTTCCGATTACAAAAGTTTTACCCACATCTGCTTCCCATTTATCGAACACGGGACCAAAATCAACAAATAAAATATCGTCTTCTTGAACAATTAAATCTGGAGGGTTTTCTTTATATGGATGCAATGTATTTGAACCTGCCCTTACAATTCTTTTGTGCCAATACTTTTTAATTTCAAATAACTCAAAAGCCAATTCATACAATGCATTATTTATTTGTTTTTCCGATTGGTGTGCTCGAAATATATTTCTATTTACAGCTTCATCAAATAATAAATTTGCTTTATTTTCAGCTTCTATTAATGCTTCAATGGTTGATTGACCAATCATTAATTTAAATTTATTTTTTATCAGGTTCAAAATCCAACACCACCGAATTCATGCAAAAACGCTTATAAGTTGGAGCTGGACCATCATCAAAAATATGTCCCAAATGCCCGTCACATCTTCCACAAACCACTTCAGTTCTTACCATACCATGAGTATTGTCATCAATATATTTCACACTGTTTTTTCTGATGGCTTCGTAAAAACTTGGCCAACCACAGCTACTTGCAAATTTCGCATCAGACTTAAATAGCGGATTTCCACAAGCTGCACAATAATAAGTTCCTATGCCTTCAAAGTTCCAGTATTTTCCAGTAAAAGCATACTCAGTTTGTGCTTCTCTCGATATTTCATATACATCATTAGGTAGCACTTTTTTCCAATCGGTATTAGAAACATTTAAATGTGCTGTATCTTTGCGGGAGTAATAGGGATTCTTATCCATGTTTTGTGTTGATTGTTTGGTTATTTCTGTATTTTTATTCTGGGAGCAGGCTATAGAAAAAGATACACTAGCCAATGCAGTAATCAATAACATTTTCATTTAATAATAGTTTTGTTTGGCATAAATAACGAAGATAACAAGGCGTTGGTTTTCTAACCGAAAAATAAATATGCAAGTAAGACGGAAGTTATAATTCCTACCAAATCAGCCAAAAGCATAGAGCCAATGGTATATCTCGTATTTTTAATTCCAACTGCACCAAAATAAACAGCTACAACATAAAATGTGGTGTCTGAAGAACCTTGTAATACGCAAGCCAATCTTCCTGCAAAAGAATCAGGTCCGAAGGTGCGCATTGTATCTATCATCATTCCGCGGGCTCCACTTCCGCTCAATGGTTTTATCAATGCGGTAGGAATTCCATCTACAAATCTGGTATCAGCTCCTAAAGCTTCAAATACAGATTTGAAACCTGCTATAATTACTTCAAAAGTACCGCTTGTTCTCAGCATACTAATGGCAACGAGCATGCCCACTAAGTATGGAATAATCTTTACGGCCGTTTCAAAACCACCTTTCGCACCTGAAACAAATGCATCAAAAACATCTATTTTCTTATAAAATCCTCCACCAATAATTGCCAGAAAAATAAATAAGATGATTCCATTACTCAATACACTTGAAAATGATTGCACTTCTGTGTGTGGCAAACGTATCATGTATAAAACAATTCCAGCTATTAATGCGGAAATTCCAGCTATCCAACCTAATATTACGGGCTGAAATAAATTAATTTTTTGTTTAATTGAAACAATGCTTAATGCAGCAACTGTGGCGGCAAAAGTTGCGATTAAACAAGGAATAAAAATATCTGTAGGGCTAGTTGCATGCAAAGATGCCCTTGCTGCTATAATAGAAACAGGAATCAAAGTTAATCCAGAAGCATGTAAACACAAAAACATAATTTGAGGATTACTTGCCTTTTCTTTATTTGGATTTATTTCTTGTAAACTTTCCATGGCCTTGATTCCAAAAGGCGTAGCAGCATTGTCGAGACCAAGTAGATTTGCAGAAAAATTCATCATCATGTGCCCCATAACCGGATGATTTTTAGGTAATTCTGGAAACAAACGAGAAAAAAACGGTCCAATAATGCGGGAAAGAAGTCTTATTCCTCCGGCGCGTTCAGCTATGCTCATCAAGCCCATAAATAAGGTCATAATTCCAATTAAGCGAATACAAATATTTACAGCAGTGGTACTTGTATCTATTATTCCAGTATCGGCACCAGTTACCATTTTGCTGAATATCTCTTCATTCCCTAATACAAAACATTGATAACCAGCTATTGTTATAGAGATAAGAATGAATAAAGACCAAATTCTGCTTAATGCCATAAGATTCTTTTGAGCTGGCTAATGTAGAAATTTGAAGCATTAAATTGCATTATTTTCATGGAAGAAAGAACAATAAAATCTCTTACTTTTGCAGGCTTTTTTAAATAAACTACATGAAGTTTTTACGATTTTACATTATATACAGAATTCAAATTGCGATTGGCTTAATTGCGCTGGGAATCTTCTTTCACATGGAAGTTGACACAGTATTGGCTTGGCTTTGCTACATAGCTGCATTTATTTCTTTGTTACTTTATTTCATGATGGGGAGTATGCGATTGGTGCAGGAAGCTGTAACTGAAGGTGATGTGGAAGGAGCGATGAAATACATGAAACTTATTAAATTTCCAAAACTTCTTTTTAAACCAATAAGAATGGGTTATTATATGTTGCAGAGCAATTTGGCTTTAGCAACTGATAATTTAGACGAAGCAGAAGCAAACATTAGAAAAAGTTTAAAAACGAATTCTACTTTGGTTGGAGATGTGCGCGGAAGTAACTTATTACAACTTGGTTTTGTGCAGTTGAGAAAAGGAAATTCTAAAGAAGCCAGAAAATATCTATTAGAAGCTTTACAAGCCGGTTTGCCTGACAAAGAAAATTTAGCAGCAGCACATTTGCAATTATGTTCTATAGAAATGCAACGTAACAATTACAGAGTTGCAAAAGAGCATTACAAAAAAGCCAAAGCCGCTAAACCAAAATCGGACGAATTGGTAAAGCAAATTGCAATGCTAGATAAGCAAATGCCGAGAATACCTGGATAAACATTTTTACTTTACCCTTTATAGTAGTATGATAGAAGTTCTTTTGATAATCCAAAAGGATTCTATATTTTTGAATTGTTAAAAATCCATCACAAAAAATGAAATCTCTATTTTTCCTTTTACTTATAATTATAACAAAATTAGGCTTTGCCCAACAAGTTCCTTTTCCTTCTGCTTTGTCTAAAGAAGAATCGAAATCGAAACAAACTAAGGCTGCAGAAATTGATGCTAAGAGACAAACTCCACCTCTTACAATAGAGCATTGCGATTATATGCTAAAATCTATTGACACCAAATGGAATATTGTTGTAAAAGACTCCTTACAAAAAGCCAAAGCCGAAAAGTCAGGTTGGTTTAAAAGAATGGATGAAAGAAAGGCTTTTTATACTGCCGAAAAATTAAAGCTTCAACAATCAAAAAAATAAAGCATGAAACACATTTTCTTTTTTATGGCTCTGTTTTGTTGCACTTTTGAGGCTTTCTCTCAAGGTAGTGATTGTGCAAGCGCAGACCCGTTTTGTACAGACTTTTTATATACTTTTCCTAATTCTACTAATACCATTTCTGAATTTGGGCCTGATTATGATTGTCTTTCAACACAGCCAAATCCCGCATGGTACTTTCTTCAGATTGAAGACGCAGGAGACATTGAGATATCTATTGCTCAAACAGATAATTCAGGTTTTGGGATTGACGTTGATTATATTGTATGGGGGCCTTTTACTTCTCCTTCTCAGAGTTGTAATAATTTAACCTTCTCAAATGTTGTTAGTTGCAGTTATTCCCCCGATGCTGAAGAAATAGCATATATTCCAAATGCTCAAACAGGAGAGTACTATATGTTTCTACTTACAAATTACGATGGCAGTCCTGGAACAATTTCATTTGCTCAAACAAATGGAACAGGCTCTACAAATTGTGGTGTAATTTGCGGTATTACAGGCTTTACAGCTAATGCAGGGGCTTGTCAACCGGCAACAAATTCGTATACTGTTAATGGTACATTAAGCATTAGCAACCCTCCAACAGCTGGTTCACTTACTATATCTAGTGATTGCGGAGGAAGTCAAACATTTAACGCTCCTTTTTCAAATAGTATAAATTACTCTTTTTCTGGTTTAACTGCTGATGGCGGAGCTTGTACAGTTTCTGCGGTATTTTCCTTGAATCCAGAATGCAATGATCAGGTAGTATATTTTGCTCCAGCGCCATGTCTACCTCAACCTTGTAGTTTTAACTCAATAAATGTTAACGTTGGTGCCTGTGAAACTGCAACTGGCACTTACACTATTACTGGAAATGTTACCTTCTCTAATCCTCCAGCAACGGGACAATTAACATTCACTACAACTGGTGGGCAACAAACAGTCTTAAATGCACCTTTTGGTACCAATCAAAATTTTACGATTAGCAACATTCCTGCAGATGGAACTGCAAATGTTTCAATAACAGCTACTTTCTCAGCTGACCCAGCATGCACTATCACAAGTCTTTCTTTTACAGAACCAGTTTGCCAATGTTTTATTACAAACTTTAGTGTAAATCAGAATTTGTGCGACCCTCCAACAAATACTTATAGTATTGATGGAGTGGTTGAATTTATTTCAGCTCCCTCAACAGGACAGTTAATTGTAGAAACCTGCGATGGAAATCAGGTTACTTTTAATGCTCCGTTTACATCTCCCATCAATTATTCCATCACTGGTTTAAATCCTAATAATGCCAATTGTGATGTAACAGCTTATTTCACTGCCGATTTAACTTGTACATCTAATATACCTTATAGTGCACCGCCTTCTTGCGCTTGTGGCGCAAACGCAGGAACTTTCACAGCAAATATCACTGGCGATTCACAAAATAATTATGTTTTATGTTTTGGTGACCAACTCAATATCAATTCAAATAACGATTTTACTTATCCTGATTTTGCAGCTAACTCAACTGTAGCTTACAACCCTGATATTTGGTATTTAGTTTATTCTTGCCTTCCTACAGTTGGTCCTCCGAATGATTTAAATAATGATGCTTGTTTTGCAGGAATTGCAGAACAGGCGCCGAATCTCTCAGACCTAAACGACCTTTCATTTATCAATTCATTTCCTGCAGGGACATTTGCTAATAATACTGTTTATTACGTTCCTGTAACAATGTACGATGTTACCACCTCAACATATACATCTACAAATAGTCAGGTATTTTGTTACGATTTAGGTCAAGTTTTCACAGTCACTTATTTACCAGAAATAACTTCTAATGTTGTTGAAAATTGCTCGTTAGGAACTGTTTCTGTTACATTAAATGGTGGAGCTCCTCAAGTTTTTGGAACTGCATTTTCAATTTCGAATTTACAACCTGCCACTGCAAGTGTTAATGTGACTACTATAAATAATGGAGGAACAGTTACCATAAGTAACCTTCTTGACGGAGATAATTATTCATTTGATGTTACTGACGCGAATGGCTGTCCGCATGCAATTTCTGGTGGACCTTTTGTTGGTGGAGCAGATATAACTATAACAGCAGCCGGACCTTTTTGCTTTAGCGACCCAGCTGTGCAATTAGTTGCTACGCCTGCAGGCGGAACATGGTCAGGCTTTGGAATTAGTCCTACAGGATTGTTTAATCCTGCTTTATCTGGAAATGGAAATATCAATATTTCCTATTCAGTTACTACAAACTGCACAGTTACAGAAAACATTACCATAGTTGTAACCCCTCAGGCTTCAGCACAAATTAATCCAGTTGGCACGCAATGTACTGCAAACCCACCTTTTCAATTAACAGCTGCAAGCCCCGGTGGAATTTGGAGTGGTAACGGAATTACAAATACCAATACGGGGACATTTTCTCCGGTAACAGCAGGCGTTGGAACGCATACAATAACATACTCAATAGCTGGCTCTTGCGGAGACACACAAACAATAGATATTGTAGTTTTACAAACAGCTGACGCTACTTTTGCTTTAGCTGGCCCATTTTGTGAAAGTTCTGCTGATTTTACTCTAGTATCGAATCAAACTGGAGGAGTTTGGTCAGGAACAGGAATTATAGACGCGGCGAATGGGTTATTTAGTCCAGCTGCTGCAAATACAGGAAATAATTCAATAACTTATACAATAGCAGGAGTATGCGGAGATGTTGAAACACAACAAATTATTGTTCAACCAACTGCTAATACGACAATCAATCCTGCAGGACCATTTTGTATTGATGCAGTACCTCAACAATTAATTGCGGCAACCGTTGGAGGAATTTGGAGTGGAAACGGAATCACTAATGCAACTGATGGATTATTTGATCCTCAAATTGCTGGTCCAGGTTTGCATACAATTTCTTATGCTATAATTGGAAATTGTGGAAATGCAAGCACTATAAATATTGATGTTACTACTCCACCACTTATCGATTTTGCAGTTACAGATTCAACAGGGTGCTCACCATTGGCATTTTCTATTGTTAATCAATCAATTCCTACAGGAAATAACTGTGTATGGCTAATTAATAATGATACAATTTCTACTTCTTGTTCAACTTTTTACTATGTGTTAGAAGATGTTGGTGCTTATTCAGTTACTTTAACTTCTTCAGCCGCTATCGGTTGTACAGCTTCATTAACAAGAGATAGTTTTATTGTTGTTCACCCTGATCCTATTGCAAATTTCTATTATACTCCCAAAGATGTAACATTTGTAAATCCAATAATTGATTTTACCAATGCTAGCGAACTTGCTGTTTTGTATTCTTGGAACGTTGATGGAACAAATAATTATACTGATAAAGATATTAGCCAAAGATTTCCAAGTATTCCAGATACAAGTTACGAAGTGTGCCTTACTGCAATAAGCGAAAATGGTTGCAGAGATACACTTTGTGAAGAAATTTATATCAGGGGTGAATTTCTTGTTTTTATACCGAAAGCATTTACTCCAAATAGTGATGGTGTAAATGATGGTTTCAGACCCATTGTTTCTGGGCATGACCCAAAATCATACGAATTTACAATATTCAATAGATGGGGCGAATTGCTATTTTCTTCAACAAAAAATGATGAAGAATGGGATGGAATTGTAAACGGAAGAGTTGTTCAACAAGACATGTACGTTTGGCATTTAAAAGTTAGACCTTCGCTAAGCGGGGTAGGAAAAGAATTTTATGGAACTGTAATGTCTTTGAAGAACTAAACTCAAGTTAAGAATGAATTTAGTTCCTGCAAATGTTTTTGATGTAGATGAAATTCACAAATTAGCTTATAAAATCTGGACTGTTCATTATCCTCCTATTATAGGAAGCGATCAAGTTGATTACATGCTTAAAAGAATGTATGCAAAAGAAACGTTGCATCACCAAATTTCAGAAGGCAAACAAATTTACTTTCTGCTTCAAAACCCAATAACTACCATTGGTTTTGTATCAATAGAAATTAACAATAATACTGAAGCATTTATCAATAAATTTTATATTCTCAGTAACCAACAAAGAAGTGGCTTAGGAAAACAGGCTTTTGATGAATTAATAAATTATTTTGAAGAAGTAAAAACCATCAGACTTCAAGTTAACAGGCAGAATTTCAGCGCCATTAATTTCTATTTTAAAGTTGGCTTTGTAATAGAGAAGGTAGAAAATTTTGAAATTGGAGGAGGCTATCAAATGAATGATTTTATCATGATTTGGAAAAGGAAATAGGCGTTTTTTTGCATTCATTTTCTTGCCTATTTTGTATACTTTTACCGCATGATTACATATTCAACTGCACTTATAAAAGAGATGATTGTTCACTTTGTTGGAAATCCCTCACTAGATGAACCACTTAACATTTCTGAAGCACAATTAGAAATCAATGATAATAACCATGAAATTCTAGTAGATTATCTTTTAAAATCTTTTAAACCAGAAGCATATTATCATTTTGCACCTGGAAATCTGGTGTATGATGGCATTAACATGATTTTTAAAAATGCAGGAGAATTTAATAAAGCAAGCGAACAAATAGCAAGTCATTTATATGATGTTTCATCGCACCCAAAAATTTTATCGGGTGATTT
>Ga0247832_1005022_pt1 | contig 15821 bp, 14 predicted proteins | sample LaCruzMarch2015__10_FD_192407 | JGI IMG/M metagenome (GOLD analysis project Ga0247832, IMG submission 192407) | Freshwater microbial communities from meromictic Lake La Cruz, Castile-La Mancha, Spain - LaCruzMarch2015_4m | ecosystem: Environmental > Aquatic > Freshwater > Lake | place: Spain... | reverse complement strand
TCATTGTCATATTTTCCCGTGTGCAAATTAAGGGCGAAGTGCTTGAGCGTTCCGAATTTTGATTCAAAGGTTTCATTACCAATGCCGTCTCCATAGTCGTCGCCACTTTCACCGTAATAATCACTGTCATGTTCGCCGTAATATCCTTCCCCCTCGTAGTCGTAGTAGGCGGGATAGTCATCAATTTCGTAGCCATTCTCACCGTATCCGTAGGTGTAATCATAATCCTCCTCGATATCATCATCGCGTTCAACAGCAACCCCTTGTCCCGCGTTGCCGTCACTGTCTTGGTGAGAACTCATCGCTTGGGTGTAATAGACCTAAAGTAGTATTTATGTACTACAACGGCGTTGTTTAGTAGTATTTATGTACTACAACGCGTTGTGTTGGACTAACTCGCGTCTCCCACCTAACCCCGTGGCTGAATCTCTCTCATTTGAGGCGTCCCTTCGAACCGTGTGTTGGTTGGGGGGGATATCCGTCGTTGTCTTTCTATATGCTGCATTCGCCGCCTCGTCCCCCATAAAACAGAGCGACACACTCTCTCTAGTCGCATTCAAATCTTTTTAGATACGAATGATGGTGAGAGACTGTTGTTATTATACATATTATGAATGAAACAACGATACTGCTATCATCATCGCCATCATCGTCGGGCGATCCAAGCATACTTACCAAGCCCGACTTCCTCGCGACTGTGGAGCCTCTAGCCTCACGCCGATCATCGCCATCCGCATCATCAGTATTTACTCTGCCATTCGAATTGGTCATTAATGAATATACGCGCGAGCCATGGTCATCGGGCAGTAGACTACGCGGAGAAGCGACGACCAACGACAATGACGACGATGATGATTGGATATCGTGTTATCTAGTGAGCATCGATGGTCGGAATCGTCTTGCGGGGTTCATGGCCTACCTACGCGAACGGAAAAAGGCCGCAGTGGCACGTATGCCGTCCGAGGAGACGCGGCATGGTGGCGCAGTATTAGTTGTGCCATATGACCCCCCGCCCATCCCGACGGAAGTATTGATGAATGTTAAGGATGGTAATCAATTACTATTTGTAAAGTATTTGAAAGATGCAAGTATTCTACTACATAGTACTAATATTGGACAGGTACCACACCACCAGATGAACATGATTCAACAGCAACAGCTGCAACAGAAGAAGACCAATAATCAACATCCTGCAGGACCACAAGCAGGACAGTCAACTCAGCACAACCAAACATTATCATCAACAGCAACTACCATGGTCAGTGGAGGCAAGACGACGAAAGGGGGAGGATTATTGGGGAATCTACTAGGTGCCAAACGTAAAACAGAAACTGCACTTGATATGGTGCGTACGACTACTAAAAAAGATGAAGTAACAACAACAACAACATTTCTTGACCCTAGTAGTGCCACAGGTTGTATTAATGCCTTTCGAACTAAAATCATGTCCGATCTTACAATATTTAAATCACAATCCACAGTCCATGTTATCAAGATACCCATAGTATTGTCAACGGTAATCAAACCTATCACATCACACGACGAACGTGAGAAGATTACCATGGATGTATTACGATTTACCATCTACGAACAGGTAGAGGAGGTGGGCGAGGATACATGGATAGCCGTAAAGGAACCTACTGACTTTATTGATGAATGTATTATAGTTGTATACAAGGCTGGATATTGTCCACCGGAGATTATAATGGAAATGAATAAGGGTGAATTACCCAATGAGATACGTGGCGCAGTGCAATATATGGCACGGGTAGAAACCAAGGCCATGGAACGTAAGGGAAAAAAGTTGCAGGAGGCAGTATTAAAGAATAGTGGCAAAATGAAGGATCAACAACAACAACAATTTGATGATAATGTTGTAATATTGAATACGAATAAAAGAGATAGACGTACACTTGAACAGATTCAGAAAGATTTACTTGTTGAGGATGAGGATGTAAAGAGGAATAGATTCGGAGTATGATAGATGTCGAATTAGGAATTTTCCAAAAAGTGTTGCAGTCGCGGAAAGACAAAACGTACGAGCTAAATACAAAGGAGCAGAAGTTTTTCTCTTTATCAAATATATTTAGATCGCACACTTTCACTTCACTTTAGTGTTGTTATTATGTCTGATAAATCAAGTTTTGCAAGCTCTAAATCAAGATTGTTAAACTCCGTTGTTGTAGACGATGCATCGTTGCTGCCTCCACTCGCGGATTCAACACTGGTATTTGCGGACTTTATAGACGGATTAATATTTTCATCAACCCGACTAGCGATTGATGATGGTTTCTTCTTAGCATTTGCCTGTTCATTACAAATTCGATTGAGGTCAAGTTGACCCATGGCTGCTTCTAAAAATGAATCATCAAATTCTCCAGTTCCGCCGACAACTGTAGCTGTGCCGTGTCGAATTACTTCCTTCTCGACAACGTCATTTTCATTGAGCAATGACAATTCATAGTCAAGGAAATAGTCATCAATTTCATCATTCACGTCCCATGGCACATCTATCGGGTCACCACGATATCCTCTACATTCTGGATCATGACAACTTTGATAGCATACCCGATCGAGTAGATCAATATTCCATATTATATTGTTCGATTTGTGTGCACGTCCAACATTGTCACAGTATCGATTGTCCTTCATGTTGAAGCACACAGTTTGGGGTAGCAGGCGTTGGGTGCCACCAACAACAGACCAGGTCCCGATACTTCCAATACGACCTTCTCTTCTCCCGAGTGTATCAATGATCCATTGTTCTAATTTCGGAAAAGGCGATGCATCATACGATGGTGAAGTCCGTCGTATCGATGTGTTATCACCAGTGGTGCCAGACCTCAATAACTGATGCAATTGGTGTCGTTCATCATCATCGTCGCATGACGAATGATTGCTAGGATCAATCAGTATCGAACAGTTATTATTCGATCTCATTGTGTTGGCAGGAACGATAAGAGTTGCAGCCATGGCATCAGCGTGGGTCTCCCAGCTGAGGGAATTGCAAAATGCTTCAAAATTAACATCGTCATTCTCCTGGGTCCAAAAAAAAACGAGTACACTTTTTCTTAGCATGACAGATTTATAAAGATAAAACAGTTGTTTTGGTGTGTGAACTCACATCGACAGTAGTGACATCATCATCATCATCAGCTTCATTGTTGTTGTTCACAACGTCAACAATTGGAGGATTCATCATCATCATCATTTTAGGTATGTAAAATTTGGTATTATCAAATCCACACGGGAAAGGAAATTGATTTGCATTTGCAATCCGCAATGTTGCAGTGGATGGTTTGCCAAATTTGGTACTACCCAATAAACGAAATATACGATTGCGCGTGTACACTCCAAGATCAATAAAATGTGTTTTACGTCTCAACGACAACTTCTTCTTCCCCTTGTCATCATCATCATCGTTATCATCATCATCGTTATCATTATCGTCGTCGTCGTCGTCATCATCGGCGTATACTAGTAAATTATCAGCGAGGAGTCCATGTCCTCGCGACCTTAATTCGCCACTCTCACATTCATTTTCCAATCTAGTAACGAATCGTCGCACGAATATCCCCGCATGTCGTGCATTCATGAATAACACATCGTTCGGTAGATGTAATATCCAATGACGTGAAAATTTAACATCGGTCGAGGAATCCAAGTCGACCAAGCGCGTTTTATTAAATGGACCAATACGATATATGATGCAAAATTCGGTTACCAATTCGGTATATAATTCGTCCAATATCGTTTCTATTACCGTAGGCGTGAGTTGTGGATTGTATCGTTTGACAAATTCCAAATCTTTGAACGAGGAGGAATGAAGTAGATATATAGATGGAGGATTAAAAATTATGTATACAATGAGACGAGGCAATAATAATAGAATAGATCGAAAATATATATATATATATGTACATGATTAGAGAAGCAATCGTGTTCGTGTGTAAAATAAACTCAATATATTCTGCGCTTTCATACTTACCAAAGTACAACCGACAGGGTACATCTTCTTTGATCAATTCGTAATAATGTCTCGTATCGACATTGCACTCCTTCCAATATCGGTCCATAAATCTTCCTAAATGTGCAGATATGTACCGTCGTTTGCCGCCGACGGTAGTTTCCATTGCGAATAATCGCGGTTCCCTGGACCATAGTGCCGACGATGTCGATGATGATGCCGAACAACGGGATGATGATGATATATTATCATCGTGTTGCTGCAATACCAAGTCCTCCTTCTTCGCTCCTTCTTCTTTCGCAACCGCATCGTCGATCGAATTGGATTCCTCCGAGGACGAACGACAATCGCCATCGTCGTCGGTATGCTGTTGTTGCTTCGACTGCCCCTCGTCATTGGTGATCTTCTCGTCAGATATCGCAATCGATTGCGATTCCACCGTCGGCCTGCCATGGACGTCGTCGCTGCCGACTTTTGTTCGCGCGTCGTCGGAAGCGGCGCGATGTACGCGCATCAGGTCATCGTAGTCTTTCATCGCCAGCGATTGCAGCGGAAACACCCTGAACGACGTTTGTTCGTGGAACGTCCGACGCCGTGCCTCTTGTCGTCGAACGAATTCGCGTCGTCGTTCGATGCTGCTACTCCTTGACTGAACTGCTGCCGTGCTCTCGTTGCTGCCGCCGTCGTTGATTGCAGTGGCCATAATGGGGATATGCGGCCGGCGTCACGAAAGTGTGGTATGTTTATAATGAAGTTAGAGCGAAAAATAGGCGACGATGGATATTAACGTTTAGGTCCTATCGGACCGAGGAAGGAAGAAGGAACATAATAATGAGTACTACTCCAACATGCCAACGTCCTCCAGGCCGGAAGAGGACTAGTGGATGCTGGTTGGTACTTCTTTGGCACTGGTTGGCACTTCTTTAGTAGTGCTACTCCGGTCCGGCAGGATGTGACAACACCAGCAGCAGTCATGCCACCTGTGGCATTAGTAGTCAGAGGATGACAGTATCGGTCAAACTACTGGGGTGCTGGAGAATGATGGTATTAACTACTTACTAAACAACGTCCTGTCGGACCAAAGAAGGTGAAATTAATATATTGATGATCCGGTCCGGAGGACGTTTTTACTATAAGCGAGCAATGCTGCTTTTCCGGTCTGGCAAGACGTTAATAATAAATAATAGGCGAGGCGACCGAAGGGAGACGAGGCCGTAAAGTATCATGCCGAGATTACCGTCATTTTAGTGGCTGTATCATCATTTTTAATGATTATCTGCTTCAAATTGGGCGAACGAAGCGAAGCGTATAGTGAGGCAGTTGTAATTATGATGGTAAATGAATAATATCGAGTTTGGAGATATACCTCCGTTGTAATCTCCTCGTCAAGACGATTCTAATGGTGGTCTTATCATTAACGTAGATCATCTTTAAATTCATCATTAAATAATCGTTAACAAGTCATTTTATTACTATAGTAATTACCACCTCTCTACTTTATACCACCACCACCATTTCTATTACCACCACCACCACCGCCGCCGCTACCTTTGTATTTATTACATTCTTGGTTGATTGTTGTGTTTTGCCATTTCATGTTCAATCCAACGTTCTCACATAACTAACATCCGCCCAATTTTTCAGAGGAGGAGGAAGGGGCACCAATAATATGATGCCTTTTTACTACGGCACGTCGCTAGTGGTGATCCGTCTCTTGTCATTCGTCGTCATTGTCGTCGTCTCCTCCTTTCAACCGCCCATCGCCCACAACAATCATGTTGTTGTAAGCGTCGATGGCGCTGGTCGTGCACAATGGATTCCAAATCATCAAGCAGTACGTATGTCAGCGCGTTCTACGACCGGAGCCAATACCATCATCATCAACAATAATGACGAGGAGGAGCAGCAGCAGCTCGTATTATTCGACGAGTATCTTCCAACCACACATCCATTGCATGCCCTCCTATGTGCAACAGCTGAGGCATGCCTCCCATTAGAGGTTGACGGGATCAATGCCAACGGTGATGGATCATTCCGATATGAGTGGGGCACATGGTGCTGTCGCGACAAACTCGAAATAGTACGACAATGTACAGAAGAAATACGATTGATCGTGGGTGCGTATGATAATTTGATAAATAGTAATGGAAGAATTACAACAACAACAACAACAACAACAACGAATGAAAATAAGGAACAAATAATGACAACATCAACAACAGGAAGAGAAGGAAAGAGAATACGTGTCGCATCTGGGAAGTATTGGGATGTCATACTCAACCTCCTCCCAAAATCCTCACGTTTGCAATACAAATGGCCCGAGGGGAGTTGGACCTTGCTACAGCCAATGACGGGTGTTGTAGAGGTATCGCAACTTCGCGGACCCGACAAGGATGGATACTTTGTGCCTATGCGACCTAAGGATTTACGAGGTGGTGGAGATGGAAGTGGTATGCTCGGTTCAGGCAGTAGCGAGGAGGAAGAAGAAGTAGAATCAGATGATGATGATGATGATGATGATGATGATGCAGCAAGAATACAATCAGACAAGAGAATGTATAGCACATCGGCAGGAGATGGGAGCTGTATCAAGTATTTAGGTGGACCACTACGTCGGTACACTGGAAAGGCGGCTGCCGGATCGACAATGTTGGAGATAAATATCAGACCACCTATTGCTGTTAATGTAAATGCTGCAGAACGTGAGACTGACATTGAAGATATGGAATGGGAATATGCAAAAAGCGTTTTTTTACGAGTCAAGACAAACAAAGTTGTCATTGTCGAGGAAGACGAAATATTGAAGAATGACAAGGAAGAACAACAAACTGTAGTAGTATCCTCTGCGACCAATGCGCCTTCGTCTTCTTTGACATCGACTGGACTAAACAAAAAACTTGGGATGGAATTTGAGAATGTCGGAGGACTTGACTCACAGCTTGATGACATTGCGGTGAGTTTTATACTGGATTGCTAAAAGTGACGCACTCATTGTCTTCTTATTATTTTCATCTAATAAACCCGCATCTCTTTTTGCATCAAGCGTCGTGTATTGGCATCGCGTGCAAATCCTGCTGCGGCACGTCGATTAGGAGTGTCACACGTACGCGGTATACTACTCTCAGGTCCACCTGGATGTGGAAAGACTTTATTAGCACGAGAATTATCGAGGATACTTGGTGCTCGTGAACCTCAGATAGTTAATGGACCTGAGATACTGGATAAGTTCATCGGAGAGGCCGAACGACGCGTTCGTGAATTATTCCTGCCAGGTGTGTTGCTTGTTACGACTTGTATATATCTTGTTTTTTTCTAGAAAATGTCGTTAACTTTGTCTACAAAATGCAAAAGCTGAGCGTGAGTACGAGGAAGTCGGAGATGCATCAGCATTGCATTTGATAATCCTTGATGAAATGGACGCGATTGCACGTAAACGTGGCAGTATGAGCTCAGACACCACAGGTGTTCGTGACTCAGTAGTAAATCAGCTCCTTGCCAAGATGGATGGCGTAAAAGCCATACCGAATGTGTTGATTGTTGGGTTAACAAACCGCCCGGAGCTGATAGATCCAGCATTACTGAGACCTGGTCGTCTTGAGGTGCAGTTGCGTGTCGAATTGCCAGACCGATTAGGACGGAGAGACATATTAGCAATCCATACTAGAAGCATGAGAGAACAAAATGCATTGTCTAACGATGCCATTGCAATATTGGATGATGTTGGCAATGACGGTATGGGAGCTCGGACAGAACACTTCTCAGGTGCAGAGTTGGCTGGATTAGTGAGAAGTGCAGCCTCCTTTGCGTTAGCACGTGCAGTTGACAATGGCCTTGGTACAAATGCAGATGGAATGGTCACCATCACAGACTTGGAACGCGCCTTAGTAGAAGTTCGGCCGGCATTAGGGACACAGGATGAAGTGCTGAAGCGTAGATATCCTTTTGGGATAAGTGATTACTCATCATTAATGAAACGGATAAAACGCGACCTTATCCGCTTTACTACCCCCATTAGATCCTCCACACCACGACTCTACTCTTTACTCCTCGTTGGGGCAAGTGATGGAGCGGGTGTAACAGGTGAGTGAAGTATTTTTGACTGTGAAAATGTTTCCATATGATAATTCAATTACATGTTCACTGATCTGAGTCTTCAAATCTATGGAAGCACTGGCTTCGAATGCCGCTGCTGAGTCTTCGTTGAAAGGGCACTTTGATTTTGTTCGTTTCATAACTGCACTGGATGTGCTAACGGATGCTGGCGGTGACGAAGCAAGGGCGGCAGCTTTATCTCAACGTTTTTCCGAGGCAAGGGAGATGTTGCACTCTCTATTAGTGTTGGACGATATAGATCAGATTGTCGCTGGAAGTGGCCCAAATGGATACAGCTCAATCATGCTTTCGACACTGAGAGCATTACTCCGAACCCCGCCGTCTAGTGGAGAAGTTGCCAAGGCAGGTGGACAATCGAAGTCTTCAGGTACCAGTGGCAAGACTTTACACATCATTGCCACTTCGTCTCGATCTGATGCGGCATGTACTATATTGAATGAGATCTTCGAAGAGACGATTGTGGTCCCTCTACTGTCGGATGTCGAATCTGTGCAAAAACTTCTTACCGATTGTTTACCCAGTGTTAATGATGCTTCCGCGATAGCACGTACACTAGTTGCTCGTTTGGATAAAATTGGCTGTAAAACAGCACTTCGATTAGCTGAACGTGCTGTGTTTAATTCAGGAATGCAACATAATATAATTATAGACGACATGAAATCAGCGCAACTTGTTGCATTGGAGAGCATCTTAGACGACCTCGCTGGAGATGAAGCAGCCGCGGCAAGAGTGTGTGAGATTATATGATGATATTAAAGTATTGTCTGTCATTTTATCTTGAATAGGTGATGTAGTTCTGGTAATTATACATCCACGATGTTGTTCCAACAACTATCTGTATCCAGGACATGAGGTCTCAAATCAACCACACAATCACCTATTGTCACTGTGACTGTGAGACCCAGTGTATCCTTTGACCACTGGCCACAATAAGAGGTGCTGAAACACATTACATATACGAAGAAGACCTGCTATCTAAGTGTATGAAGTGGAAGAGGTGTCTCAATCATAACCTACAGGATATTACAAGTGAGAAACCGAGTGAATTGTCTACTACCACCTCTGACGATGAGACCCAGCGTATATCAGCTTGGGGTTGCATATGACCACCAGCCACAGTAGGAGGTGCTAAAACACATTTTATATATATGAAGAAGACCTGTAAGGGCATGGAGTAGGTGGTCTGCCCCAATCATAACCTACAGCATATTACAAGTTAGAAACCGAGTGAATCTCCTAATGCCACAACTGTGACTGTGAGACCAAGCATAATATATCAGGTCGAGGTTGCATCCTTATGACCACTAGCCACAGTAGGAGGCGCTGAAACATAATCTATATGTATGAAGTAGACCTGCTAAGAGTATGAATTGGGTGGGGTGCCTCAATCATATCCTAACATATTCCACAAGTGAGAAACCAAGAGAATCTCCTACTAACTGTGAGCTGAATGTGCTGAATTTAACTCGGAGGTGGAACAGAGCATTATAATCTAGTGATGATAGGATAATGCGTTGCATTGGGGACATCTTCGACGACATGCTGGAGATGAAAACAACTGCTTTTTAAATTATTGTCTACTTCCTATTGAAATAATAGTCATTCCCTAAGGAACAACTTTCTTCCCCCCCCAAGTGAGTGGAGCAAAGGCCTGGGCCTTAACAGCTGAAGCTGGTTCAGACATGTCTACCATCTTGCAGTCATATGATTTGTCTACACGCCGACAGCTTGGACATACATTCTTGACTGACTTATCCCAACGAGATAGTTGTCTGTTGGTTGTTGGTTCCATTGAAGTGTTACACCTGTTTGGTGATCCATGTGTGGAACAGCATCTGGCCTCCATCCCGTCCCAGTAGATGTGGTCAAAGAGTATTTTACTTACATACTTCCGGTTGCTAAAGTATTCTTTTGCAACTCAAGCTTTCTGCATGTATATTAAACCGCTGTTCCAGCGTCAAGTCCTCCTCCTTATAGTGTGTTTAACAGAGTGATAGTAGATGTGGTACAGTCTCCCACCTGGTCCTGGTTTGCTGTCAGCAAAAAGAGGCTTGAACTAACAAAGACATGGCTTGTACCTGTTTCTCCAGTAGTGGGCATTGGGCTGTCTGAGCGTGTTTCACTACCCCCATGTTGTCACATCCAATTTGCGGAGGAATGATACCTTCTACTGATCTTTTCCGTCTAGAAGAATATTCATGAGCAGTTGTGTTGCTAGACATTCCAGGATCTCCCTATGGTGACCGTAGTTAGTTGCAATTTGAGATGTACTTCTTTCTGCCCACATTAGATCTGCATACTTGTTTGTTCTTATGCAGTGGAAGACTACTACACATGCACATAGGTCTCTGGCTAAGTCATTCAAGTATGACCCATTGTGGCTGATTTCCAAAGTGCCTCCAATTAATGCATCGTACAGCCATTCACCGTCGTCATCCATGTGGAGATTTGTCCATAGCGATTGATTCTCCTGCCTATAATACTCTCTAGCAAAGTTGGCTGTTGACTTGGCGTTGATGGAGGCTTAATTATCCATGCCGAGTGGAAACATACTGTCTCCACAGATCCATCACACTTAATACTCAGTCTGGAGTTGAAAATGGGCTCATCGACTTCTTCCTCTTGGAGTCTGTAACGAGCGCCAAATCTTGTTGTGCGCGAGGAATATTCTTTAATGTATTGTTGGTAATTGAAGTACGACATAAGGCATGAGTACGAAGCTCATGGTGAACCACTCGTCCGGCTTATGAGGCCTTATGAGTTTTTCCATTTTTGAGAATTATGACAACATGCTGGAGATGATGCAGCAGCCGCTGCAGAATGTGTGAGATTTTATGATGATATTAAAGTATACACTTAATCAATTATTTCATATTTAAGAATGGATGTTGTTTTGACCCACAATGTTGTTCTTGTTAGATACCTGTTATCCACTAGACCATTTAGACGTCTAAATGGTCTAGCGGATAACAGGTATCTAACAGACAACCACACATCCACAATAGAGGTCATTCATCAACCATGACACTAAGCCTGGTGACAGTGGCTCTACTCTTTGTCTTCAAGCAAATTTGAGTGAAACATTTGAGAGCCTGGATTATACCTAACCGAAATAGGCCCCTCAAGCAATTTAGCTATTGCCAAGTGACTTTCTTCGTCAAGATATTTCACACATTGAGATATACAGACAAGCCCGTCACCCATTCCAAAATCAAGTGCATATACCTCACACACCTGAACCACTCTGTGAGACCTTGACTCATGTAAATACATCAATTTGAACCGCGACAGACGGAGAAGATTGACTCACCTTGGGCAAAAATACTATACGTTTCTTTTTGTCAATCTTAATTTGTTCCATTAGGAATCGCGAGCATGCTTGATCAATTTGTTCATCCAGAAGCCCCTGCTTGAAAACGGGGACTTGAGATGGATATGACGTGTCACCGTTATTCTTAAAGTGGAGGAAGTAGCTGTTAGTGTGTCCTACTGAAAATGAATAATAAATCGCACAAAAATCAATCTCACCAGGATAAAATTCACACGGTGATCAGCCAAAACTCCGAAGATTAAGTACGGCTTCGAAGCTTTGGGAGCGTCGACAAATGGTGGCTTGATGTGTGATGCTCTGCTCGTTTGACCTCTAATGACGCAGCACTCTAACTCAGCCAAAGAAAATACGTCTGAACCTATCTCATAGCAGGAGCATCTCTTAAATTGTTGACACGAACGCTGTGGAGAGAATAGTTAGTTAATGTTGCATTACACAGTAATCATAGTTCACGTTTCATCTCTCACCTTATTAGGAAGACCATCCACAGCGACCAACAACGAATGTTGAAGCAAACAATGATACAAGTTAATGAAAATACACAAAGCCTCCTTGCTTGAAAGATCGATTTCATGTAACGGCAAATTAGGGAGCCGACACGCTTCATCCAGAAATTCAATAAATCGTGTCTCAGATGCATTCAATGTATCCGAAGAGAACGACAAAGCCATTGTCAGAAGATTCTCAACGTAAGATGCAATTACTTCCAGGTTATCGCCTATTACAGCAACGTCGAATGCCATTCGACGATTGTTCAGAACACGCCTCTGCTTCTTTTGCTTGGATTTCTTGCTTATCGAGACTGTACGCCACTTTCCTATTGTCCCCGTAAGAGAATTTTCGAGCGACATGCGGTAGCTATCGAATTCAGAGGCTACCTTCCGACCGGGTTTGGTCTCAACAATCGCCGTGAAGAATAGAGCATCATTTAGACATTTCAGAAAATTGTCTCTCCCAGCAATCTCGAGAAATGATATGTAGTGACACTTCCATGCTGTGTCGATTGCTAATGTATGAAGTCCAGGGAGTGGATAAAATTCATTAATCTCGTCGCATACACGAGCTGCAGTAATTTCATCGAATGAAATAGCGAGGCTTGGGTATTTTCCAAGTGGTGCATAGAACGTTATGTATCGATCTTTTGTATACAGGACACAAAGCTCCTCACACCATCGCCCTTCGTAAATACATCGTGCAATGAGGCAACAGATGTCAGAAAGAGGATTCACTTGCTTCAGTGGTTTCACACCAAGCTCAGCGGAGCTTCCGCGGAGAAATGCTAAATCCTGAGTCGAATTACTCTCTGCAAGCTGAGATATCGCCCATTGGCCACTCGGCTCTTTTGATGCGTCCGAAAGAAGCCGGGAGACTTTGCGACAGCTTTGATCAGGGGGCAAAAGCTGACCAGGAAGACCGTCTGTCGCAAAATTGCCTATATCTTCAATGCTTTTTATTGCCTTGAGGCTTTCTCTGTGGCCCTTGTTGGATATTCGACGAAGCTTTCCACCAGAAGGCTCGTGTTTGCGTGGCTTGTAAATGTGAACTGACGAAACGGGAATCGCTCTTCCTGCTGCCCTACCAGCACTGACAGTACCTTTTACTGTTCCCATTGTTATACTCTTGCTGTGTTTGATAACACTTTTGCCTGTGGTCTTGGCCGCACGCCCGACGCTGTGTACGGATAGTGCCATACTCTTTTTACTCGTCGATTCAGTGCCAAAAAAATCGTGGTGAGATAAGTCCTCATAACGATGTTTGATAGTGCTTACTTCTTTCCCTTTTGTGGGAGTTAATGCAATGTCTTGTTCGTCAACAGCTGGGACAGGGTATGTTTGCATCACCTCAGTCGCCCTTGCCACTGTCCATTCATCATCCTCTTTTAAACAATGATCTGAGCCATAGATTTCACCTCCAAACTTAGACGATTCGTCATCATCATTGCCATCGCCATCTAACTCATTGTCGCTATCAAAATCGTCACTGCTAGAAGTAAATGAATCTGCTTCATTCAACTCATCTTGATTATCCGAAGAATCAAAGCTGGTATGGTAAGGGAAATCACAATTGCAATTTAGTGACGATCCAGAAAGAATGTTAAAATCAATTACAACATTAAATACGAACCGTTGTCGTTGATCAGATGATGGTGACAAAACTGACTCTTTGCCATTTAGCCCCAATCGCAGTATGTCACGACCTGTTCGTAACTTGATAAACATTCGATTACTAGACTCAATGGATCGATTCTCCTCATCATCATCCAATGTCTCATTACATTTGAACCTAATAGCAAATACTAATTGTAGCTTTCGCTGCGTTCTATTCATGACTTCTAGCCAGCAAAGCACATCAACATCATATCGTTTCTGGACTGATAATGCTCTTACAAAAGAAACACCGGGGCGTTCGACAGATGCCACACGATCCGTGAATAAAGACCTTGCTAGGGTGGGAATCGGATCAGGCACCATTTCCCAGGTCTCTGCAATCAACAAAAGAGGGGTCATGCGTTTGTCCGTACTCATTTCCAAAAGATGGTCTGCGACATCTAAGTCATGGACTTGTGTTTGTCCTTCTTCATCGTCCCACCCAGTATCTTCTGTGACCGATGATACTTTCCGAGTCTTATGGATGCCTAGCATCCGACCCCCATACGTTGCAGAAGTCTCGAAACAAGCACCAATAGTGTAATGAGACCAGCGCCAACTTGTAAGAGAGAATGGACAGCCAAAGTCTAAACGTGCCCCAGTTGTTTCACCTGTACGGACACAAAACAATCCATTCCGTTTCGGCCTAGCAGAACTCCACCTCAGCCACCACCCTTGATGAATTGTAAGATATTTCACATCATTTGTTGTTGCATCAACCAATTGCACTCGAACGACATCGCCACTGCGAATGGACGTCGAATAATCAGACGCCCGCTTCTTCTTCTCCTTCTTCATTTCAACCTTCGCCAATACAAAAAAAGATAAGGGCGAAGGACTTGTCTGAAGAACGGCGTAGCCACCACCATTAGCCAAATGATTTACGATTCCTTCTCTCAAAGATATTGACGAGCCGCTTAGAACACATGAGCTAATTTCAGGATCATCAAATTTTTGTTGTTCTTCTTCAACCAAATCTGCCTCATCAACATGGGAATTTCCATTGTAAGAGTCTATCTCACTATCGACGGTAACTTCGGATGGCTTTGCATCATGGCGATTTAGATTTCGTACGACCCAACTTTGCGCCTGACTCCCCAAAGTTGCCAAGGTTGCATGTGATACTTCCATAGCAATAATGACCTCACGTTCATGTTCTTTTTGTGAATATAGTGTCAACTTTACGGGCTGTACACCCACCATACTTGTTATCGAGAAAGGACGTATACCTGGAAAGTTCATTATACTCCATTCACTCCAGTCAGCGTAAGCACTCCATAAAGCCATCGTATATACATTATCCATGCTCCATTCGATCGCTGTTCCCTTTTTACGTAGTTTCATCACTTCAGGATCTTCTGGGATTTCTCCGCCAAGTACAGGGAGATCAGATCCGACTTTTGTGGCATTTAATCGATCCATAGATGTTCCAACAGGGAATGATAAGTACGCCGGACCACTGTCTGGCATCAATTCAGCAGAGAAACCAGTATTCAATTTCTTTGTAAACTTTAATGCCGCATTCGCGAGTACACGTTGGATCATCCCCATTTGTACCGGTTCATCTATTTCTGCACCAAGGAATACATCCCCGGGTGGTAACTTCTTCAACCGTAACTGCCATTGAAATTCGAATCTACGTTGCTTTCCCCGAAAGTAAGTAACAACTGGATCCTCAGAGGAGCTTACCGTTGGTTCATCTACCTCAGGAGTGCGAAACATGAGTAACATCTTCCCAACGAAGAAATCAGTGTCGATATCAACGAGCACATTTGGCAAGATACGTTCTTGGTCGCAAATGATGTATAGATTTGTAAGATGCGGATGCAGACTCTGCATTGTGGCAGTAGTAGGCTGCTCTGTAGTATTCATGGCCCGTGGTAGGTATTTGTACTGATTATTGTCGTCGACCGTGCCCCCCTCTGACTCTGTCAATTTGCTTATGTCTCGGAACAATTTCGATTGTGAGACAGTTGCTCCATCATACATGCGCTTCTTGCGCAAGGGCGAGCGTTCTGTGTCTGTGTCGTCTTCTAATGGCTCACTTGGGTGTGTTGCCATGGAGTTTGCTGTTCTCGTTGTATTATTTATCAAGGGGGTAGATGCAGTCATTGGACGCAAATATTGTTGTTGTTGCTGTTGTTGTTGTTGTTGTTGTTGTTGTTGTTGCTGTTGCTGCTGATTGTTATGGCCTCTCTGGAACCAAGTCATAATCATAATGAATAGACATGTCCCCCAAGCCACCAACGATAGTTCCAATATA
>Ga0247832_1005011_pt1 | contig 15854 bp, 15 predicted proteins | sample LaCruzMarch2015__10_FD_192407 | JGI IMG/M metagenome (GOLD analysis project Ga0247832, IMG submission 192407) | Freshwater microbial communities from meromictic Lake La Cruz, Castile-La Mancha, Spain - LaCruzMarch2015_4m | ecosystem: Environmental > Aquatic > Freshwater > Lake | place: Spain... | reverse complement strand
AACATCTCGGCGCAGTGCGGCGACGGTGTGTGGTGGACGATCAGCAGCGTGCTCACGGTTGTCCCTCCCCGATCTGTAGCGCGACAGCCTTGCGCATCGTCTCCCTGGCGCGGGAGCGATCGCCGGAATAGTCATAGGCCCGAGCCAGCCGGTACCAGCGCACCCAGTTGTCCGGATCAGCGTCCAGTTCGGCCCGTGTCGTCTGGAAGAGCGCGTCGGCGGCATCGCGCTGGATCCGGCCCGACGGCAGCCGCGGCAGGTCGGTGACGTCGAGTTCCATCCCGTCCTCGGCGGCAAGTCGGGCCAGCCGCTGATGGGCCAGGCCGGCTCGCAGTGTGGCCACCAGAACCCACGCGCCGACCACCGGCATGATCAGGACGCCGACACCGAGTGCGATGGCGGCTGGCGAACCGGTGCGGATCAGTGCGACGGCGGTCCGGGTCAGCATGGCGAAATAGACCAGCAGCGCCACACAGAAGAACGCGATCAGCAGTTGGATGCGCGAGATCACAGGTCCAGCAGGGGTTCAAGACCGATGGTCAGTCCGGGCCGCTGCGCGATCTGCCGCACGGCAAGCAGCACGCCGGGCACGAACGAGGTGCGGTCGAGGCTGTCGTGGCGGATGGTCAGCGTCTCCCCCATGGTGCCGAACAACACCTCCTGGTGGGCCACCAGACCGGTGAGACGTATCGAGTGCACGGGAATGCCGTCGACGTCGGCGCCGCGCGCGCCGGGAAGGCCGGTGCCGGTGGCATCGGGGTTGGGCGGCAAGCCTTTTCGGGCCTCGGCGATCAGCTTCGCGGTACGCGTCGCGGTGCCCGACGGTGCGTCGGCCTTCTGCGGGTGGTGCAGTTCGATCACTTCCGCCGATTCGAAATACGGCGCAGCCAGCTGCGCGAAGTGCATTGACAGCACCGCGCCGATGGCGAAGTTCGGGGCGATCAGCACACCGGTGGTCGGATTGTCGATCAGCCAGCTTCGGACCTGATCGAGGCGTGAATCGGTGAAGCCGGTGGTGCCGACGACGGCGTGGATGCCGTTGCCGATCAGGAACTCCAGGTTGTCCATCACGGCATCGGGGTGGGTGAAGTCGATGACGACCTCGGTGCGCGACTCGGTGAACAGACTCAGCGAGTCGCCGGCGTCGACTTCGGCACTGAGTTCGAGGTTCGCGGTGTCGCGCACCGCGGCGCACATCGCCAACCCGACCTTGCCCATGGCACCCAGGACCCCGACTCGCATGGTGTGAGCGTAGTCGGCGGAATCTGTCAGACCTGAGTCTTACTATTCGAACATGAGTTCGATTTTAGGCGAGTTGGATGCTCTGGATGCGGCAGTGGACGCGTTGCGATCGGCCGACCTCGACGGGTTGAATCCCACTGAGCGCTTCTGCGTGCTCGAACGCATGGAGACGGCCCTTCGCCGGCAGGTCGCCACCAGCCACGCGATCATTCATCGACTGGAGCAGTTCGAAGGATGCCCACCGGTGCACGTCGCACTCTCCGATGTGCTGCGGATCAGTCGTACCGAGGCCCGCCGGCGAATTCGGGATGCGGCGCAGTTGGCCCCGCGCAGCACGCTCACCGGTCAGCCGCTGCCGCCGGAGTTGCCGGCCACCGCTGCGGCATGGCAGCGGGGAATCCTCGATGCCGAGCATCTGCGCACGATTCAGAAATTCATCCGGGAACTCCCCCACCACATGGCGCCCAACGTAGTTGCCGATAGCGAGAAGTTGCTGGCCGAGCAGGCAGCATTGTTGCGGCCCGACCAACTGGACAAGGTTGCTGAGCGACTAGCCGTCCAGGTCAACCCCGACGGGGTTTTCTCCGACGCGGACCGCGCACGCAAACGAGGCTTCACCTGGTGTGGCGGCCAGCATCCTGACGGTATGAGTACCGGCAAACTCATCGCAACACCGGAATTGCGGTCGCTTTTCGAGAGTTGGATGGCCAAGTTCGCCGCACCCGGGATGTGCAACCCGGATGACCAGAGCCCCTATACCGGGGGCGAGTCCGACGAAGCGCGGGCTCAGCGTGACCCGCGCGGCCACTCCCAACGCCAGCATGACGCGCTGGTGGCACTGGTCCGCGGTCAACTCGGCAATCCCGATCTCGGCACACACCGTGGGCTACCGGTCACCGTGATCGCCACCACCACCGTCCAGGATTTGCAGGCAAAGTCCGGGAATGCGGTGACGGCCGGCGGCACGTTGCTACCGATGTCCGATCTGATCCGGATGGCGAGTCACGCCTACCACTACCTCGCAGTGTTCGACGGTGACAACGGACGTCCGTTGTATCTGGGGCGGTCAAAACGAATCGCCAGCGCCGATCAGCGACTTGTCCTGCACGGGAGCGAACGCGGATGCAGCCATCCCGGCTGCGACGTTCCCGGCTACCGATGCGAGGTCCATCATGTTGACGAGTGGGCAACCGGGGGCCGTACCGACATCGACCGACTGACCTTCGCGTGCGCGGCCCACCACAAACTGCTCGACCAGGGGTGGAAGACCCGCAAGTTGGCCAACGGTGACACCGAATGGATTCCGCCGCCACAACTTCCACTTCGCGGCGGCACTAATGACTTCCACCACCCGGAACGGCTGCTCGGCGAGGGAGCCTGAGCTACAGCGGTGCTCCCCCGCGCAGATGCTCGAAGATCAGCGAGGTCTGGGTTCCGGCCACGTCGGAATCGGCATTGAGGTTGTCGACCACGAAGGATCGAAGATCGTCCGTGTCGCGGGCGGCCACATGGATCAGGAAGTCGTCGGCGCCGGCAAGGAAGTAGACGTCGATCACCTGCGGCTTACTTCGGATCTGCTGGATGAACGTGCGGATCTTGCCGCGAGAGCCAGATCGCAGGCTTACCGAGACCATCGCCTGCAGGGGCAGGCCAATGGCCGCCGGGTCGATCTCGGCGTGGAAGCCCCGGATCACGCCGAGATCCTGCAGTCGCCGGACCCGGCCGTGGCAGGTCGACGGCGCGATCCCGACAGCATCGGCCAGGGCACTGTTGGAGGCGCGGGCATCGGCGTGCAGGAGTGTCAGCAGGCGGCGGTCGACCTCGTCGAGATCGGCGGGCCGAATATTCTTCGGTTCAGCCACCGGGCTGAGCGGGTTTCTCGACTTTTGTTCGGCCATATTGACACTTTAGCGAATCTTCATCTAGCCGATTGCCACCAACCCGAAATATCTTCACACTTATGGTCATATATCCGCGATCAAGGAGCACCCGTGCGCGTCGGCATCCCCACCGAGATCAAGAACAACGAGTACCGCGTCGCCATCACGCCGGCCGGTGTCGCTGAACTGGTGCACCGCGGCCATGAGGTGATAGTCCAGGCGGGGGCCGGCGAGGGGTCGGCCATCCATGACCCGGACTTCACCGCAGCCGGCGCGCGGCTCGTCGACACCGCCGATGAGGTGTGGGCCGAGGCCGACCTGCTGTTGAAGGTCAAGGAGCCCATCGAGCCGGAGTACAGCCGGATGCGCAAGGGCCAGGTGCTCTTCACCTACCTGCATCTGGCGGCGTCGCGTCCGTGCACCGAAGCGCTGCTGGCGTCGGGCACCACGTCGATCGCTTACGAGACCGTGCAGACCACTGGATCGGACGGGTCGGTGGCACTCCCTCTTCTCGCCCCGATGAGCGAGGTGGCCGGACGGCTGTCCGCACACGTCGGCGCATACCACCTGATGCGCACCCAGGGGGGTCGCGGCGTACTGATGGGTGGGGTTCCCGGTGTGGCGCCGGCGGTGGTCGTGGTGATCGGCGGCGGAATGGCCGGCGATAACGCCGCCGCCGTCGCCTGGGGCATGGGAGCGCACGTGACGGTGTTCGACCTCAACGTCAACGCACTGCGCAAGATCGATGCCGAGTACGGCGGCGCCATCGAGACTCGCTACTCCTCGCGGCTGGAACTCGAAAGCGCCGTCAAACAGGCCGACCTGGTGATCGGCGCGGTCCTGGTCCCGGGTGCCAAGGCACCCAAGTTGGTCACCAATGCCACTGTCGCGCAAATGAAGCCGGGTTCGGTGCTGGTGGACATCGCCATCGACCAGGGTGGCTGCTTCGAGGATTCCAAACCCACCACGCACGACGAACCGACATTCGCGGTGCACAACTCGGTGTTCTACTGCGTGGCGAATATGCCCGGCGCGGTGCCGCGCACGTCAACCTTCGCTCTAACCAACGCGACCATGCCCTATGTGCTCAAGCTCGCCGACAAGGGTTGGCGGGACGCGTGCAAGTCCGATCCTGCGCTGGCAAAAGGACTGTCGACACACGAGGGATTGCTGCTCAATGACCACGTTGGCGAGGCCTTGAATCTGCCGGCCACCGATCCGGCGGGCCTGCTCTCCTGACCTGAGTAACTGGCCTTACCCGGCGGCCAGCGCGGCGACGACGTCAGCCGGCGGCCAGCGCGGCGACGATGTCCGCAGCCGGCCCTGCACCGATACCGCGCCAGGCGGTGCCGGCCCAAAGATTGACGGCCTGCGGATCACCGGCCGCCCCAGCGGCCGCACGGATTGGCGCAGTCATCTGGTTGAGCTGTGGATACCCCGGCGGCGCGGCAACGCTGTATCGGTCGGTGAACGCATTCGCCAGGCTGCGCGCGTAGCGGCCGGAGAACGCGCGGGTCATCACGGTTTCGGTGAAGTGCTCGTCGCGCAACGCGCGGCGGTGCACCTCGCTGGTGCCGGCCTCATCGCACAGCAGCAGCGCGGTACCGACCTGGGCGGCTACCGCCCCGCCGTCACGTACGCGCCGAACGACCTCGGCATCGCCCAGACCGCCGGCGGCCACCACCGGAGCGCCTAGAGCAACAGTCCGCGTCAATAACGTCATTAGCGGAGCAGTCGGCGGTTCTGCGCCTGGATCGAAAATGCTCCGGTGTCCGCCGGCCTCTGGGCCCTGAACCACCAGGCAATCAGCGCCGGCCTGCACCGCGCGCACAGCTTCCTCGAGGCTGGAGATCGTCACCATCGTGAGCACACCGCGACCGCGCAGCCGGGCCAGCACTGCGGGCTCGGGGCAGCCGAAAGTGAACGACACGGCCTCCGGGGCAAGGTCAAGAACAACGTCGAGTTTGGCCTGCCAGCCATCATCGTCGGGGTGCGGATCTCCCGGCTCGACGCCATAGTGCCGCGCCAGTGGCATCAGCAGTTCCCGGTAGCGGTCAAGTTGATCGGCACTGGCCACACAGGGCTGCGGCACAAAGAGATTGACGCCGATCGGCCCGCCGGTCAGCGCGCGGGCGGCGGCGATGGCTTCCCCGACACGCTGCGGCGTGAGGTATCCGGCGGCCAAGGAGCCCAGTCCGCCGGCATTCGTCACCGCGGCGGCCAGGGCCGGGGTGCTGGGCCCGCCGGCCATCGGAGCTCCGACGATGGGAGCGGTCAGGTCATCGAGGCGAAGCGGCAACGGCTAGCCTGCGATCGCCCGGAGTCCGCGCGGCAGTGAGCGTTCGGTCCGGTACGGCCCCAGCACGGCGGCGCCGAAGTGTCCGGACAGCACCTTGCGGGCCACCAGGTTGACTTCATCGACGGTGACGTCGTCGATGCGCTGCAGTGTGTCGGAGATGGTGCGGTATTCGCCGTAGTTGAGTTCACCGCGGCCGAGGCGGTTCATCCGGGACGCTGAATCTTCCAGGCCGAGCACCAGCGCACCGCGCAGCGAGCCCTTGGCGATCCGGCACTCGCCGTCGGTGATGCCGTCGCGGGCGACCGCCTCAAGTACCTCGGTGGTCAGTCGCACCACCTCATCGAATCGTTCCGGTAGGCAGCCGGCATACACCGAGAAGGCTCCGCAGTCGGAGAACATGTCGATAGTCGAATACACCGAGTAGGCCAAACCGCGGGTCTCCCGGATCTCTTGGAAGAGCCGCGAACTCAAGCCGCCGCCAAGGGCCCCGTTGAGCACCGACAGCGCCCATCGGTGTTCCCAACTACGGCCGGGAATCCGAACACCGAGACTCATGTGGGTCTGCTCGGAGTCGCGGTTGATCAAAACCAAACCGGGCCGGCCCGGCAGTCGGCCGGCCCCAGAGCGTGGCGGCACAGGCGCGCGTCCCTTTGTCAACCGGGCGCCGAAGTGCCGACGAACCAGAGCGACCACGTGGTCATGGTCGATATTTCCGGCTACCGCCACCACCATCCGTTCCGGGGTGTAGCGCCGAATATGGAAGGACTGCAACTGATTTCGTGTCATCGACGACACCGAGTCGATACTGCCGATCACCGGCCGGCCCAGCGGATGGTCGCCGAACATCGCCGACAGGAACACCTCGCCGAGGGTGTCTTCGGGATCGTCATCACGCATGGCGATCTCCTCGAGCACGACGTCTCGCTCGACGGCGACGTCGCCCGCGGCACACACGCCGTTGAGGACGACATCGGCAACCAGGTCGACGGCCAGTTCGAGATCCTCGTCCAGCACATGCGAGTAGTAGCAGGTGTGTTCCTGGGCGGTGAACGCGTTCAGTTCACCGCCGACGGCGTCAACCGCCTGCGCGATCTCGACCGAACTGCGGGTCGGGGTGGCCTTGAAAAGTAGGTGCTCCAGGAAGTGCGCGGCGCCCGCGACAGTCGGACCCTCATCCCGCGAACCGACGTTCACCCAGACGCCGACCGAGGCCGACCGCACCGACGGCACGAACTCGGTGACCACCCGCAGCCCGCCCGGCAGGACGGTGCGACGCATAGCGGAAAGCTCCGGGGCCGACGCCTGATTGCGTCGGCCCCGGAGATTCCCTGGCTTAGCTATTGGCGGTCGCGGCATCGGCCGGCGCGGGTGCGCTCTCCGCTGCGTTGTCCTCGTCGACCGGGATCAGCGAGATCTTGCCGCGATTGTCGATATCGGCGATCTCAACGCGAAGCTTGTCGCCGAGTTTGACGACGTCTTCGACCTTGGAGACCCGCTTGCCCCGGCCCAGCTTGGAGATATGGACTAGGCCGTCGCGGCCGGGCAGCAGCGAGACGAACGCACCGAAATCGGTGGTCTTGACGACGGTCCCGAGGAACCGCTCACCAATCTTCGGCAACTGCGGGTTGGCGATCGCGTTGATCATGTCGATCGCCGCCTGCGCCGACGCGCCGTCGGTGGCACCGACGAACACGGTGCCGTCGTCTTCAATCGAGATCGAGGCACCGGTCTGCTCGGTGATCGAGTTGATCATCTTGCCCTTGGGCCCGATGACCTCACCGATCTTGTCCACCGGCACCTTGATGGCCGTGACGCGCGGTGCGTACGGGCTCATTTCGTCAGGGGCGTCGATGGCCTCGGCCATCACGTCCAGGATCACCAGTCGGGCGTCCTTGGCCTGTGCCAGCGCGCCGGCCAACACGTGCGAGGGGATGCCGTCGAGTTTGGTATCCAACTGCAGGGCGGTGACGAACTCCTTGGTGCCGGCGACCTTGAAGTCCATGTCGCCGAACGCATCCTCGGCACCGAGGATGTCGGTGAGCGCAACGTAGCGCGTCTCGCCGTTGACCTCATCGGACACTAGGCCCATCGCGATACCGGCTACCGGCGCCTTCAGGGGCACTCCGGCATTCAGCAGCGACAGCGTCGAGGCACACACCGAGCCCATCGATGTCGACCCGTTGGAACTCAAGGCCTCGGAGACCTGCCGGATGGCGTACGGGAACTCCTCGACACTGGGCAGCACCGGCATCAGGGCGCGCTCAGCGAGCGCACCGTGGCCGATCTCGCGCCGCTTGGGCGAGCCCACCCGACCGGTCTCACCGGTCGAGTACGGCGGGAAGTTGTAGTGGTGCATGTAGCGCTTGGACTTCTCCGGCCCCAGTGAGTCGATCTGCTGGGCCATCTTGACCATGTCCAGTGTGGTGACACCCATGATCTGGGTCTCGCCGCGCTCGAACAGGGCGCTGCCGTGTGCACGCGGAATGATGGCCACCTCGGCGCTCAACGCGCGGATATCGGTGATACCGCGGCCGTCGATGCGGAAGTGGTCGGTCAGGATGCGCTGGCGCACAAGCTTCTTCGTCAGCGACCGGAATGCCGCGCCGATCTCCTTCTCACGCCCGGCGAAGTTCTCGCCCAGCCGGTTGAGCACATCACCCTTGATCTGCTCGGTGCGCTCGTCGCGTTCCTGCTTACCGGCGATGGTGAGCGCCTGCGACAGCGAATCGCCGGCCACGTCGACCACGGCCGCGTAGGCGTCGTCGGCGTAGTCCGGGAACACCGGATAGTCGGCGGTCGCCTTGGCGGCCCGGCTGGCCAGATCGCGTTGCGCCGCGCACAGGGCCGCGATGAACGGCTTGGCCGCTTCCAGCCCCTCGGCGACGATGCTCTCGGTGGGCGCCGTGGCGCCACCGGCAATGAGTTCGATGACGTTATCGGTGGCCTCGGCCTCGACCATCATGATCGCGACGTCACCGTCGTGAACGACTCGGCCGGCGACGACCATGTCGAACACCGCGTCCTTGAGTTGGTCGACGGTCGGGAACGCCACCCACTGACCCCCGCCGGCGGAGCCGGAATTCCGGCTCGTGATCAGCGCAACCCGCACGCCACCGACCGGACCGGAGAACGGCAGGCCCGCGATCTGGGTGGAAGCCGATGCGGCGTTGATCGCCAGCACGTCGTACAGATCGTTGGGATCGAGGCTCAGGATCGTCACGACGACCTGGATCTCGTTGCGCAGGCCGGAGACGAACGACGGGCGCAGCGGCCGGTCGATCAGACGGCAGGTGAGGATGGCGTCGGTGGACGGCCGGCCCTCGCGGCGGAAGAACGAACCGGGGATCCGCCCCGCGGCATACATCCGCTCCTCCACGTCGATGGTCAGCGGGAAGAAGTCGAAGTGCTCTTTAGGTGACTTGCCGGCGGTGGTCGCCGACAGCAGCATGGTTTCGTCGTCCAAGTAGGCGACGACGGCGCCGGCGGCCTGTTGGGCCAGCCGGCCGGTCTCGAATCGGATAGTGCGGGTGCCGAAGCTCCCGTTGTCGATGGTGGCGGTTGCTTCGAACACGCCTTCGTCGATTTCTGCTACAGACATATAGGTCCGTACAGCCTTTCTGGGGATTCACTCTTCAGATGTTTCGCGTCGCCACAGTGACCTCGGGTGACCCGAGATCGAAGGCCCCCCGGGTACGGCTACGGCCGTCGATCGAAGCGGCCGGGGTGTGAAAAACAGCCCGGCAGCCACTACCGAAGACCGCCCGATCAGGGAGTCTCGCTAGGGAGACGCAGGAACGCCGCGCGCTGATGTGCGCGCACCGCACCGGGTGTTCGAGCCGGTGAACGGCCCATAACGGTTCTGATCCTACACCGCCGGTGTCCGGCGGCGGTCCGTGGTCAGCGACGCAGGCCGAGGCGCTCGATGAGCGATCGGTACCGCTCGATGTCCAACTTCGCCACGTACTTGAGCAGCCGACGACGGCGGCCGACGAGAAGCAGCAACCCCCGACGGGAGTGGTGATCGTGCTTGTGGGTCTTGAGGTGCTCGGTGAGGTCGGAGATGCGCTTGGTCAGCATCGCAACCTGGGCTTCCGGCGATCCGGTATCGGTTTCGTGCAGGCCGTAGGAGCCCAGGATCTCTTTTTTCTGCTCGGTAGTCAGCGCCACGCGAAATACCCCGTCTGTTTCAGTACCGCGAATGGTGATCGTGCCGTGGCCGCCGCGGACTGCAGCGCACGTGGACCACAGACTACCGGGTCAGGACTGCGCCGCCAAAATGCCGCGAGCCTTCTCGGTATCGCGACCCATGGCCGCGATGAGGTCATCGACAGAGCCGAATTTCTTCTGTCCGCGGATTCGGGCGACGAAGTCGACGGCGACGTGCTGGCCGTACAGGTCCGCGGACGTGTCCAGGACGAAGGCCTCCACCGTACGGGTGCGTCCGGAGAATGTCGGGTTGGTGCCCACCGACACCGCGGCCATCGAACGCTCACCGAGCACGATCGACCCAGTCCCGGGGCCGGGTCCGGCCTGCCGGCCGAGCACCGTGAACCAGGCGGCATAGACGCCATCCGCGGGGATCGCCGAATGCATCGGAGGGGCGACGTTGGCGGTCGGGTAGCCCATGCCCTTGCCGCGTCCGTCGCCGCGCACCACCACACCTTCAACCCGGTGTGGGCGGCCGAGAGCCTCGGTGGCCGCCACCACATCGCCGGCGTCGACGCAGGCCCGGACGTAGGTGGACGAGAAGGTGACGGTCTCGCTCAGGTGGTGCTCGGCGACCAGGGACACCGCGTCCACCGCGAATCCCAGGCGATCGCCGGCCTTGCGGAGGGTGTCGACGGTTCCGGCGGCCTTCTTGCCGAAGGTGAAGTTCTCCCCCACCACCACTTCCACCACGTGCAGGCGCTCGACGAGCAGTTCATGGATATAACGGTCCGGGGTGAGCTTCATGAAGTCGGGCGTGAACGGGATGACCAGGAAGACGTCCACACCGAGTTCCTCAACCAGTTCCGCGCGCCGCGCCAGGGTGGTCAGTTGCGCGGGGTGACTGCCCGGGAACACGACCTCCATCGGGTGCGGATCGAAGGTCATCAGCACCGTCGGCACCCCGCGGGCCCGGCCCGCCTTGACAGCCCGGGCGATGATCTCGGCATGGCCACGGTGCACGCCGTCGAACACCCCGATGGTCAGCACGCAGCGACCCCAATCCGAGGGGATCCCGCCCTTTCCGCGCCAGCGTTCCACGCCGATAAGCCTACGGCGCAGCGCCACCGAGGGATCGCAACGATCCGGTGACGATTGGTTGATCCGTTGACGATTGCCTACAGCGTCGCCGGGCGGATCACCACGACCGACGCGGTCTTGGGGCCACGATCCTCCAGCAGGGCAAGCACCCGCCCGGCCGGGTCGGTCGCGGCGTAGACCCCCTCAATTCCCGCCGCCGGCAGCGGACGACCGTGGGCGGCGTCGACGGCGTGCTCAGCGGTGATGTCGCGGCGCGGGAACCCCAGCAGGCAAGCCTGGTCGAGGGTGTAGCTCAGGCTGGGCTGCTCGGCGAGTTCCTCGAGCGTGCGGGCGTGATCGAGCCCGTACCTGCCAACCCGGGTGCGACGGAGCGCGGTCAGGTGCCCGCCCACGCCCAGCGCCTCGCCCAGATCGCGGGCCAGGGCCCGGATGTAGGTTCCCGACGAGCAGTCCACGTCGACGTCGATGTCGACAAACGCGCCCTCCCGACGGATCGCCAACACCTCGAAGCGGTCGATGCGCACCGAACGCGCGGCGAGTTCGACCTCCTCGCCCTCGCGGACACGTTGGTAGGCCCGCTTGCCGCCGACCTTGATCGCACTGACCGCCGACGGTCGTTGCGCGATCTCGCCACGCAACGCCGCGACTCCGACGCTGATCGCCTCGTCGGTCACGTCGGTCGCCGGAACATCGGAGACCACGTCACCTTCGGCATCATCGGTGGTGGTGCTCCGGCCGAGCCGGATGGTGGCCACGTAGGACTTCGACGTGCCACTGAGCAGACCGAGGATCTTGGTAGCGCGTTCGATGCCGATCACCAGCACGCCGGTGGCCATCGGGTCGAGAGTGCCGGCGTGGCCGACCTTGCGGGTGCCGAAGATGCGTCGGCAACGTCCGACGACGTCGTGGCTCGTCATTCCGGCCGGCTTGTCGACGACGACAATGCCGGGATTCGGATGAGCGCCAGTCGTAGCACGATCGCCGTGAGCGCCAGTCACAGCACGATCGCCGTGAGCGCCAGTCCCCCGGCCACTGACCACCGGCCGGCCAGTTCACGCAGCGGCGGACCGGAAAGTGCGGCGGGGTCGATCAGGATGCGGGACACGAAGTCCCCCGTCGTGCCGTCAGATCCGACTGTGAACGTGATGTGGGCGTCCTCGAAGCCCAGCCAGCGCTGCGTCAACGGGAACCATGCCTTATAGGTGGCTTCCTTGGCGCAGAACAGAATTCGGTCCCAGTGTAATTCGCCGGGTAGCGCAGATATCTCCGTGCGCTCGACCGGCAGGCTGATTGCGTCAAGTACACCCTTGGGTAGCACGCCATGCGGTTCGGCGTCGATGCCGACCGATCGCACCGCGACACTTCGGCCCACCACCGCACCGCGGTAGCCCTCACAGTGCGTGAGGCTGCCCACGACACCATCTGGCCAGTGCGGTTCGCCCTTCTCTCCCTTGAGGATCGGCGACGGCGGCACACCGAGTTGCGCCATGGCCACCCGGGCGCAGTGCCGCACGGTGATGAATTCGTTGCGCCGATTGGCAACCGAACGCGCGATTAGCGCTTCCTCCGCCGGCAGGGCAGCAAGATGCGATGGATCGTCGTACATCTCGGCATAGCCCAGATCGGCGCTGTCGGGAAGTACCGCCCGCATGAACTCGCTCATCCGCGTCGGCTGCGCAGCCGCTCCTGAAACTTCTCGGACTGCTCGCGCATCTCCGGAGTGATCATGAAGTGACCGCCGAAGTCGTTGAGATAGCCCGGGGCGTAATCCGGGTCGGGTAGCACCTGGCGAAGCCAACGGTAGGGCTTGCGGCGGCGCCACTCCCGCGGATAACCCACCGACACCTCCTCGAAGCGCACCCCGTCGTACCACGTCGTGCGCGGGATGTGCAGGTGGCCGTAGACCGCACAGAGCGCGTTGTAGCGGGTGTGCCATTCGGCGGTCTCTACCGTGCCGCACCACAGCGCGAACTCCGGATAGAACAGCACATCGCACGGTTCGCGGCGCAGCGGGAAATGATTAACCAGGACCGTCGGGGTCATCCAGTCCAGTTCCTCCAGGCGGGCCCGGGTGTACTTCAGCCGGTCCCGACACCAGGCATCGCGGGTGGCGTACGGCTCACTGGACAGCAGGAACTCGTCGGTGGCGACGACGTTACGTTCCCGGGCGATAGCCAAGCCTTCGGCCTTGGTGTTAGCCCCCTCAGGAAGGAAGGTGTAGTCGTACAGCAGAAACATTGAGACGATGGTCGCCGGGCCGCCACCGTCGGTCCACACCGGATACGGATGCTCCGGGGTGAGCACGCCCATCTCGTCGCACATCTGCACCAGGTAGTCATAGCGCGCCCGGCCGAACACCTGCATCGGGTCCTTACCGGTGGTCCACAGTTCGTGGTTTCCCGGAACCCAGATGACTTTCGCGAACCGGCGGCGCAGCAGATCCAGCGACCAGCGGATGTCGTCAGTGCGTTCGGCGACATCGCCGGCGACGATCAGCCAGTCCTCCGGGTCCGCCGGGTACAGCGACTCGGTGATCGGCTTGTTGCCGGAATGACCCGTGTGCAGGTCGCTGATCGCCCAGAGGGTGGGTGCCACAGCACAGGAGCCTACTGGCGGTCGACCGGGCGCCGTGACGCCTGCATATCCTGATCGGCGTGGCGAACACCCGTTTCACCGATCGCGCAGCACGTCGCGTTCTGCGACTCCCGCCCGCGACGACCGACTATCGAGTGCGCCGCGGCCAGCGGGTGCCGATGCGCGACGGCGTCGAACTCATCGCCGACCACTATGCGCCGGCAACCGCGCGGCCACTGGGCACGATCCTGGTGCGCGGGCCGTACGGCCGGGCGTTTCCATTCTCTGTCATCTACGCCCAGATCTACGCCGCCCGCGGCTATCACGTGGTGTTTCAGAGCGTGCGCGGCACCTTCGGCTCCGGTGGGCAGTTCGAGCCGATGATCAATGAGGCTGCCGACGCAGCCGACACCGTGGTGTGGTTGCGCAACCAACCCTGGTTCACCGGAACCTTCGCCACCATCGGGCTGTCCTATCTTGGTTACACCCAGTGGGCGTTGATGGCAGACCCGCCGCCGGAGCTGGCTGCGGCAGTAGTCACGGTCGGACCGCACGATCTTCACGAATCATCATGGGGTACAGGCTCCTTCGCGCTTGCCGATCTCCTGGGTTGGTCGGATCTGGTGGCAAATCAGGAGGCGCATCCCGTTCGGCGAGTCGCCTTCCAGTTCCGCGCCGCACGCCGACTGGCCGGCGCGGTACACGGCGTGCCGATAGCCGGCTCCGCACGGGCGCTGTTGGGCGCAGGGTCGCCGTGGTTCGAATCCTGGGTCGATCGGCCTGACGCCGACGATCCGTTCTGGGCGGGCATTCGCGCGACAACCGCATTGGAGCGAGCGGCGGTGCCGGTGCTGCTGCTCAGCGGGTGGCAGGACATCTTCATCGATCAGACCCTCACCCAGTACCGGCATCTGCGCGGCCGAGGCACGGACGTGGCGATGACGATCGGGCCGTGGACCCACGACCAGATGGTGACCACCGCCGGCGGAACGGCCGCAGCCGAGACGCTGGCCTGGCTGGGCGCCCATCTGGCCAAGAACCCCGGAAAACCGCGCGCGGCACCGGTCCGGGTGTTCATCACCGGCCGCAACCGCAAAGGCTGGGTCGATCTGCCGGACTGGCCGCCGACGACCGCCGCAAAGGTGCTGTACCTGCAGGCCGGTGGACGACTCGAATCGGCACCGTCAACCGCCGGAACGTCGACATTCCGTTACAACCCGGCCGAACCCACCCCGACGGTGGGCGGGCGACTGCTGGCCCGGCCGACCGGCTACACGGACGACACCGAACTTGCCAGTCGGGCCGACGTGCTGAGTTTCACCGGCCAGCCACTGACCGCTGAGATGTGTGTGTGCGGAAGTCCCGTCGTTGAACTGGCCTACGAGACCGACAATGACCACTTCGATGTGTTCGTCCGCATCAGCGAGGTCGATACCCGCGGACGTTCCCGCAACGTCAGCGACGGGTTCCGCCGATTCAGTGCGATCCCGAACGAACCGGTTCGCATCGAACTCGACCCGATCGCACACCGCTTCAGCGCCGGTTCGCGCGTCCGGGTGCTGGTCGCGGGTGGCTGCCATCCCCGCTTCGCACGCAACCTGGGCACCGGCGAATCGGTGCTGAGCGGACAGCGGATGGCTGCGTCCACCCATACCGTGCGGCACGGCGAGTCCTCGACGCTCACCCTGCCCATCGGTGATCCCGGGTAGGAGCAAGAACGGCGCGGTGGCACCGTTACGGTGTCGCTATGGCATCAGACACTTCAGCAGACATCCTGCTTATCGACACCGGCGATCGGGTGCGGACGCTGACCCTGAACCGGCCCGAAGCCCGCAACGCCCTCTCCAGTGCGTTGCGCAAACAGTTCTTCGCCGCACTGCGCGACGCCGAGGCCGACGACGGTGTCGACGTGGTGATCTTCACCGGGGCCGATCCGGTGTTCTGCGCGGGACTGGACCTCAAGGAACTCGGTGACACCACCGAGTTACCCGATATCTCGCCGAAGTGGCCGCCGATGACCAAGCCGGTGATCGGCGCCATCAACGGTGCCGCAGTGACGGGTGGTCTGGAGCTGGCGCTGTACTGCGACATCCTGATCGCCTCTGATCGGGCCAGGTTCGCCGACACCCACGCCCGAGTGGGGTTGCTGCCCACCTGGGGTTTGAGCGTGCGGCTGCCGCAGAAGGTAGGCATCGGGATGGCGCGCCGGATGAGCATGACCGGCGACTACCTGTCGGCCGCCGATGCACTGCGGGCCGGACTGGTCACCGAAGTCGTCGCGCACGAGCAGTTGATGCCGGCCGCCCGGGCCATCGCCGCCTCGATCGTCGGCAATAACCAGAAGGCCGTCCGTGCGTTGCTGGACTCTTATCACCGCATCGACACCGCGGACACCAGCACCGGGCTGTGGATGGAGGCCGAGTCGGCGCAAGCCTGGATGCGGGTCGCCACCGGGGACGACATCGCCGCCAGCCGCGCCTCAGTGATGGACCGCGGCCGGGCGCAGGCCCGGCAATCAGGGTGAGCCGGGCGCAGGCCCGGCAATCAGGGTGAGCCGGGCGCAGGTCACCTAGCCCGTTCCCGACACCTTCCAACGCCCCGACCTAACCCGC
>Ga0247832_1005007_pt1 | contig 15860 bp, 29 predicted proteins | sample LaCruzMarch2015__10_FD_192407 | JGI IMG/M metagenome (GOLD analysis project Ga0247832, IMG submission 192407) | Freshwater microbial communities from meromictic Lake La Cruz, Castile-La Mancha, Spain - LaCruzMarch2015_4m | ecosystem: Environmental > Aquatic > Freshwater > Lake | place: Spain... | reverse complement strand
AAACACACAGTGGATTCGGTAATACGTGAACAAATCAGTCATCGTGACATTGGCATGGTTGGCGCACACTTTATGAAGTTCTGTGGCCGATACGATTTAATCAAGCTCAGCGAACACGCCGATACAATTGGACGCTGGCTCAACAAAACATACCAAGGAGTATTAGATGATTCAAGCACTGCCAGTAGTAGCTAATAGATTTTGGATTCTCAAAAAAGACGATCGCAAGATTGGACAGGTCGAAGCCCAAGATGATGGTGTTGTTGTTCGCATACAAGATCAAGTGGTTCGATACAAAACTATCAAGATGGCGGGTCGTGCAGCCAACATTGAATTTGAAAAAGCCAACCGGCCGGTAAAATCAGCAGTTAATCATGTACACGGTTACCAAGTATCAGGTCGTGTTTACAACCCACTATGGGACGTCAAACACCGTTTGCCGTTGTTTACTCGTGACTCCAAGTCCAAGTCCTGGTATGCCGCAGGTTGGTATGCAGTCAAACAACACAAGAACTGGAAAGCAGTTCAAAACCCCAAGTTGATTTCACTTCAACGTTACCCGTACCAGGGTCCATTTCACACCGAAGGAGAAGCCCGTGACAAATCCGTTTCGTGATCAAGAAAAATTCATGAACGCTTGTGATCAAACCACAAACGTTGAAAACATTGACCAGTATCGTCTCTATTACAATCTCATTCAAGAGGAAGTCAAAGAGCTAGAAGAAAGCACCACCATGGAAGGCGATTTGGATGCCTTGATTGACATCCTTGTGGTCACAATTGGTGCCATACACAGCATGGGTGCCGATGCCGAAGGTGCCTGGAAAGAAGTCATGCGTACCAACTTTGCCAAGATTGATCGAGAAACAGGCAAAGTGCGCAAGCGAGAAGATGGCAAAGTGCTCAAGCCCATGGGCTGGACTGCACCAGTATTAAATACATTTTTAACCAAGGGATAAATCATGTTTGAAACCAGTTATAACAGTGTGGCCTATCGCAGTGCCAGTGAAATCAACTCGGCCATGGGCCGTGTGTATGGACACATGAGCATGGCAGTGATTGTGAGTATGTTGGTCAGCTACTTTGTGGGCACCACACCAGAACTGTTGCAGTTCTTCTTTACCGGTGTACTAAAGTGGATTGTGATCTTGGCACCCCTGGTGGCAATTTTTGGTGTTGGTTATGTGTTGGGCAATAATCCCAGCAAAGGCGTAGCACAATTATGCCTGCATGGTTTTGCTGCCTTGATGGGCTTGAGTTTTGCTACAATCTTTGCAGTGTTCAACATGGGGTCGATTGTGAGTGCATTCATGGGTGCAGCCATACTGTTTGGGGTAATGAGTGGCTATGGTTACTTTACCAAACAGAGTCTAGACAGCCTGGGCCGGTTCTTGTTTGTGGGCTTGATTGCCATTGTGATTGCCAGCATTGTGAACATCTTCATTGGCTCAACTGTGATGCAGATGGTGATCTCAGCTTTGGCCATCATAATCTTCTTGGGACTCACTGCATATGACACACAAAAGATTCGTGAGGAACTGAGTACAGAAACCAGTGATGTGGCCGAAGTAAGCGGTGCGCTCACCCTGTACATGGACTTTATCAACTTGTTCTTGAATTTGTTGCAGTTGTTTGGCGAAAGAAAATAATGAGCCTGCATATCAATCGTTTCATAGACAGCATCAAGGCACATGAAGCACGTGGCCAACGTGATTTTGTGATGACCTTGCGTGATGCCAAGGATTTGCATGCAGATATTACCAAACTGTTGTTGGCCTTGCAAAATGTACACGAATCAGCTACACAGCAAGAATCACAGGAACTCTTGGACATTGTGGTCAACGGTGGTAGTTTTAAAAACCCTAGTTAATGACATAAATAATACTAGGAGTTAATGATGAGTAGACCCAAGCCGCAAATATTAATCGAACACACCAACAAACAGACTTACAAGACTGAACAGGTCCTGGCCTCTGAAGGTGTGTGGGCAGTGTTCTACGACTCCAAGCCCATTAACTTAAAAACCACCAACATGCTCACGCAGTATCCCGGGCCCAAGTATAAAAAAGTCAGTTTTAGCAACCCTGGCCATGCCAGGAATCTGGCTCGCAAACTCAACAGCCAATTCAAAACTGAAAAATTTACAGTGGTTCTACTGCAACAAGGCAACACTATTTTTCCATGATCCGAATTTATTCTCACCAAGATCCTGCCACAATGCAATGGCAGAGTCCCGATGAATTTCACAAACTGTGGCCCACCACCAAGCCACATGGGTGGAACACTGATATTTTTATCAATCAGTTAAATCAATTCCGAGACTCAGCCAAATATTTTGAAGTTCGTGAATACACTCCAGACATCAAGAGACCAGGTCAATATTTGATGTTTTGCGGAACCATACATCATCTACAAGACCATGCTGCATTGTCTGTGATACCAGTTGATGTACGTGACAAAGTCAACGAAGGCATGCTGGATCTACTGGTGGTATTCACACACGAAAGTTTTGACGACCGAACACTCAAAGAGTGGCAAGATCAATTCTGCACCAGATTGAATCGCATAGGTATCACTAGAGCCGATTCAGTAAAAGTGTTGCTGGGCACCAACAGTTTGGAAATGGGTCATCACCGAGACTGGCGTGTGAAATGGATCTACTATCCATTCTGCGAGGCCATGTACCAACAACAGGCACAGAAATTTTTTCACAATCAAGAACTGCTCAGTACAGACTTTTCAGATCGCAAACACAAGTTTTTGTTTCTAGGTGGCGTGCTTCGTGTGCATCGTCTGATCATGGCCTTGTACCTTGAATACATGGATCTGCAAAGCCATGGATTGATTTCATTCCAGCCCAGCCAGCTGCCCTGGGATCACTATGTGGCCAAGGGATCGGTGTTTCATTATGGTATCAGTTGTAATCCAGACTTTAAAATATTCTTGGAAAAAAACAAAGTACTCAGTGGCACATACTTGAACAGCAATGATCGTCACAACAACACACAGAATGTAGGCTGGTTCAACACAGATGAACTTCATCGCCAGTGCATGATTGAAGTGGTAAACGAAACACATCATGCCATGTGGAACTGTACATTCTTGACTGAGAAAACCTATCGGCCCATAGTTTACGGCATGCCGTTTATGATCAATGGTTGCCGGGGTAGTCTGCACACATTGAGACAATGCGGGTATCAAACTTTTCCCGAACTGTTTGAAGAAGGGTACGATGACATGAATGCCGGCATTGGCCCGGTCATGCACATTGTACAAAACTTGAAAAACATATGTGATCGTCCGGACCTAATGGAAGTACTACAGAGCTCACCTGTTCAGGAAAAACTCAAATACAACCAACGGTTGTTCTGGGAACGAAATCACACACAGATGATACACGATGCACTGCTGTGAACCGTGACGAGATAACTCAAAACATAATTAATCAACTGCCTCCTAGTGAGCAGGTAATAACTCCAGAAATTGCCAATGAGCTTTGGTGGCAAGACATCCGAGGCGGCGGAGGCTTGAGATTGAGCATGGCTGGGTACCAGGTGTTCGAGCAACTGGGAATTGAAAAATATGTGTTTGAAGTTGCACCAAACACCCCAGCAAGTCCGGCGCAGTTGATTTCCTTGAATCGATACGTGACTTGCCCTTACTATCTACGCAATGGCAAGAAGCCCAGTATCACACTGTACGGCAGTCGAGAAGCCACTATGTACGCACTGTATGGTGATATCAAACGATTTGTGCGGGCAATAAGTCGCTAGCCAAGCGTTCACAATCGCGGATGAATCTCAACTCCATCCGGGTGGGCCAGTCATCCAGCAAGTAGGCACGATTGGCCCGGATACGATCTTGATAGGGCGTAAAATCACAATGACCCATGATCAAGTCACGATTTAGCAGTATGGCCTGTTCCAGTCTAACATCATTGGGCAAGGTGTCGTAACTGGTGTCCACTAGATCATCAAACATGTCAAACCCCAGCTCACGACAGTGTTGCACAATGCCCTGATGCCCAATCACAATGGGAATCTGTCCGGCTGCAATGGCCATTAGTGTCTTTTCACTCACAATGCCCGGAGCAGTGTCATACTCGGTTTCGGTCACAATGTTCACAGCAGTGCGGCCGTACAACCAAGTCAGTGCAATAAAATTGTCATCGTTTTCGGTTCCGCGATAACAGCCGTAGTCCCAGGTTGACAGTGGGCGCTCAGTGCCATATGTCACAACACCATTGGGCAAGTCTCTCAAGGCCCAGTAGGCTCGCTGACGATGCCTGCAGGTTCTTCCGTTGAGGCATTGCCAGGCTTGGTCGCGCTGAGTCTGCATGGCTGGTAACCATTCCGCACTGCGACTGTGTAATGCATTGCAGATGTCATAGTTGTGATTGCTGAATTCCACAAGCTGTATGGGTCCTGAATAAATTTTATCCAAACCATGATTCCAATAAGTCACCACCACACGATTGCTGTTGGCACCGTACCGGGCTTCGACACGTTCCAGTTCCAGCACACGCCCATCACGAATGTTCACAAAGTCTTGAAAGTGCAACAGCAACAGTGTGCGTGGTCCAAACTCAATATCAGGCAGTTTGAGAGGCCATCCCTGTTCAGGGTCAACTGGAACGTCATAGCAGTTGTAAACACAATGCAGGTCATCAAAACCCACACCATGCAAAGTCTGATTGAAGAAAACACTGTAATCCATGTTGATATTTACTAAGTATGATCATGTACTGGAATAATCCTCTCACTCAACTTACCTGGCCTGCCACTGATGATCCGTTTGTGGAACACAACCAAACTCATTGTTTGTTTTACAATCCCACAGCTGGCCTGGACCGCATTGTGACCAATCAAAAGCTGGCGGATCTCTGTGAGTGGGCCATGCAGTGGTTGAATCATGATGGGCTGGCGGGGTTTGTGGCCGAACCACAGTGTTACTATGACATAGCCAACTTGGTCAAACTCAACATGTGGCTGCATGACATTCGGCGTCAGGGCATTGTGAAACCGTGGCTGTTGCAAGATCTTGGCAACGGAACCTTTCAAGCAGGAACCGGAGACAGCAGATTGAAATGTCTAGAGCGCATGCCAGAAATTGTCACAGTACCAGCATTTGTCAGCACCAGACTGGATCAAGCTCACTTGTACACACACCTAGAACCAGTGACAACATTTGATCAATTTGCCAGGCTGTGCCAAGCTGAATCTGGGCAGCAATTCCTATTTAGATTTACCGATGCAGAGGCCACATATGGATTGTTCTGGTATGAATACAACAGTGCATTGACTCGCGCAGTGACGCCTGGTCAGGACGAAGCAGTGAAATTGTTCACCAAGTACATGCAGGAGTTTCCCGGCACTGAGATCACGCCAGAGTGGTTTGATCAACTGGTTGACTGGAACCGCTATAGGTCCAGTAATTGATCATCAAGCAACGCCGCACTTGATCAAAGTGTGTGGCCGGATAGCTGTGAACAGTGTCTGTAGCTGGCACAAAAAAGAAACAACGATTGTCTTGAGCCTCCACACGTGAACCATTTGCAAGCATGGTTCCTGGATACAGTTGTTCATGGTCTGTGTAGATCATGGCACTGAGTTTTTTCTCCAGGTGATCGTGATGTGGTTCTAGAGAAAAATCTCCCCAGTCAGAAATTACTTCCAAGCGCAAAAACAAATTGGCAAAGTTCTGCCCGGTGCATATTTCAAAAAACTGTCGTGTTGGGCCCTGGCACAAATCATCATACAGTCTGCAGAGATAGGGCAAGGTGTCATGATGTTGACCTGGAGTTATGATAAATCGATCGCTGCCCACTCTGCGACCTGGTTCTACCTGTGTGGTTTGTACCGGGATTGATTTTAATTCAGCCAAGGCTTCTGGAGTCAAAAAATTATCAGTAGTCCAATGAGTCCAAGGCTCATTGTTTCTGTGTGTAGCTATAATAAGTCTTTTTAGCAATTTGTTTCCAATCTCTGTAGCGATCGCCAGTGTTTTCCACATCCACAGCCATCCAAGGCAGGCTGTCATTTGCATGTCCTGCAAACCCTTGTTTGGGCAACAACATCTCCAGGGGCCAATGTTGTAAAAACTCATTTGCCAGCACAGGCTTGCATGTTGTATTTACTCTCAAATGCCAGGGCAAATTCAATGCAAATCTCATGATCAACTGATGCATGAATGGATTACGAGTTTCGCGGCCCCAGGCACCGGCAATTCTATCCTGTCCTGGAGCATCACACCCCACTACTTGATACCAGTAATCCATGAGCAGGGTGGCTGGTCTAGGATCGCCCTGGTACGCCGACAAACACTGATCCCATAGCCCTGCATGATCGTTGCTGCTGTAGGGACTGGCGCTGCCTTGAGCGGAATACTCAAGCTGTTGGTATATGCCATAGCCACCAAACAACTCGTCTGCGGCTAGGCCGGTGAACAACACTCGAGATTGCATGTGTTTGGCCACCAACCATTTGCCCACAAAACTCCAGCTCTGCGCTGGCATCTGTGTGCGGTCGATCAAGGCCCGGTATTCACTTGCATATTGTTCAACACTCACGTTGACTTGGCGGAGTTGTTGCTGTTGAGACGGAGTAAGGAATTCGGTGACTCGATCCACAATGGGGTCTTTGCCCAGCATATTGACCGTGACCAACTCAGCATTGGGCAACTGGCTCAGGATCAGGCTGCTGTCAACCCCGCCCGAGTAACTGATGGCAAAGTCACATCGTGGTGTCATGCTGCCGATGACCTGATGCCACAATCGCCGAAACTCTTGTTGTGCTTCCTGGGCAGTGCATTTGACTGGGCTGATCCAATTCCACACAGTGTCCAGACTCTGCTGTGGCTCATGATCACAGTAGAGTCTTCCAGGCTCCAGGCGATGAATATCTTGCCAAGGAGTTTGATCTTGCAGGGTCCAGCACTTGTTGTTGTACTCACAGTCCTGATGCAGACTTGCCACTATGTCCTGCACCACTGCGGCCTCGCTGGCCACTACTGTGAGGTCTCTGGTGTGATATCGATAAAGATAGCGTTCGCCCTGTGGATCTGTGGCATACCAAACATGATCTTGAGTGGCTCTGGCCCAGGCCCAAGGACCGTGAAATTTGGCAAACATGGTATGATCCTGCCGGGCTGCTAGCCAAGCAGTTTCGGTATCATTTGCTGTGGGACCAAAGTCACGCCAGTTGTAAATCTCGCCGTTGTACACAAACGCATCGTCGTGCTGTTGGTGATAAAAATCTCTAGTGCCAGTAATGTGCAACACCGACTGCGCCAGCAAACATGATCCTGTTTGATGCACTACTTCAAAATCAGGACCACGTTGGCGCAACCTAGACAGTGCAGCCTGTTGGCGTTCGGGCGACACTGCGCCTTGGATCAACAGGACGCCGCACATTACCGGATGTGATCAATCACCGCGGGCAACCAAGCCGCAAACTCAGTGGGCCAACGACGACTCATGCTGGCCAGCACTGCTTGATTGGTTCTGGCCGCGGTCAAGCAACGATGTCGCAGTTCGGTGCGATCCATTTCGCTTAAACGAGTGAATGTGTCTGCGCCTGAAAAGATCCACTCCACCAGTTTGTCACCATAGGCTGCGGTTTTGTTTTCAATAATGGTGTCGTAGTTGTGATTCACAACATCACGCAGGGTGTCAAAGCCCAGACTTTCCAGGTATGACACAGCATGCTGGCCAGCATACAACTGCCACGGAGCCGGGGTTACCAAGGCACGAAATGTTTTTTCACTCAAGGCAATGGATGTGTCTGAGCTGTAGGTTTCGGCCACCATGTTCACATAGGCCGATAAGTGTGCCTGCTCCATGGTCATGTCATGATTGCGAAATGGCATGTTCTCCAGCAAACGCTCAAAAGTCTCTTGATACACTTCACGGTACTGTGGTTCCAGGGCCTCGTACACTCGAACAAAGCTGTCACGTAAACCTTCGGGAGTGGCATTGTCACCTTCCCAAGACCAGCAGTTGAAGTTGATGAAATCCAGGGTGTCTCGGTCAGGATATTTTTCACTGCGCAGAGCAATTTCCAACAACAACAACAGGCGTTTGCTGTCAATGCGATTCACTGAAAAGTTGAATCTGCGTGTGGGATTGTAGTCTGTTTGCTTGGGTTCATAGTTGTAGATTCCAAACCATGACGTGGGCAACTGAAACACCCGGTACAGCGTGGGACTTGTGACAAAGTTGTCAGTGATCACAGTGGTGTTGCGATCAAATCTATAGGCCACTGGCACATCATAATTTTCTGTGGTAGAAATGTAGTCGTCCACCAGGCACACCACCACAGTTTTGTCACCGCGGCGCCAGGTCTTGTGCCCATCTTTCACGGGTTCGTATCCCAGCTTGATCAGCATGCTGTGCAAGAAATTCATGAGATTGTTTTCGTGCCAGATGCATTGACTGGCTTCAAACACTTCTGAGGTGTAGATTTCGTGGTAAAGGTCTTGGGTCATGCTGTTACTTATAGCCCTGGAATCTGGTTGACCAAAAAACCCTGATGCGTTATAATTGCAGTTCAACTACAAAGGAGCCAACCATGACCAAAGCCGAGATTCTTGTTGCAAATATTGCACGAGCAAAGATTATCTATAATAAAAACAAAGAAACCTACAAAATCATTATTGCATTTAATGTATTTCCCCGAGAAAATGATCGTGGAGATATTGTATATCCATTTCCCACCCAGGCCAAATGCGATTTTGTTTCGGGAGATATTGCGTACGAAACCATTGAAAATGATAAACTGCGTATTATCGAACGTGCAAAACAACAACTACGCACCGATAATATTGAATTTGTTTGATATTATACAATAGTACCCGGGTATTGTAAAAATACAACACCAAAAAACCCCAGATTTCTGGGGTTTTTCTGTTGCTGTTGGTTGACCAAAAATGTGTCTTTTGCTATAATATACACATGATGAAGCAAAAAGTAATCCGCAAAAAACGCTCAGATCGCACTCACATCATTTACCAGATTGAGAGCGGTGCAGACTTCTACATTGGCGTCACTGCCAAGACTGCGTCAACCGTGAAGCTGAGTGTTATGACTCGTTGCATGAAACACCTGTATCGCTCGCGTAGCGAAGACAAGAGCTGGGCACTGTACGAGTGCATGCGCGAGCGCGGGACTGAGTCATTTACTGTTCGTGTTCTAGCTGTGGTGCGTGGTAAAACAGAAGCACACACCCTGGAACGTGACATGATCCGTACTCACAAGCCAAACTTGAACACTGATGTGCGCGGTGTTGTGTAAAAGCAACACTGCGTTTTTGGTTGACCAAAAAAAGCCATTTTGCTATAATACTTGTATAGTAACTGAAAGGAGTCCAAGATGCACAGCACCAACACTTCAAACCCTGTGGACTTTCCCAGCTGGGAAGACATGAGCACTCTTGACCAGTATGCCTGCCAATACTGGGATATGCACAAGGATGCATATGGATTCCGACCACGTCATATTGACACTTCTGCCTGGACCCTGGAGCAATTTGAAGCTGAGTTCCGGGTGCTGGGCATGGCCATTGCTGATGCCGAGATCGAACGCCAGGCCCTGGAGCAAAAAGCTTCTTTTGAGTTTGAAGCTCGTGTTCAAACTTTAATGGGCGCTGGTGCAAAAGATCGTGCCACAGCACTGCGCTGGATTCACGAGGCCGAAGGCTCAAACGGTGACGACGAGTATCTGTGCTTCTTGGTGGGCGTGCCTTATGGTTATTTTAAAATCACGACTTGAGGAGATAAACATGACTGTGACACTTGAACTTCTTCCGCAATTTGATCGCACACGCCATGGCAGTTTGTATGACCGTGGCTCAGCTGATTCCTACTATGATCGCGACCCCAGTCCACATTGGTATCCCCAAGGCAGTTATCATGGTCATCGCATGGCTGCGCACAGCGACGAAGAAATAGCAGAATACATGGCCGGCTATCGAGACAACGAAGCCAGTGGCAACAAAAAAGACTGGGGTTGAACAGTGAAACTATACAAACACAGCAACGGCAAAACAAGTCTGTTCCCTGAACATATTCCCCGGGGCTGGGAAGTCATGCTGAATCCCAACACATTTGAAATTGTATGGCGTAGGATTTGGAGTTTACAGAATGAACCAACGAATTAAACTACTTGCTCATCAAGCCGATTGGGACAATGAATTTAGGGAAGATTTTGATATTGAAAAGTTCGCCGAGTTGATTGTTCGGGAATGTGCCAAATTAATAGATTCAATGGACCATTCATCACAATATTTCCCGCATGTAGCAGATGCTATTAAACAAAATTTCGGAGTTGAAGAATGATTGACTATTTCGAAGCCTTGCGAGAATTACATAAAGGCAATGTGGTCAAGTATGTGGGCACAGTCAATGGCAATGTAATGAGTGACAACGGTGCCAGTTTCTGTATGTGCCGTGGATGTATTTTTCGTTTTGATGACGGCGTAATCAAATGGAACAAACTGGGCTATATGGTTTATGATCCAGACTTTCGTTATGTGCTTACTGGCGAAACAGTTGATCCCAGAGCGTGGAAACCAGAGAAGAATAAAGACCGTAAAGATATCAAGAGTAAGTTGGGTTATAGTAGAATAGGATTAGGAAATATATGAAAAAGATACCAATGTTAGAACGATTCGCCGCACAGAGTCTTGTGGAATCGGATGGAGAACTCGTCTTCAGTAAAGAAAAGTTCGCCGAGTTGATTGTTAGAGATTGTGCTCTCACTGCTGGACTAATGGAGCATGAGGGTAGAAAGAACATTGGCGCACAACTGCTAGACACTTTTGAAATTGAACATTAACACAAAGGAACCATCATGGCCGGAAAAGCAAAATCCATTTATCTAACAATCAACCCCAAGGGACAGTTTAAAACTGTGTTCCACAAGATGTTTTTTGATGCCAAGGCCTACAATGAATATGTCAAGTCAGACGAATTCAAAGCCACATGGCCCGCTGATCAATATGACATCATCAAAGAAATCTATTGACCAGGCTTGGCATGATCACATTTGATTTCAACATCCGCAATCCCTGGAGTCACCGGTTTCAAAATCTGTGGTCACAGCACGGCACATTGCCTGTGCCGCACAAGCACTGGGAATTGGAAATACTGCGTGAGCCAGTGATGGTTCAATTGATGTTGAACGTCACACATGGTCAAGATCATGCCGGACTAGAGCTGGCACTTGGGTTGCTGGGATACCAGATTCACTTCATGATCTATGACCATCGGCACTGGGATCATGAGAAAAACCAGTGGCATTGACCAGTGCAATAAGTATCTGACTCACAAAAGAAAGACTTTTCATGGAATTTTTACCTGTACTTGAATTAATTGATCGCTTGTGCATTGCACGAGTCAAACATGCTCGCACCATGGGTGCTAACCAAGTTGAACTTGACTGGTACGAGGACAAGTATCAACAACTGCCGCACAGCCCAGAACTGGATGCAGACATTCAGGCCATGACCGACATCCACCATGCCATCTGGGACCTAGAATGGCAACTGAAATCTGGAGTAGAGCAGATGTTGAGTCTCCAGGAAATTGGTCGACGAGCCATTGCCATTCGCGATCACAACAACCAGCGCATTGCCTACAAAAACTCAATCGCTAGTATTTTAGGGCATCCGGTTAGGGAAATCAAACAGGATCACTTGGCAGACGGAACAGTTGACACTAATCTGTGAAATATTTATAGTTCAGTTAGTAAAGCAGTGAACTTGGCATAAATATATGCATGAACAAGACAAAGATTACCTGTATTCATTGCAGTAAGGAAATTACTTCTAACAACATAGAGCGGCACCAGATAAAATGTAGCCTACCTAAGGTTGCTAGTGTTCCTAAATTTAACCCAAGGAATACTGGGAAAAAGGGACGTAATCAATTTTCTAAAGCAAGAGACGAAGGTAGATCAATTCCAACATTCTCCGATGCGACAATAGCAAAAATATTAGCCACCAAGGAACGTAATGGCACATTTGGGCACACCGAAGAGTCAAAACGTAAGTTATCGGCATCTATGAAACGTGCAGTTGAAAATAATCCAAACTCGTATACTTCTTCTAACCGAGGAAGAACTAAACAGATTATAGTAGACGGTATTAAATTTCAAGGGCAATGGGAGGTTGATTTTTACTTGTGGGCAAAGGGTGCAGGATTAAATCCACAAAGAGCAACTGAAGGATTTAGTTACCACTGGAACGGGGAGAGGACATATTTCCCAGATTTTTACTTAGAATCTACAGATTGGTATGTTGAAGTTAAGGGTTTTGAGACTGACAGGGATAGGGCAAAATGGAATCAGTTTCCTAAAGAATTGCTTGTAGTTCGAGAGCAATCGATTAAAGATATTCGAAATAACACATTTACGGTTGACCAACTAAGAAATTTATCGTATAATAAGTAGATTAATCGCCTTGCAAGTTCTACAGGGGAACAGCCGACTCATAATCGGTCGGGGTGGGAGCATTACCCACGCGAGGTACCAAACATCTGGCGTTCGTTCAATGGATAGGACATGATTCTTCTAAAGTCATTATGGGGGTTCGATTCCCTCACGCCGGACCAGTTATGTTATGAAAAATGATTGTATGCCTCTGTTTGTTTTTGTGCCTGGTGCTCGGGGGGATTTTTTATCCAGCATACTCTATGGCGATGTACTCGAAACCACCTGGCAGCAACACTCAATCGAACCATTGGCGCATCACCAACACTGTGACAAAATTCATGATTTAGGCCCATCGATATATAAACGAATACCTGTTACCACTCCGGCTCACCTGAGACGGTGGTATTCTTGGTGCATATGGGTCAATACTGATCAAGAGGCATGGGATGTGGCCTGGCTCAATTTCAACAAACACCGAAATGGCGCTGATCTAAGCTGGCAAACTGTTCACTCTAGGTACTGGCTTGTAAAGCAGTTACAAGGCAAATACCAAGGTTGTGTATTTGATCGCACCATAAACTACAGCGATTTATGGTCTGTGGAGTTTGTGCATCAACTGTACCAAGAATTACACAACAAAGAATTAACCGCTCAACAGTTGGAAAGAATACAGCACAACATCAAAATCAACCAAGAACTGTTGACAGCAAATCCCTTTTCGTTGTATAATAGATCTAACACACAAGGATCATGATGAGTGAACAAACCAAACCACTGCAAGTTGAATTTGCGCCCGGTGCATTTGACGATTTTGAAGGCACACAACAAGAGCTTGATGAGCTCATGAAAGAGATCACTGACATGTTTGCCAACCTGACACCTGAAGAACTTGAGGCTCGCAGTCGTCCCGTGGACATTGATGAGCTGATTGCCCGTGGTGACGCGGATGTGGTAGAGGCCTTGATGCGCGGTGCAGACCGTGGGGATCGACTGCAATGACTCCGGAACCACCAGCACAAGGCATCTTGAAACGCAACAGCTGGGGTAATGCCGTGACCTATCAGGTGGTGTGCGAATGTTCTGATGCCAACCATGATCACAATGTGTGGGTTGAAGCTGATGAGGGTAATGTTACTGTTACAACTTATACAACTCAAAAGTCCAAATGGTGGAGCATGAATCGTTGGCAAAAGATTTGGACTTTACTTACCAAGGGTTATGTGGAGTATGAAGCCAGCATCATCATGACTGAACAACAGGCTTTAAACTATGCAGAAACTTTGAAACAGGCTGTAGAAGATGTCAAAAATTTCAAGCAGTCCCGGGCGTAATACCTTTCAACGAGAAAAGTATCTTGAACGGTGCAAAGAAAACAACCAAGACCTCAATCAGGACTACATCAAGATGTTTGAAGACATGGACTTTGATCGACTGGCTCGGGAACAAGATCCCGAGTGGCAAAAAAACAATCTTGAGTGGGACTTGAGAACCACTGACTGGATCTTGGACAAAACACGTAGCAGTCATGTGTATGCACAGAATCTCTATGCTGCCATGTGCAACAGAGATTTCCAACGCAACGAAGTCATGCCCTTGCTAAAGAGTCAGACCTGGAGTTGTAGCTGGCGCTATGCTGGTGGTATTGTGGCCGACATGCGCGAAGAGGGCGACTACATTGAATGGTACTGCTCGGGCATACGCGGAGGCCCACTGAGTGATCAAGAATTTGCCGAGCTGACCGAAGACCAAAAAGAATACCATCTTGAATGTCAGGCCTATGTGGGCGAGGGTGTGGTCACAGACGAAATACAGCAAGACCTGTTTCGTCTGGGCTGGTTGGTACTGGACTCGGACGAATCATGACCTGGTCTCCCAGTCAGATTCACAGCAGTCAACCTTGGATTGCACAGTATGATGGCTGGTTGAGTCCAGAGGAAACTGAACTGATCATGCACTGGAAGTTTGATCTTGTGCCCGGACGAATGCGTCATAGATCAGGTGAGTTGGCACTTAGTCCTATTAGACGGTGCATGACTCACCGGGTTGAATTTGGCCATGATGACTATTTTGATTCCTTGACTCAACGAGTGGCTGCATTTTTCAATGTGGCACTGAATCATGTTGAACCAATGCCCTTGGTAAAGTACAGCAGTGGTGACTATTTTGATTGCCACAGTGACTTGACCGATGGGTTCCAGACTCAAAGAATTGCCACCATGATCATGTACCTCAATGACGATTTTCAAGGTGGTTGCACTTATTTTCCAAAATTCAATTTAAGAATTCAACCAAGGCGTGGCAGTGCGCTGGTGTATTATTATGATGTTGCCAATCCCCTGGTGCATCAGGGCGAAACAGTTGTTGCCGGCACCAAGCAAATCTTGACTGCATTTGTGAGAAATGGGGAATTTTCCCCGGCAGATAGGCAATCGGTCCGCTACTAAATAACAGTATCCATCCGGGATACCAGCATGCATGACCAAAATCAACTCAAACAGTTACAAGAAAATCTAGCACGAGATCTAGTGCATTTTGAAACACAAGTCAACGACGAACAACTGGCCAAAATTACTGACGTGTATTCTCAAGTGTATGACATTGTGACCAAGTTGGCCATTGACAAACCAACAGACAATGCTGTATAATTTGCATAAATAACTGTCAAGGAGGGGTAGGCTATGAAACAAAAGAAATTGGTTTCACGTTTGTACAAGGCTTGCTTTGACCACGATACAGAAACCATTGACAAACTCCGTAAAAAAGAGTTTGCAAAGATACTGAAACACAAGGCCGAAGGCAAACCATTTACAACAAAATGGACCGTGGTTCAGATCTAAAAGTTATTGCTGTATGAAGCCGATAAAAATGGATTCAAGACGCGGGTTCGACTCCCGCCACCTCCACCTAAGTGTATAAGGTATATTTAGGTGGGGGTGACCAGGCTATCGATTGGGTCAGGAGTATTGAAGTGGACAGCTCGGCAAAGCAGAAGCCGTAGGGTTGGGGAGACTCGGCCGTAGAAGCAAAACCTTTATCTGCAAATGATGAAAAATTCCTAATGGCTGCGTAAGCACCCAGAAGGCGAGGTAGTTATACCTTGTTACCAAAAATAGCAATAGGGACTTCGGTCCCTATTTTTACGGGTATTGCCAAGTCCATTTACCGTCCTCTCTATATAATCGAGTTCGTCCTTTTGCTTTGGAAGATAATTTAGCAGCACCTTTGCGAGCATTATCTGCTGCTTGTGGATTTGGTTTTCCTTTTGTGGTTGCAACACCAGTTTGCCACTCGGAATTAGCAGCCTAAACGCAGCCTAGGGTAGGAAATACCTCGTAACAGAAACCACCAGAAAGGTCAGTTAATCTGACCTTTCTTCTTGACTGTATCATGCAGTTGCATATATAATTGCTCAGGACTAACAGTCTTTACTTTT
>Ga0247832_1005005_pt1 | contig 15861 bp, 12 predicted proteins | sample LaCruzMarch2015__10_FD_192407 | JGI IMG/M metagenome (GOLD analysis project Ga0247832, IMG submission 192407) | Freshwater microbial communities from meromictic Lake La Cruz, Castile-La Mancha, Spain - LaCruzMarch2015_4m | ecosystem: Environmental > Aquatic > Freshwater > Lake | place: Spain... | reverse complement strand
CTGCCATGCCGCGGCCTTCCGCGGATCTGCCGGTCGAGTCATGAGTCGCCTCATTGAAATTGGGTTGAAAAGTGTCAACCCGCGAGGCTATCAGGGCCGTCAAGGCTGGCTGTGGTGGGCGCTCACTCTCGTCGAACGTCTGGGGCCCCCATCGCACTGTCGTGGTGGGATCGGGGTTCGCCGGATTGTGAACGCTGTTGTCGTACCAGGCCGTGAACGTCAGCGTGTCCCCCGCCTCCACCGCGAGCGGCTCACGGAGGCGATAGAGAAGCTGCCAGTTGAAGTCATACCGCGGGATGTCGAGCAGCGTCGTGGGCGTGCCGCCGGCGCGGGTGACTTCGTAGCGGCAGGCCTTGCCGCGGACGTGCAGGTGCGGCAGGAAGCCCATGATCGTGGCATCGAACGGCAGCCTCAGCGAGGCCTCCTCCCGGTGATCGGCGGCGCCGGGTGGAATCCTGATCCGCGGGTTCACGATCCCTGCCACGCGAACCTCGTGCCGCGGCGGCTCATCGGCGAAGATCACGCCCACCCGCGTGCGGTCGGTCGTCGCCGTTCCGTTGGGGGTGTAGTGCATCTGAAAGCGAAGCCTGGCCCCCTTGGGCAAGAACTTTGCGAAACCGGCGGGGTAGACGAGCGTGCTCTGGCCCGGCACATACTCGCCCCAGAAACCACCCCGTTCCTCGGCCGCGGCGTCCCGCGGGCCGGAGGCGTTTTCTCCGGCGCTGACCAGATGGATGAGCGCGTGGTGAAGGATAGTCCGGTCAATGGCACTTCGGCAACGGTCTTCCGGCTGATGAGCGACTCGTGAGTCTCAGGAGGAGCGGGCCCGGGCGTCCGGAGCCGGTTTCTCGAAACGCCCTGCACCCCTTGCCGTGGCGTTTTTCTGGCGTCTGCGCAGACCGTGTCCCAGTCGGCCGTTCCCGGGGCTTCGACGCCTCGTGTCTGACGCCGGTCAGAGGCTGTGAATATCGATCACGGGCAACTCGTCGGGCGACACCTGAACCGCTTCGCGATCGTCATGGGTCTGCACGAGCTTGCCCCAGTCGATCGGCGGGCCACGGGCGGGCGACACCGGCGGCGGTTCGAGCAATTCGCCAAGATGCGTGAGGATTTTCCGGATCGGGCCCGGATCGGTGATGAAGGCGATGAGCCGGATGTCGCCGCCGCAGGTGGGGCACGCAAGTGGAAACTCCTCCCCCACCCGGGCCATCAGTTTCGCCCAGGCAATCCGTGACGTGTCGTGGGAGCGGGGCTTTTGATTCGGATTCGCGTCACAGCAGCCCGCCGTGGCTCGACCGCCGGCCGCATGCCCACCGGTCACAGCCTCGCGCCCCCTGCCGACGTTCCCGATCGCCAGCGACGTGACGGCTTTCCGCAGCCGGTGATTCGGCGCAAATACTCCGTGATAGCGATGCCGGTGCTTCCGCGGCGGCGGGACGAGATCGGCAAGCCGGTCGAGAAACTCAAAAGGCGAGAGGTCGACGACGCCGTTCGCCCCAGGCCGCGTGGACTTGCGGCTGCGACTGCGTCCGACCCAGTTGGCCGCCTTATGTCTCGGCAGCACGTAGCGGATGCGAGCGATCTGGCCGTCTGCACCGCGACTCACAGAGAGTCGCTCGAGCGCAAAGGGGGGCCGGGCGCAATAGCGCAACAGGTGTTCGAGACTCCGAAAATAGCTGGGCACGTCGCGGTCGATGAGCGAGATCCGGACACTCGCGTCGATGGAAAACCCGCTGTTCTCCCAGGCGAGCATGTCGGCGGCGACAGCGGTGTCGAGCAGGCGAGTGAGCCTGAACCAGCGGATCACGCGGCGGCGCACCCGCTCTGTGAGCGCGGCCAGATCGGCCTGGTTGATCGGTCGGGCCGGCAGGAACGCCGGTGAGGCGTCGCACCCTGCTCCGTCAGCAGCCGGCACGAAGACGCCATCGGTCGCACACACATGCAGGTGCACGTGGTGGTTGAGCGCCGAGCCGAAACGGTGCAGGAAGGAGACGGCTCCGAGTCGCGGGTGGGCGGGGGCGCAGGCGGCAATCGTTACGCCTGCCGCAGCGCACAGCAGTCGCTCGATCTCGGCAAGGAAGATCTTCGTGAGGGCCCTGACGGCCGCAGGCCGGTCGGCGAGAAAACATCGCAGCCGCTTCGGCACGGAGATCACCCACTGCCGCACGGGCACCGGCGGGATGACGTGATCGGCGAGATGGGCTGCGGTCTGGGCCATGTGCCGACCGTTGCAGGAGGGGCAGACGCCCCGTCCCTTACAGGAGAAGGCCACGACAAAACCCTGGCCGCACCCCGTGCAGAGAGCGCGTGCGAATCCAAAGCAGAGGAGCCCGCACTCGAGATAGCCGCGGAGTTCCTCCTCGACGTGGCCCGGCACGGGCCGCTCAGCGGCTTCCCGCCACTCGAGCCAACTCTCGAGGTTCTCCGACACGATCTTGTGGAGCGGGGTCTTCTCGGGGCGGCGACGCTCGTAGCGTCGTGACGGCGCGGGGCCGGCATGAGGCCGGAGGCGGGGCCGCAAGGGAAACGCGGCGGCGGAAGCGATCATGGGCAGACGGGGGCGGGGGCAGTGTACGTGATCGCCCGTACACTATTCTTCCGCCGCCCCAGATGCGAGCGGGCCGCGGGAAACGCCGTCGCTCCGGGTCGCTCCAGCTCGGCAACGGCGTGGCCCCCGAGGCAGCGCCGCCGGTCGAGTTCGGTGCCGCGCGGAACGTCCGCTGGAAGGTGGCGGTGCCGGGCCGCGGTTCCTCCTCGCCGGTGGTCTGGGAACAGTCGGTGTTCGTCACCACCGCGGTGCCCGTGGAGGGCACTCCCGGGATGCTCGACTTCCGGCTGTTCTGCTACGACCGCGCGACCGGCGCCGAGAAGTGGTCGCGGTCCGCCGTGCAGGCTGCGCCGCACGAGGGCACGCACGACACCAATGGCTTCGCCTCGGCGTCGCCGTGTACGGATGGCAGGCATGTTTACGCCCACTTCGGCTCCCGCGGCCTCTTCTGCTACACGATGGCGGGAGACCCCGTCTGGAAGCGGGACTTCGGCCGGATGTCGATCCGCAACGGCTTCGGCGAGGGGAGTTCGCCCACGCTGGCCGGCGGGAAGATCATCGTGCCGTGGGACCACGAGGGGCCGTCGAAGCTCTTCGCCCTCGACGCGGCGACCGGCGTGACGGTGTGGGAGACGCCGCGGGACGAGCTGACCTGCTGGGCCACGCCGCTGATCACCACTGATCGACAGGGGGTGAAGCAGGTCGTCATGAACGGGCAGAACGCGGCCCGCGGCTACGACCTTGAGACCGGTCGGGAACTCTGGCGCTGCGGAGGTCAAACCGAGCGTCCTTGCGCCTCGGCGGTCGCGGCGGACGGCGTCGCCTGGATCGGCAGCGGATTCCGCGGTGCCTTCATCGGCGCCTTCGACCTGTCCGGCCGTGGCGATCTCGCTGCCACTCCGCACCTTCTCTGGACGCTCAAGAAAGACACCCCCGACGTCGCCTCGCCGCTGCTGTCGGAAGGTCGGCTTTACTTCTACAAGGAGAAGACCGGCCTTCTCTCCTGCGTCGATGCCACGAGTGGCCGCCCGCACTACACGGCCAGCCGCATTCCCGGCATGAGCCGCACCTACGCCTCCCCCATCGCCGCCAACGGCTGCGTGTACCTGACCGACCGCAGCGGCACGATTGTGGTCATCGAAGACAAGCCGGTCCTGAAGGTGCTCGCCACGAATGCGATGGAGGAAGGGGTGGATGCGACGCCGGCGGCCGTCGGCGCCGATCTCTTCATCCGGGGCGAGAATCACCTGTTCTGCATCACCGCGGGCCGGTGACGGCCGCCGCGCCGGCGGGGCGGGGCCGCTGAGCAGCCGAGCTCATCAGGTGCTGGCGACGAGGTGCCGTCGTACCTTGATCAAAGAGAACCGTCATGCGGTTCTGGCACGCAGCCGCTCCTTTGCCTCATCCCACTCAACGAACTTGCTCCGCCCGTCACGTACGGCAGCGATGCGATCAGCAAGCACATTGCCATAACACTCCGGCGACGGCACGTCCGCTGGCCGTTGCGAAAGCGACTCCTAGAGCCGTTTCATCAGAGTGAGTTTTTCACTCGTATTCAGGGCGTCCACAGAGATGTCGATGCTCATGGCGTAGATCCCTTGTCGGTGATGATCGCCAAATCGATCAAATATACAGGCGTTCATTCATATAGTCAGACAAACGGGCGGCCTCATGCCAAGCTGCGCCGCCTGCGGCCCAGGGTGTTGTTCATTATCAGGCGGTTGGCCGCCGGAGAACGAGTTCTCATTCATATGCATTCCGAGGCTTTGACAACCCACGAGGATTCCTGGAACATACCCCTGCGGATCAACGGTATTCCTCCTCGATCGAGGAGAAAGACAAGCCCCGCTCAGGCCTGTTACCCACGCATGAATCCTGCCCGTGAGCCACGTCCTTCGACCCGTGGCACCACCGTCCGCTTGGAGGCCTGCATCGAGCGGCTGCAGTCGGGCGATCTGCTGGCCCGCGACGATCTCGTGACCCTTGCCTGCGGCCGAATGGAGTCGATCGCCCGGCGGATGCTCAGGCGGTTTCCGAAGGTCCGTCGCTGGGACGAGACGGGCGACGTCGTGCAGAACGCCACGATTCGGCTCTACCGATCGCTCGGCAACATCGCGCCGCGGGACGCCCGGGGGTTTCTCGGATTGGCCGCTGTCCATATCCGCCGCGAGCTGCTTGACCTGGCCAGAAGGCACGCTGGCCCGGAGTCGTTTGCCGCCAACCACGAAACAAACTACCGGCGTCAGGACGGTCAGGATCGCGATCGGGTGAACGAGGCCGCCGACCGGACTGACTCCGCCGATCAACTGGCCCGTTGGTCGCTCCTGCACCAGTCTGCAGAGCGGCTTCCCGAGGAGGAGAGGGAGCTTTTCCACCTCGTCTGGTACATGGGGGTGAAGCAGGACGAGGCCGCCCGGATGCTTTACTGCTCGGTGCGGACCGTGAAGCGGCGATGGGACAACGTGAAGCGGCTTCTCCGAGATTCGCTCGACGGCGACTTGCCCGGGTAGCGATCGGCCGCGGTTTCCGACGCATTGCATGGGAGCGTGTTTTCCGTTCACGGCAGCACGAACCGGAACCGCTGTTCGCCGCACTGGAAATAGCAACAAGCCGTGAGCCGCTTCGATTGCGTGCTCACCCACACGCCGTTGCGGGTGGGCTTGGCGATGATCCGCCAACTACCGTCGGGTTCGGCGACAAGCTCGGCATGCACCGCCGCCAGCCCTGGATCGTCGACGGTCAGCGAAGTTTGCAGCGGCTCGCGGCCCAACGTTTCCCGGTGACCGAGGAGTTGCAGAACGGTTCCGGGTGAACTGCTCGTGATCTCGACAAGTGCGTCGGCCATAGGCAGCGCCGGCCGATCGATCGCGACCGGGCATGTGGCTTCCGCAGGGGCCGTCGGACGAGAGAAAACAACCGCGGCCGTGCCCTTTCGCAGCCGATACCACCGGCCGCCGAGGATGACCACCGAATCAGGGTAGAGCCGTGCGGTGTTGACCCGCACAAAAGTGCGGTTGGTGCTGCCTTGGTCGTGGAGCATCCAGGCCGAGAGGCCCCGATGGGCGACGAGCCGAATCTCGGCGTGGCGGCTTGACAGCGTAGGATCATTGGGCAGCACGAGGTCGCCTTCGGATCGGCCGATCGTGAATACCTGCCTACGGATGCGGATCTCCTCTCCGGCGTCGAGTGAGCCGTCGTCGAGTACCGTCAGGACTGGCACTGCAGCGCGTGCCACAGGCCTGATCGGCGATTCGGCAGCCGGATGGTTTTCGCGCGGTGGTATCTTGTCGCGACACGCCAGTTCCAAAACGCGGACGTGGTCGCGTCGGTCGGGCTCGCGGCTGCTGGGTCGCCGATCGGCCTCGACGATCGCGGCTCCCTGCTCGAAGAGCAGCTCCAGTTCCTCGAACGAAAATGCACGCATGACGGCACCAAAGCCAAACAAATTGGCTGCGTTGGTCAGGCAGTTCCAACGTAGCGAATCGCGAATCCCGTAATCCAGCCGTGAGAGACCGCTATCAGAAAAGACGGGCGTGGGACCGCTTCGGTGCCAGGAGCCGCGGCCGAGTCCTGGCCGGGGTTGTCGGCAGGTCGAGAGTCGTGGAGAATCCCCCCACAAGAGGTGACTTTGCACAAGCCCTGGAATCCCATTGCCAAGTTGGCACCGTAACGCCTCCAAGTCCGTCTTTCCTGGTGGGCATGGTTATCGTGTCCAGATTTCCTTTTCGATTTTCCACCGCGAGTAAACCAACCGATGCCATCTGACATGCCCCGCGAGACTGAAGAGGTTTCAACACAAGCCGAGTCGGGCGATCTCTCCGGCATCACCGAGATGTTTGGGCTTCAGGATGGGCAGGGCGACACCGGCACCCATGCTGATGCGGATACGGCCGGCCGGTGGGAATCGGTGACCGAGGGAACGGGGTATGGCTCCAACGACGCCTCGGGGAGACTCGTCCAAGGCCGCTACCGGCTGATCGCAGAGCTTGGTGCCGGCGGAATGGGCGTGACCTACCGTGCTTGGGATACGCAGGCGGGGATTCCTGTCGTCGTGAAGATGCCAAAGCGGGAGGTGCGACACGACCGGAGTGCTATTACCCGGTTTTCCCGCGAGATTGAGGCGATGCGGGCGGTGCCGCACCCGTCGATCGTGCCGATCACCGACTTCGGCGACGACGAGGGCTGCCCGTTCGTGGCGATGCGGTTTCTGCCGGGCGGGTCGCTTGCCGACTATCGCAGGCGGGACGAATCGGACCGGCCGATCAAGAACCCGCCCGGGATGCTTTTCTTTTGGCTGCCCGGCACGGCGGAGGCGATCGACCACATTCACGCCCGACGGATGCTTCACCGCGACGTGAAGCCCGGGAATATTTTTCTGGATGGATTCCTCAGATCCTATCTGGGCGATTTCGGAATCGCGAAGGTAGTGGACGACTCAGGCGGGCTTCAGAAGGAGCAGACGCTCACGGGCACGAAGATTGCGATCGGCACACCTGAGTACATGGCCCCGGAGCTTTTCAAGCCCCGCTCCCAGTTGGACGGCCGGGCGGATCAGTATGCACTCGCGGTGACGGTCTACGAGATGCTCTGCGGGGAGAAGCCTTTCACGGGGAGCACTGCCCACATCATCGTGGAGCACTCGTCGCTGCCAGTGCCGCCGCTCGAACGGCATTGTCCTGGGCTACCGCGAAGCCTGTACGAAGCGGTTCACAGGGCGCTCTCCAAGAAACCGGACGAACGGTTTGCGACGTGCGGCGAGTTCGCGGAAGCGGCGCTTGTGGATCTAAAACCGCTGGAACCCGAGGCCGACACGGTCAGGCTCTTGTGTCCGAGTTGCAAAAACATCCTCAAGCTGCCGAATCGGGCGGCTGGAAAATCCGGAAAATGCCCACGGTGCCAGGCGTCGATGGACGTGGCGTCGGATCTGGGCAGCTTGTGGCTTGAGAGCGAGGAGCGGGGCGGTGGGCTGGCTGTAATTGGGGGCATGGCGACGCCGTCGCAGCCGCTAGAGAAGCCCGAAGAGCCGGAGTTGCGGCCCGCCCCGGCAACGGAGGCTCGACGGGCGTTCCCTTGGGCAGCAGTCGCCGCTGCAGTGGTCGCCTCGCTCATCGTCGGCTATTTCGGGGGCAGTAACAGCGAGCGGCTTCGACTCAGTCAGCAACGTGCGAAGTTGGAAAGCCGTTCTCCGATCAAGGCGTCAGGCGCCAGCCAGTTAAGAATGAACACGGCAGGCAAGATCGAGGAGCTGGAGCAGCGTGTTCAGGATCGAGACAAAACGATCGCCGACATGGAGAAGGTGAAAGCCGAGCGGGAATCGCTTGCGGCAGAAAACGAACGACTGGCGAAGGATGTCGCGTCGGCGAGAGCTGCCATCGTGCCCGAGGCTTTTCCTCCGGCATCGTCCACCACAGGCACCAGCGGACCAGCCCCCGCGGTGCCGCCGAGCATCGAGACACTGACAAACTCGATCGGTATTCGTTTCAACCTGTGTCGATCCGGCTCGTTCACGATGGGCTATGCAAACGGTTTAGGTGCAGAAAGTCCACCACATGCGGTCGCCATCACCAAGCCGTTCTACATCGGCATCTTTGAGGTGACGAATGCCCAGTGGAAACAGGTGATGGGGAGTGTGCCGAGCAAGTGGAAAGAAGACGCCCATCCTGTTGAGCAGGTGAGTTGGGAGGAGGCAGTGGAGTTTTGCCGGAAGCTGTCGGCGTTGCCCGAGGAGCGTAACGCGGGTCGTGTATATCGGCTTCCGACAGAGGCAGAATGGGAATACGCGTGTCGTGCGGGGACGACGACGAAGTTTTCGTTTGGGGACGATGAAAAACTCTTTGGCGACTACGGCTGGTTTGGTGACAACTCGGGCAAACAGACGCATCCTGTGGGTCAGAAGGAGCCAAATGCGTGGGGCTTGTATGACATGCACGGAAATGTGTTGGAGTGGTGCAGCGACTGGAACGGAATCTATCCCGATGGCGAAGTGACAAATCCACAGGGTCCGTCATCTGGCTCGGACCGGGTCGTCCGGGGCGGCTGCTGGCTCAGCTCCGCTTGGATCTGCCGGTCGGCGCTCCGCTACTGGGACGACCCGTCGCGCCGCATCTACTCCCTAGGCTTCCGTCTTGCCCTGAGTCCGTCTGGAGCTGAGTCGCCGGAGGCGGACAAGTGAGCGGAGCGAGGCTCGGAGGGAGTAAGCGGATGCGAGCGACCGGAGGAGCCGAAGCGGAGCGGGGTTGACTGGCCTTTCACTCAGGAGATCCTCGCCGAGCGTAGCGAGGCCAACGATTTTTATTTTTGAATCGAGTGAGCGTTTTCGTGGCTCTTCATTTTTTCACAATACCGGTCTCGGCTCCGGCCATACCGCAGGCCGAGCTGAACGCTTTCTTGGCCCAGCATCGGGTGCTGGTAGTCGAGCGAAGTTTCGTTGATCTCGGGGCAGGCTCTTTCTGGGCGATCTGCGTCGATGTTATTGCCGCGGGCGTTCGCCCCGGCGGCCGTGACATCATCTCAAGTGGCCGCAATCGTATCGATTACAAGCAGGTACTCAGCCCCGACGAATTTGTCGGATTCTCCCGGCTTCGGGACCTTCGTAAAGAAATCGCTACCGCCGAGGCCGTCCCCGTCTACGCAGTCTTCACAAATGAACAGCTCGCACGCGTCGTACAAACGCGATGTCAGTCGAAAGCCGACCTTGAGGCTGTTGAAGGAATCGGGGCCGCTCGTATCGAAAAATACGGAATGCAGCTCTTGGCCGCCGTAGCAACTCTTTCAAAACTTCCTGCGGAACCATTCGGTGCATAGACACGGTCAGCTTTTTGATGCTGTCGTTGCCGTGGAAACGCTTCGGGAAGCATTCCTCCGAGCCGCCCGCGGGAAGCGGTGCCGTAGTTGCGTGCGTATGTTTGAGGCCGATCTGGATGCCCATCTGGCCTCGATGTCCGCTTCCGCCGCCGACGGCACGTTCCCGCACGGCCGATTTCGACAGTTCGTGATCCATGATCCGAAGCGGCGGGTGATCACCGCCCCATGTTTCGAGGAACGGGTTCTGCACCACGCCATCGTGGCGGTCTGCGAGCCTGTGTTCGAACGATGGCTCATCGCCGACACGTACGCCTGCCGGCCGGGCCGGGGTCGTGAGGCGGCTGTGATCCGGGCCGCTGGGTTTTCTCGTCGGTTTACCTGGTGCGTACACCTTGATGTCCGAAGCTGTTTCGATAGCATTCCGCACGAGGGGCTTACCGGCAGGCTTGCGTGTCGCTTCAAGGACCCACGCTTACTTTTGCTTTTCACGAACATCATCCAGGCTTTTCGCCGTGGAATTGGCCGTGGACTGCCAATCGGTAGCCTCTGCTCACAGCACTTCGCCAACTTCTATCTCGGTTGGCTTGATCGACACATCAAGGAGACGCTGCGAGTCCGTGGCTATGTGCGTTACATGGATGACCTCGTGATCTGGGGAGCCGATCATGACAGCGTTGCCGGTGTCGCGGAAATGGCAACGGATTGGTCGCGGCACAATCTCGGCCTCGAGCTCAAACCCGCCCCGATGAGGCGAACGGCAGACGGTTTCGACTTCCTCGGCTGCCGGGTGTATTCGTCGCATATTGGCTTATCTCGTCGCAGCCGCGTGCGTTGGCAGCGTCGAGTTCGCTGGCTTATGCGGCTGCATAGGCTATGCGAAATCGGTCAGCGGGACCTGCAGTCAAGGCTTGAGGCGGCGACTGCTTTTACCTTCGCTGCCGACGCAAGGACTTGGCGATTCCGCCAGAGCGTGTTAGACACTCTGCCGGTGGGCGATCCATAAGGCTCGAACCGGGTCAACCGGGGCGGCAGCTGGAACAACACCGCTAGGAACTGCCGGTCGGCGAACCGCAACAGGAACAACCCGTCGAACCGCAACAACAACCTAGGCTTCCGTCTTGCCCTGAATTCCGGCTTGCAGGGATGGATTTCCCGAACTCCAGACGGAACAGATCGCCTTCCTGTGTGGCCATCCGGTTGATGGTCAGCGAAATCTAACCCGCGACCGCCCGGTGTCAGTAGACGGCAGGAATGCCGGCCAAACGCTCCGGGCGGTTGTTTTGGCCAGCAGTGAATAGCCCTTGCAGCACCCTCCCTACCAACGCTGCCCCTTGCCGACCCCTGACAGCTAAAAAAAGCGGCCGAGGTGTGTTTCAACAACCCCGACCGCCCCTTTTCCGCTCAGACTATCAGCCCATCCACGCCCGACACGCCTCTCGATATCCGCAAGACGAGCAGGACATGACAGACGGCGCCGGATAGAACACGCCCGACTCGATAGCCCGCCAGACCCGCTCCACGCCCACCAAGGTGCGTTTCACGTTCCCCGGCTCAACTTCCCGAACATGCTCCTCGATGACCGGCTCCTTGGCCTTCGTCAGGACCAAGAACCGTGTCGCGATCTTCTTCCCGGGGGCGATCTCCGAGGCCAAGTGCGAGTACAGCAGAAGTTGCTCCCCGGAGTCCTCGACCTGCTCGGCACTCCATCGTGATCTCGACGTTTTGATATCCGTGATCACCAGCGAATCCGAGTCTTCCGTGAGCAAATCCACGCGGCCATAGAGGTCCGGCATACCCTCGACCAGCAGCCCACGAACCGGCTCCTCGACGCCCAACACCCGCCCAGAGACACGTGCCTGATCGCTTACGAGAAACGCCGTGAGCATTCGGGCAGCCAGATCATCCAGAGTCTCGCGGGTCTCCTTGCTGCCGAATGAGATCGCGTCAGGTTCGTGCGGCAGCCATGCACTTCTGTAGGCGAACATGAGCCTCTCGACGTCGGGCTGTGCATCGCCGGCCAAGAGAGCCTGATAGTGCTGCTCGACGGCCGTGTGAATCCCCGTGCCGAAAACGAGAGCACTGGACACGCTCTCTTCGGGCAGGCCATCGATGTACCGGAACTTGTATTTCAGCGGGCAAGTCCGGAACGTGGAGATGGCGGACCAACTCACGTAGTCCCGGCCGGTGAGTTCTCGGGCGATCTCGTTGGCGGGGTTGGTGCTGGCGGGCGTAATCACGGGGAGCAGTTCAGCCCCGGCGATCATCGAGCACCCCCAGTCGTCGCGTAGGCCCCGTTGCCGTTCGTGGGGCTGCTGGTCGGCTCGTCGGACTTCAGTTCGTCGATGAGGTTGCTGGCCTGCCGGATGCCGAGTTCGTCCGCCGTGGTCAGGCCGAAGCGCTCCCGGAGCAGGCCCACGAGGTCGATCTTCCGGCGGCTGCAGATGGCCCGGATGGCTTTGACCTGACTGGCGGTAGCGGGACGGGGGCTGGGCTGGTTCGTGAACTGCGGGGACGAGAGCCGGTTCACGCTGGCCCCTTGGATGGCCGGGCTGGTGCGAACCTCGATGACCTCTTGCAGCTGGGCGTGGGGCTGGTCGGTGGTTCTCGGGTCGTCATGGGTCAGCCGGGCGATCTGGTCCTCGACGGCCTTCTCGCACGACTGGTAGGCCCGCTGCACGACGATCTGGAAGCCTTCGTGGTCTTGAAGGAGGCTGGAATCGAGTTCGGCCTCAATGGTGCAGGAGGCCGAGGCGCTGGAGAAGCCGGGCAAGCCGACTTTCTTGGAGACGCCGGCATGGAGTTTCAACATGGGTTGAAGTTCCTGTTGGTTGGTTGGATTGTTGGGTTGGAAAAAGCGACGGGCGTGGGTGCAGGAAGGCTTGGGCACCTTCAACACACTCCACGCCCGTCACTTATGGGATCGCGGTTCTCGTCAGGTCAGGTCAGATCAACAGCAGGTCACGCCGCACGGGCCGCCTGCTTCTTCACGCTGGTCTTGGCCCGACTCTTCTTCCGGGCCTTCAGCGTGCTCGTGAAAAACGGCTCCCGGCAGCCAAAGCCCAGCGCATCCCAGTCGACCGTGCCCGTTTCTGGGAGGTCGATCAGGTCGAGCACGCATTCGGGGTCGAGGTCAGAACCAGAGTCCTCGGGGCCGGTCAGCATGAAGCCACGGCGCCGAATCTCGTGGGCATCCTCGCCGGTGACATGGGCCACGGCGTCGATCAGTTCGAGGTCACTCATGACAGAGCATCTCCATGAAAAAGGGGAAAGGGACAGGGAAACACAGGGACACCGGCCGCCAACGCAGCGACTCGGAAGAAGGGGAACACGCCCGGCAGCCAGAGGGGCGGGCGGGGTGACGGGAGGGCCAGTCGGCAAGGAAACCAGCGACAGGAGCGATTTTCAGCGGCTAAGGCTAGCAATCGCGGGGGGTTGGCTAACTTCGCAAGAGGGGGATATCCTGATTGTTATTTTCTCTCAGCAGGCCGCCCAGCAGAAGCGAGATGTCATGACAAAGCCGCAAGCACTCGTTTGGATGACACAGGTTGTTTTTGTTGCTTTCCTCGCCACCAGCATTCGTGCAGATGAGACCGACGACAATATCAAAAAGATCAACGACGAACTTATTGACGCTCAAATTGCTGCACACGAGAAGGCACTTGCTAGCATTCGTGAATTGCGAAGTGTTCTTGTCGATAGCGATGATGAGAGAGAAGAGCACGTGCGGAATTGGAAAACAGAACTCGATATTCGGTTAAATAGCCTTCGCGATCAGAAGGGCATGGATCCGCGTGTGTTGAAGGAACTCGAAAAAGAGTTTGAGTCGGTTGGGAGAGACGATTGGTGGTGGCTAAACAAAGCGAATCCTGGTCAGAAGGAAAAGTGGTACCGCTTAAACGCAGGAAAAAATCGCTGGGAAAACATGTTCTATGACGCAAGCCGTAAGCCGCAGGTCTGCCCTGAATACACTGCGACCTATGAGATTCTCGGCCTCGACAAGGCTGACCAAGATGTCATCCTTGTAAAAATGGTTTTCCCTCCCAAAGGTGCTGGGCCGGGCGATAGCATGGTCTTGCCGTTCAACCGCAAGACTGGCGTGATTGACTCGCCATGGGGTTGGTATGCCGAGCCCAAAAAAAAGAAAAAGTTGCCATAAGGCCCCAGCACCGGCCCACCAACAGGCCCATATCAGCCCACCAGAACCCCTCGGCATCTGGCTCGACGTGGCTCTCCGGGCGTGGCAGCATGCCTCTGTGAGAGCGTCGAAATGCTGAAAGCACTGCAATCCCGGCGATCATTCACGTGGCATGTTTTCTGTGCCGCTGCGATTAAATGGGTATTCGGCCCTGCTCGCTTCGACAACACAGAAGCCGCCGAGCCACCCATCGACATCCTGCGACAGATTGAACTGCCCCGTGACGCACTGAGCGGCTCATGGAGCAAGGCAGGGGGTGCCGTCACCTTCGGCGGCGACGCAGAGTTTGCGAAACTTGTCCTGCCGGGCCGCGTGCCACAGGCGTATGAACTCTCGTGTTTGGTGACACGGGAGACCGGGCATCAGATTTTCGTGCTGGGACTCGTCGCAGGCGGCAGCACTACTGCCGTATTGCTCGATGGCTGGGGCGGCGGAGTAAGCGGCATCGACACGATCAATGGGAAAAGTGGTAGCGACAATGAGTCCACAAGCCGAGGGTTCTGTTTCACAAATGGGACCCCGACCAAGATCGAATGCACGGTCAATGACGGGCGAATCAACGTCACCTGCGACGGGAAGGCCGTCATTGCCTGGCAGGGTGACTTCGCCACGCTCTCGGCAGTCGATGGATGGCAGGTTCCGGGCGGTCAGTCGCTTTTCGTGGGAGCCTGGAAGCCGAGTCGGTTTCGCATCGACGAACTGACACTACGGCCATCGGCTGCTGGGCAAGCCCCTCCGGTTCGGGTTCATCCTCGTACGGCACTAGCGCCACCCCCGGGCAAATGCCTGCTGTGCATCGGCGAGGATGCTGACGCAATTGAAGAGTACGCTCGCAATACGAGGCAGTCTCCGGCGGGCTTCATGGTTCGGTCCCATCTTGGGGCATGGAACAATCAAGTGATGGGCATCGACCGCCTTGAACTGGATGGCGTGCAGGATTTCTCGGTCATAAAGCGTCATCCGAATACGTTCTTGCAGGTTGGTTTGGTTTTCGGCGAGTGCCAGCAAGATGTAAACAGCGGAAAGCACGACGACAAGGTGCGTCGCTTGGCAACGTGGTTCAGGGATGCAGACATTCCCGTCTATCTACGTGTCGGCGTCGAGTTCAACCATCCCGGCGATGCCCTTCAGTTCAGACACGAACCTAGGGGCTACAAGGAAGCATTTGCACGCATCCGCAGCATCATCGAGGAGACCGGTGCAACAAATGTGAGGTATGTGTGGCATGCCTTCACCGACCCTCGGCCGCAGGAAATGCAGCGGGTATTCGAGTGGTACCCCGGCGATGACCTGGTGGACTGGTTCGGCGTGTCGATCTACGACACCAATGATCGTGCGCTCCTCAAGTCGGCCAAGTGGATGGCAGACGAGGCGAAGCGACGAGGAAAGCCATTCATGATCGCCGAGGCAGGCGTGCGAGGCGGCAATGCTGGATGGGGAAATTTTTCGACGCCCCTATTCAAGTTCATCAAGGACAACAACGTCGCCATGCTGTGCTTGATTAGCGAGGACTTGGAGCGGCGGCCGAATTATCGCGGGAAGGGTTGGGGCGACATGCGGGCACACGTTCCGCCAGCCCTGTCACTTTGGCTGAACCAAGTGAGGAAAGAAGGCTTCCTGCTCAGGACGGACGATTTGTACCGCATTATCGGCTTTCGTTGAGTTGGTGTTTGCGGGATTGGCTAGCGGACGGGACTGCGGGCAGCGTCCTGAATTGCTCCCCCTTCACTCTAGGGGTATGCTAACGTCGTTATCAGGAGGTGCAAGCGATGCGATTGGCTATTAAAAGTGCTGTTTTCTTAATGCTCTTCGGCGTTGTGTTTGCCGATGAATCGCAGGAGACGGGACGCACCCTAACGCCTGAGCAAGCTCAAGAAGCAATTCGAGATGCAGCCGACCACCTTTCGCTCGGACACGTTAGTTCGCTGACGCCGGAAGTTGCTGCCATTCTGGCCAAGCACAAGGGGGAGTTGTCCCTCGACGGGCTGGAGACGCTTTCAGTTGACGCGGCTAAGGCACTAGCGAGACACGACGGTCGCCTGCATTTGGATGGCATTTCGTCTCTGCCGGACGATGCAGCCGTTGCTCTTGCGAAGCATCAAGGCGACCTCTGCATGGGATCGCTTGCAGAACTTCACTGCGAGCCACTGGCACGGCGGCTCTTAATCGCGAGGAGTAGTCACTGGGTTGGAGGCGATGGAGGCCCGGATCCAGATCGCCTAACCTCGATCAGCCCAGAAGTGGCGGAGTTGTTGGTAATCGCAAGGCAAGACGGAGATGGCTTGTCGCTTGCTGAACTGAAGTCTCCGTCTAT
>Ga0247832_1004998_pt1 | contig 15892 bp, 10 predicted proteins | sample LaCruzMarch2015__10_FD_192407 | JGI IMG/M metagenome (GOLD analysis project Ga0247832, IMG submission 192407) | Freshwater microbial communities from meromictic Lake La Cruz, Castile-La Mancha, Spain - LaCruzMarch2015_4m | ecosystem: Environmental > Aquatic > Freshwater > Lake | place: Spain... | reverse complement strand
ACTTAACAGCGCCTTGGCTGTGGTTACACGCTCAACTCGAGCATTTTCGACTTCAACGAGACCAGATGCTGTGTGATCGGCTAGATGAATTTTCAGATTCGAATCCTCGAGTGCCTCATTGCTCTCATCACTCCTGTCCACAAGCAAATCACGCAGCTTGTCTAGGTAAAGTTCCAGAATCGAGATACTTGACTGGACTCTCGTTCTGCGAGTTTCTCGAATAGCTCGTTGGCTAGGCACCAGGCCTTGACCTGCGTCACTGCCGGATCCAAGCATGATATGTACAGTTAACGAGTATTGTTAGCAGGTTCAGGCAGCAGGACAGGTGCACCGCAGTTGCTGAATCAATTTTCACACCTGTATCATGCTATTGGTTATGATTGAGGCATCCCACACACTTCATACTCATATCAGATCTTCTTCATACATATAAATAGTGTTTTAGCTCTTCTACTGTGACTATTGGTCATAATGCAGCGCCAATCTGATATATGCTGGGTCTCCATTAGATCGTTGTAGTAGGATATTTTCTCTGGTTATCACTTGTATCATGCTGTAGGTTATGATTGGGACTTCCCAAACACTTCATACTCATGGCAGGTAGACTTCATAGATATATAAAGTGTTTCAGCATCTTCTACTGCGGCTGGAAGTCATATTGATGCAACCCCATATACTGATATCTGCCCTGAGAGAGAAAAAGAATCAGTAGTAGGAGATTCACTTGGATTCTTGCTTGGGTCATGCTGTAGGTTATGATCAAGTCACCCCACCCACTTCATACTCATATCAGGTCTTTTTTGTACATATATAAATTGTTTCCGCACCTATTGTTGTGGCTGGTGGTCACAAGGATGCAACCCCCGCCTGATATCTGCTGGGTCTTACAGTCACAGTGATGGCAGTAGGAGTTCTCTTGGTTTCTCACTTGGATCATGCTGTAGGTATTGTGATTGGGCCCCCCACCCACTTCATCTCACAGCAGTTCTACTGATGTATATGTTTCAGCGTCTACCCTTCAAGTCCTCAGTCCTGTTGAAATATCATTAGCAGGGATCAAGCAGCACGTCAAACGTGCTTACATACATATTCGCTTAGTAAGAATACTTTCACAAGACGTTTAGCTTTATGTATTCCATCAGCAACATGAACCAATTATATTATGCAAAACTTAGTTATAAGTCACTAGCGGCACACAAGAACCGATCCAAAATGCCATCGCCATAATTTACACATGCCAGATTTACAATGCCGCGTGCCTCCTTTCCAGCATCGATCAACTCGGAACAAAAATCAGCAAATCCCAATCGCAATGCCTCCTTCTTGGCAGCGATATAAAATTCATCCTTCGTCGATGGGATCCCACACTGCCTTGTTGCAACATCGTCACTGTTGCTCAGAGTAGATCTCCCTGTTCGTATATCTAAAGGCACTAGTATAGTACGGGTTGATTTCCACTTACACACATAGCGAAAGAAGCTTTGGACACGATTATCTAGAAGCTTCAACACAGGATCGTTGCCATTCAGTACGGCAAGCGAGTGATTGCGTAATGCACCAATTTCATCTTCAGAGAGGTCTCGTTCTGCCATGGCTTTAGTCAAAGTACCAACAGCATCAATGACTGACTGCTCTAAGTCCTTCTCATCAAAGTGTGATTTCCTCAACACAGAAGACAACCTACGTCGTGCATCAATCAATTCTTCTGATGCGACATCCGATGACGTACTCCGGACTCTAGAAATATTACAAGCATGAAGTGCGAGTGCAGATGCAATTACACAGCAACGTGCGTCCCTCCGAATACGGTCAATGTTCTCAACGTCTAGTGAAAACACTTCCGGCAGTGCCACTGGAGACCTTGCAAAAAGGAGTCCATCAACAAATCCATTCCCTTTGAGAACCTCAAATTTCTGATCCAAGTTAGACTGTGCAATCGAATTCTCGCCATTACTGGTGGAGGTAGACAACTGCATGGCCTTGACCCAAATCCATGTAGCGGGAATCATATGATGCAATTCTTCATTAGTAACCGATGTGTAGTCGCCGTAATTACTCTTGAAATGTTTCCGCTCATATTCGTTTCCTTCGGTGTACAAGAGTGGGGCCACACGAGATAACTCGAAGTTACGAATGTCCGACTGACACAATTCTGCTTTGTATAGGATGTAGGCTACTGATGCAACCACAAACATATTTTCGGTCTCAATCCCATAGGGTATAACATCATCAGGATGCAGCTTGAAATTACTAAGGCATTCGATAAGCTCCCGTGTCGAGCTAGCACGAGCCGTAGATTCAAGATAATTCGCCAGCAACGATCCTGAACGAATAAGAACCCCAGTTACATCACTCACTGTAGAACATGCGGCTATTTCGTCGTCGCTTAAATGAGAGTGCAAATCGTTACGATTCGGTAACAGTGATCGCATCTTATTATGGAGCTCTTTCATCAATTCGCGAACAGAATTGTAGCTTCCTTGTCCCATCTCTTGCGCTACCAGGTTGAAGAATGCCATCTTCATCGACTGGGCAATCTGCGTTGGTACATTGTCCATCAATCCCGATACGGACGGTGCCTGTGAAGAGAAAGCAGCCATGAATTCCTCAGGAGAAGCATTGGGTTGTTGTGCATTCAATGAGCCATCCCAAGAAAGTTTGTGAAAGTCCTTTGCATCGGTGAGAAGGATGGAATGTACGAGTCGCCGATCGCCCTGAAATTGTACCATGGCCATCAAATCCGTTCCGTCACGATTCAACGACATTTCGCCGGACAAATTCTCCATCATGGACACTCCTTGAGCTGAAGAAGACGGCGAAGAGCCCGGTCCTTTACGAATTTCGTCGACTTCGTCTGTTAGTTCTTTCAATACATTTGATGTTTCAATCTGTTTCAACGCGGCTTCCTTTGCTTTCGTGACGAGCTCCTTTCCCATCGCGTCTCCAACCAATTTGTTCAACGAGATTCGGATTCGTTTGATATGAGCCCGGCTACCTGCTCGACCAGCTTCGTGACGAATTCGAAGCGAATACATGGGATCGTCGTTGCTTTCCTTGACGTCATTTTCCTTCGTGACGGAAGACAGATATTGCAGGGTTTCACATGAGGTCAAGTAGACGATCCAACTTTGCTCCAGCTGCTTTGATAGGACATCTAAGAACTCCTCCATGTCAACCCTCTTCCACCACGCGAACAATGCTGCTGTTTTATTCAACAATTTGTGAAGAGTATGAAAATCAAAATTCTCTTTGTAGTGCCCTCCCAGAGTCGTAAGAAGGTCATTCGCTGAGTCGACTAGAGGACGAGCACCTCTGCTCTTCCTATCATTCATGACATCAAAGTCGCTCCCCAACACTTCGCTTGGGTGTACTGCAATCAGGAACAGAGCCAAGAGAGTTCGGCCATCCATTGATTTGCTACCGCCACTATCAACCATCAAGGGATGGAAACAGTACACAATCTGATTTGCCATCTTTATTGTATTTGGATCCATCATGACTAACTGGCTTAGATGATCAAAAGATGGTGGTATTATTTGATTCAAAGGAAAGAATAAGTCTAGCAGTGCTTCCAGTGCCTTGATTGGAGCACTGCCAGCAACCATAGCATCATCCATTGCAAATAGCCTCCTCTTGCAAACGTGAGCTCTCCAATGATACCATTGTTGAAGACGTACAGCAGCACTATCCTCACTTAGAACCAATTTGCCACCACCATTACCACCAGTACTACTACTAGTGGAGATAACATGAATGCAATATTTAACACGTACCAACTCCTGAATTTTTCGACACGCCTTCACTTTACGTGCCACCTCTTTGGCCTTGATAATATCTTCCCCTGCCTTGATTGACTTCTCCTCATTCAATCGATGACTATTCACGGCAGCTCTTTCATGCTTGTCATTCAGCGTAGACAAAAGTTTCGCACGTCGTTCGTACGATATTAGCACCCTCCGTTGATCGGCACGTTCAATCCGTTCCTTGCGACATGCCCGACGTTGTTTTTCGAGTAAATGATTTTCCTTACGTTGAATAGCCTCCGTCTCTTTATGTTTGGACTTGATGTTAATTTCACGAACACGATCTTCGAGTAGTTGTTTGCGTTTGGATTTGACTAAATTGATGGATTCATTGGTACGTGCCTTGATTACACGTTCGATGGTGGCAACCTCCTTACGTTTATAGGCGAGCTGTTCTTTCTCCTTGGATTTGTTGTCAATTTGTAAGACACGTTCCATTAGTATACGCTGGCGTGTTGTTGCTGCACGTTCAAGACGATGTTGTACTGGAGACGTGGATAGGAGGTCGTTCTTACTTGGGGATGAATGGGGAGTTGTATCTGGGGTTGTTGAAACGAAGCAACCACCGTCATCGTCATCGTCATCGTCGGCAAACAACTTCTTACTACATTGTTTCATGCGGATTCGTTCGTCTACATGACTTGTGGGACGACGAGGAGAGGAGGTGTTGAGCAGCCGAGGACCTCCACTCAGTTTGCTACCATTCTCATCGATAAACTTTGCATCAACCTCCTCCACCTCTTTAGGATCTTGAAGCAAATTCGTGTCGACGGAGATGAGCGAGAAGATATCCATTTGAGCCTCGTCAACCAAATGGCATTGATGTCGACTAGTCACGTTGTTGTCGCGTAACGAAGAGGTCGTGACGTTGTCCCCACGTCGTTGATATCTTCCGTGTTGGTTTCGACTGCCTCAACGCCAGCTCTCAACGCCAACAGAAGATTCGCTCAATCAACTGCCTGCACCAGGTCGCCGATATTCTAAATTGATGATGAGAATGAGGCTTGGCATCATTACCAAGACTGCAGTTGGTCCTGTCTCGCGGCTTCAAACCCTGCGACAACCACGGAGCACCATCGACATTTTTTATCTAAAATGTTCGGAGGATTCTTGCCTCATCCCCAGCGCAATGTCCAACCGACCAATGCTAATCGTCGAAAGGACAAGACGAACAATGACAAGAAGAGGCATGTGCATATATCCGACATAACACCGCAACGACATACATATGACTTCAATTGGGAATGTGAGGTTGACTATTGGTATACCCGGTCTGAATTAAAAACATTTAATGAAGTACGATTTGATGATGCAGATGAATTACGTAAAGAGCGGGGGATACATACGTCGTCACGTGATGATGCTGATGTGTTATCGCATAGTCGTCGGAATATCTTTATTGATGACACCGTGACACATGCCTTGGAAGATGAGGGAGAGGAACATCTGCATGATGGTGTTGATGGTAGTGGAATATCCATTGTTGGCATTGAGCACTTTGTTTTTCCGGTATTACAAAAGGAAATGTTAAGTCGAAAAAAGGAACTTAAAACTGCCGTACTAACAACATATCGTGATCCCATGGCACGAAAGAGAGATCCACAGGGGATTGCACTTGCGGCTGAATGTGCCAAATATTCAAGTTGGGCACGAAATGTTGCCAAGGAACGTGGGATAAAGTATTGTCAAATGAAACGTGGCGGAGGAGATGAAATGACACATACGGTAGGACATGGGGGGCTGTTAATGCTAGCACACAATACTGTCAAAGGACAACGACATTTAGACAAACAGTTTACCGAATCTGGCAAGGTGGTGGATATGACACATTTATTTAGCTTTGTGAATAATATTGAAGCGAGTGAGGCAGCTGCACGGGCCGTGGCTGCTGCTGCCGCGAAGGAAGATGATGGAGCGAGGGAGTTTGCCGAGTTCTTGAAAACGTAAAATGTTTATTTTGTAACTAGATAATGTCACAATACATGTACTAGGGATAATTTTACCCACCTCGTCAGACCTTAAAGTTCATCCATAACATATTGAGGAAAACAGAGTGTTGGAATAGCAGTTAACAGCCTGCTTTAAGTTTAGCAAATTTCCTTGCACACGATTGCTCCTTTCATCCAAAGGTTTATGAAGATGGGATAATATTCACCACATTCACAAAACGTCAACAATAGATTTACACTCAACTCTTGAATAAAATAATCCCCACTCTCTTCCATTTCACAACAATCAATAAAAAAATAAATGCACACATCATCAATCATATAAGGTTAATCCTCCTCGGTACCAGCACCCGCCGGTTGTAATATATTCATACTTGATGATAGAGATGACTTTGTACTATCAATTGAATGTGTTGTCTCAACACCACCCGCGTTTGACGATGACATTTCATCGTCGTCAATCATAACAAATCGTGTTTTCACAATGATATCAGTTTCAGTCTCCGATGATTGTGCATCAATTATTGTTCCTCCCCCACAATTGTTATTATCATTATCATTGTCCCCAAGTGGAACCCACTCATCTTTGTTACCATCAGCGAAGGATGTTTCAACTGTTATTGACGACGATGTCGGTACGGCTGGGAAACTAGCACTCGGTCGTAATGACTTAGCATGCGCATCTAATTCATCCGTACTACGTCGACATCTATCTAATTCATCTTTACTACAACTATAGTTCGGATCCGAGTGTGCATTATTTAAACAATAATTCATACCCTTTTGTATAGCCACATTACGTGCCCATTCACTATATCGTCGTGAATGATCGGCCAATCGCCATCCCTGTGGGTCAGGACGTTTCGAACGAACAAATTCCATGACCTCACGTTGGACTTGACGTTTACGACGTATCATTTCTTGTTGTAGATCGGGATAGACAAAGTGTTCTATACCACGTATGGATACATTCGGATCGGAATCTTTATCCGTCAATGCCTGTGATAATAAATCTGTAATTAAATCCTCATTCGATTTGATGGACGTGCCTACATCATCTTGTGCCTGTTCTTTGGCGGTAGTAAGTTGAGTCGTACTTTCCAATCGTCGTTGTTTGCGTAATATATCTGCATCATCGAATCGACTTTGACCCATTTCTGCCAATTCTTTACGGGTGTAGAAGACATCATCGGCAAGCGTCCAATCGAATCGAAATGGTTGTACCTCCACGGTAGCAAAATGTACAGTCTTAATCCGCTTACCATCCTTATTGTAATGCAGTGGTTTATACTTTTCGTCGTGGCCTCCCTTCGTTACTACCTTCCGACCGGTCGAGCCGGTATTACTGTGCCATACGAGACGTGGTCTGCTCGCCGCTGACGAGGTTGTGGCATTGGACGATTTGACAGTACCGCTACTACTACTTTTAGACGCTTTGATTACTTTCGATTTCGGGTCGGTCAAGAAATTTGAGTGCCAGAATGGCATTGTATAATACTACGCGGACGACGAGGATAGGTTACTGATGTTGTGCTCTTTAAGGAGGATTTATGTCAGTGAGGCAACCTCTCGCTCTCGCTGTGACAGTGTCAATGAATTATTATTTGACAATGCGCTCTCACTCTCCCGAATTATGCCAATGCAAATAAGTCCCCGTTCCGATGTTGCGTTAACTTCTTCTTCGACAACGTTCTGGGGTGTTGAATCGTGTTGTTCTTCGTCACTATGGTTGATGTTGTTATTCGTTCGGTGGTGCGAAAGCGCATCGCCCGCATGTCACCCAACTTATTTTGTAGAGAGAAATGGGCATGGGGCAACAAACCCACGAAAAAGGTTGGTGTTTTAGCTTATCCCTAAAGGTGTAAATATTTACTCAAAGGCATGGTTGAACACCGACTTAATAGTGTTAAGTAAACGTTGTTATTTGTTTTTGTAGCTGAAGCTTGTCATCAATCATGCGGCTTATGCATCGTCTCATCGGTGTCATTGTTGCTGTTCTTTCCTCCTTCTACTGCAGCACTTCTTCTTATTATCATTACCCGCCGTCGTCATGCCGCTTCAGATACGACAGGAGTAGTAGCACGATGGTAAACCTCAAATTTATCGGGTCTAGCAGTACTCATTCTTGGGAAGATCAATGTGAATGTTATTATATAGAAGACGATGACGAAAGCGAATCGATGAGTCATCGACGAAAGATACTACAATCGACCATTAATCTAATCGCCACTTCTTCATCACTCGTCCTCGCAGGACCAACTGCCAGTAATGCTAACGCCAATGATGATGCACAACAACAACTAACGCCATCGAACTTCATATCACGTGGTGAAGTGTTTGAAATCAAAGACCCAAATACATATTCTGCCGTGGTATACATCCCACCACCTAAAGCAGTAAAAAGACGACAACGACAAATAAGAGAGATTGAATCATATCCATTACTTGTAGTCTTACATGGTGCGGGTACAAATAATAATGAACATGATGCAATATATGAATTTACTCAAGGTGATCATATGATGCTACCACCCTACCTCCTCTCACAACAGACTGCTCCACCACCAGCATTGTTAGCAGAGAATTTTATTACTGTTGCACCCTATGTGGGAAAAGACAAACGCAGTTTGTATGACGAACCACGATCGAAGATATTATCCTTCATTGATTGGTTCCAATCATGGCTCGAGACACGACAAGTTACACCTGCTGTATTAGATGATGATGATGATGAGGAGGAGAGTGATCATAGTACAACATGGAGCAGTAGAGTCAGGATTGATCAAACAAAGATATCGTTGTTTGGATTCTCAGAGGGGTCTATACTTGCCGTTGAATTGGCAACCACGCGCAAATTTAATGCAGTTATTTTAGCCTCGTACGGTTACACGGGTATTCTACCACCAAGAGCAATAGAACGTTTACGAGGAATACCATTCTGGATATTTCATTCCACAAGTGATGATGTGTATAATATTAGCTGTTCTGACCGGTTGGTGACTTCGTTACTAGCAGCTAGTGCTGGGGAGGGAAGTAGTAATGACATTTTTGATGTAAGAGAAAGGATCAAGTATACTAAGTTGATAACCTCCACACCAACAAAGACGAGGAGAGAAGATGACGTCTCTATTGTCAGTGGTAGGGAACATGTCCGTGCAGCGTTGGTTGCATCCTCCAGTGAAGATGTTTATTCGTGGCTTCTATCACTTTAATATTTATGCAAAACAAACGAAACGGCATTTTAAATTCGAAACGAGTGTAATTGTGAGGAGCTTTTAAGCAAGATGGCGAACAAGAAGAAGAAGGAGAGGAGGACATCTGTCATCTCCACAATTGCTTCGATTGCAAAGCAACTATCGCCGAAGAAATCCAAGTCAAAGAAGGATACAGGTTCTCATCACCGCCGCCGACACAGTCGCGATAACAATGCATCATCTTCCTCTGCATCGTCGTCGGAACATTTTCGGTCGAAGTCGATTAAAGATTCTTATTCTCGACATCATAGTTCTGCCTCTACTCCGTCTGATGTGGGCAGCTACTCAGAATCCAAACATAGCTGCTCCGATTTGAGTAGAAGCGAGGGTGACGACCTGTCAGCGGAGAAAGGGAGCAAGGTGGAAAGACTGTCGGATTGCAGTAGCTCAGTAGAAGAAAGCAGGGTCGATCGACATCATCGCCGCAGAGACAGTCATGGCCATCACCGCTCGAGAGAGAATGATAGACACCATAAAGTTAAAAAGCGATCATCCCGGAGTGATCGGCATTCTTCCGACTCTCATGGCGGTCGCAGCCCACCACGTCGTATCAACAGCAGTACTGTCGCAGTTGAAGACGATGCAACCCAAATGGTGAATCTTCTCATGGGTATATTGCCATTCTATGGAAGGGGTGACAGCCATTCAGACTCAGTAGTCGTGGACACCCTTCATAAGCTACCATCGCAGGCGTTAGAGATTCAAGATGTTGAAGGGAATACGTTACTCATTCTGGCTTGTCAGTCAAGTGCGTATGATCTATTACCCATACTTCTGTCCAAAGGCTGCAATGTAAACGCAAGGAACAGTGCTGGAGCCACGTCGTTACACTTTGCTGTGTTTGTTGATACATTCAATACCTCTGCTGCCATGAAATTAGTCAGGCACGGAGCAATGGCCGAAATTGCAGAACTTGACTTCGGATGCACTCCTCTTCATTGGGCTGCATTCTCAGGTGACATACAACTTTGTGCCGCCCTCGTTTCCACAGCGGGTGCGAATCCTCGAACACTGGACAAGAATGGGTGCGACCCTATTCATTATGCCCGGCAAAATGGTCACGACGAGTGTGCACAGCTACTTGAATCTTTTGTCAAGACGAAGACCCGATCCTCTCCCTCAGCGAGTGGTACTCATAGGTCTAATTCGTCGGAAAATTCTGAGTGGATAAGATGTTTGGATAGTCGTACTGGCGCTTCGTTCTACAATAATCAAGAAACAGGAGAGTCGGTGTGGGGAGACGACTTTAGAAACGCAGACCTACAAGCCATCGACACTGCCGTTGTTGACGGTGGTGATGCGAAAGCAGTTGAAATAGTCGGAGTAGATGCTGACAAGCTTCCCGAAGTTCATCGGGTTCGACAAGTTCCAGTCAGTCGCAAGCCAGACAAGACTCCACCAAAAGCTTCAGTACTAACAGCCGTGGAGGAAGACATGGTAGAGGTATCAAGCAACGAAAGTACCAAATTAAAGGTGGAAACATCTCAGCACTCTCCTCACAAGGCCCTTGTTCCTCGTTCTCCCAGGAGTGATTCTGCTTCTCGCACCTTAGAAGATGCTCCTCGAGTAATGGACGCAACTGTCGAGCCAATAGATACTCCAGTCATCCATGCTTCTTCACCAGATCCCAACACATTACTTAAACTGAATCAAACGTTTGAGGAGAGGATCGCGTCGCTTCACCAAAAGATGGAATCGACATTTACAAGTCGCCTGCAACAACTTGAGGAGAAAATGGCTCAACAAAACGTCGAGCTATCCACAAAGGCCGCCGATCATTCGTCTAGAATGAAGACAAATGTTTCCGAGATGGCGACGACTATTGCAAAGCTTCAATTAGAAATCAGTACGAAGGAACTAGAGGTGTTGTCACTAAGACAACAATTAGTAAAGCTCGAGAGTGAGAAACTGTCCAAGCCACCGAGTATGAATGCGAACGTCGGAGATGGTGATGTCCACGAGAGTTCTATGAAAGCAGAGAATACTGAGCTTCTGGCTGCGAACGCTTGCCGAGAAAAAGAGCTGGAAGATATCCGCACTGAGGTCTCTCGATTGAAAAACGAAATAGACATATCAACGAAAGCATTATCCGCTGTTACTGTACAATGCGAACAGGCCAAACGTAATCTTGAGTCAGCGGAGAAGATGACCAGTGACGAAAAATCGTCTCATTCGTTTACGAAGAGCTTGCTAGAACAAGCCAAGAAGGGAGGGGATGCTGATTCTGCATTGAGTCTATCGCTACAAGAAGGCAAACGAATTGCGGAGAATAATGCGCTACAGTTGAAGGAAAAGCTGCGGCTTCTCGAGAACAACATGCTTGACGAGAGCAGTCGATTTGCGAACATGATATCGACTGAGCAATCTAAGGCTACACAGTTGACAAAAGAGCTAGAGAAGAAGGATGCAACTTTGAAAGCGTTCGTTGCGGAGTTGAGTGACCGCCACAGACGAGAGTTGGATCTACTCAACGAGCAAGTTCGTCATACGAATTCAACGCTGAGTGAACGACACAGGATTGAGCTTGAGCAGTCGCAGAACCAGTTCAATGTTGCAAATGCAGAGTTGACGGATGCACAAGCCAAGCTACGTGAAGCGAACATGTCCAAATTGGAATTGATGGTGTCGAAAGATGAGGCTGTGCATAAGATGGAACAAGCCTTAATCAAGGCTCGTTTAGCAGAAACAAAGTTACAAGAAATGACATCATTCATTAACAGAACGAATGAGCTAAAGGAGGCGAACGATAAGCTTCATATTTCGCTTAATGACGAGGTGGAGAAGCGAAAAGTACTACACAACACGCTTGAGGACTTGAAGGGTAGAATACGGGTCTATGTCCGGGTAAGACCCTTAAGCGATACTGAAGTGAAGGCGAATTACAAGTCAGTGCTTTACAAGGAAGGAGAAAGAACGTGTGTGATGGAGGCCGATGCTGCAACTGGATCGGATGTTCGTGACTGGGAATTCGAAAAGATCTTCTTGGGGAGTGACTATGATGGAAATACTCAAGAAGCCGTCTTCAAGGACACAAGTCTTTTGATAACCTCAGCCATAGACGGATTTAATGTGTGTATTTTTGCGTATGGGCAGACGGGGAGTGGCAAGACATATACCATGCTTGGATCCGGCAGTGACGCAGGTCAAGGCCTGGCGCCACGTCTAGCCAACGAGCTATTCAAGAAACTCGCAGAACGAGAGTCCAGTCATCACGTTGAAGTTAGTATCTCGATTCTTGAACTTTACCTAGACAAGCTGCGTGATTTGCTTGTGGACAGGAGTGATGAGAGCAATGAGTCACTCGAGGATTCGAATCTGAAAATTCATCTAGCCGATCACACAGCATCTGGTCTCGTTGAAGTCGAAAATGCTCGAGTTGAGCGTGTAACCACAGCCAAGGCGCTGTTAAGTGTATTCGATCGTGGTGCCGCTGGACGAGCCTCATCCAGTACAAGAATGAATGCAGCATCAAGTCGGAGTCATATGATAGCGTCGATTGTTCTCTTGCTTCGAAATCGACGCACTGGGGATGTCTTACAAGGCAAATTGACGTTGGTAGATTTGGCAGGATCAGAGAGGGTGTCCAAGAGTGGAGCTGCAGGCCAGGAGCTCAAAGAAGCTCAATCAATCAATAAGAGCTTGTCGGCTCTTGGCGATGTGATTAGCGCGTTAACAAATGGAAGTAGCCAGCATGTACCGTACAGAAATAATCCCCTAACAATGTTGATGAGTGACTCGATTGGAGGCAATGCAAAGACGCTGATGTTCGTCTGCTGCTCACCGGCGGACTACAATCGACGAGAAAGTGCCAACTCATTAGACTTTGCAAAGCGATGTCACAATGTCACGAATACTATTTCTGGTGGTGGCGCCTCAGGTGGTGCCAACCAGATCAAGGCGTTGCGAGCGGAGCTGTCAAAGATTAAGGCAAAGGAGGAAACTGGTGGAAGTAGTACAGTGAAGCTTCCAAAAGTGAGAAGACCAGGAATGTAAAAGTTGTAGTGGCACTGTAGGTAAAGACTGGTCTCTAAATAATCAAGTTAAATAATTATCTTCTAAAATACAAATCGCATAAGATGCACCGGCTTTTGATAATGCACATACTAAATGCGTGCCACCCACGTGGTACACGTAAAAATAGTACAAAAAAACATTACAGATTCAGAAGGTTCGCCATCGACTTCAATATTATATCGATCTGCCGCAGCTAATATCGACTTTACATAAAATCGATTTTTAGGGCTGTTACAGGGGAGGGTTAGGGTAGGGTTAGGGTGTTACAGGGGGAGGGTAGGGTGTTACGGTTAGGATATAATCGATTTTAGGGCACATAAAATCGATTTTATGTAACGGTCGATATTAGCTGCGGCAGATCCATAGTCGCCAGATGGTGCCAAAGTCTGCATTTCAGCTCCAACTACTGCGTAACCAGCTCTGGAGGAGGCCATGCCACTCCTCTGACCAACCCTCATTCCCAACACAAAGGAAGTAACTGCAACTATGAGAGCAATCACTGCAACGACCAAACTGGCGTGCTAGTCGCGATTGGGGCGTACGTCTTGGTTATGATGATGAGAGACTCGACGCGATAAATCGTGCAGCGGTTGCGATGATGTTCGACATTCGCGAGACTTGGGAACGGTCCCCCGACGGTAGTAGTATCCCTATCGTTGTGAGTGGCAACATTGGTCCGCGGGGTGATGGCTACTCTCCCGACCGGCTCATGGAGGCAGACGAGGCCGAGGCATACCATACCCCTCAAGTTCGTACGTTTGCGGATGCAGGCGTGGACATGATCACTGCAATGACTATGACACACGTGGGCGAGGCCATTGGCATCGCATGTGCCGCCAAGGCCGTGGGCGTTCCACTCTCAAGGGTCTGACGTTAGAGACGGATGGTCGATTGCCCACTGGTCAGTCACTCGCCGATGCAATCGAGGTCATTGACGCTTGTGGCGCACCACCGGCATACTACATGGTCAACTGTGCTCATCCTGATCACTTTCGAAACATCCTCGCAGTAGCAGAAGCAGAAGGTGGTGGTGGTGGTGGATCCTGGCGAGATCGTATCATAGCAATCCGAGCCAATGCTTCACGCAAAAGTCATGCAGAGCTTGATGAAGCGACTGAACTTGATGCAGGTGATCCTATTGGACTTGGAAAGGATTACATGGCACTTCGGAGCTTGCTACCCAACCTCCGAGTTCTCGGCGGATGCTGTGGCACGACCACCGTCACATCAGTGCCATTGCTGACGCCTATTTAGCTAGATAGAAAATAGTAATTGATACCAATGTCTATTACTCTATCAGGTGATGGAATTGGTGCACACTGTTTGTGACCATTTTGAAGAGTGCTGACAGACAATCATGGTGTCAACCAAAGGAATTGCATCGCATTATTTGCTCATTGATCATCAATACAGAGGCACAATTGAACTGACAAAAGATAATTAAGTTCTAAGAGGATTTGTATGTTGTGCGTATGAATCGCAACATGAGAGTTTATATCTGTATCACCAATATAATTACACATGTTTAACCACCAATAACATCATCTACATCTACCAACTCTGGCCTCAACACAACATCACCATTGTTATCCAACTCAACAGCAACTACTTCGTCGTTGAAGCAATAATTACATATATCAATTAATATTTCAGGTGTATATAATACGGCCCGACCATATCCCAATACCGTTGGTACTACACATGTCAAATAATAGTATATATGACCAACAAACATCCCGCATACAATATCCATGGGTATAACTTCACCATTATTTAATGCATATCCCATTAGTAGATAGGTATACGGCAAGTATGGGGCTTGTACGTTTATAATACCTAATATATTCACATGTTGTGCTAGATGTTTTTTACTCCATATATATATAACATAATATGTTAATTCTGAGTAATAGTAGTAATGTTGATAATACATCATGCTGTTAGGGAGGAGTTTGGGTAGCAGTATTGTTTGACAAAGTAATATTCCCACCATCCCAAGTAGAAGCATGAATATATAATCACATGTTTGTCCTCTTTTAGATTGATAGGGTGATTCATTTTGATTATTGTTGTCACGTCTTTGTTGTTGATGATGCTCCTCCCCAGCAGCAGCGCCACCCTCACCGAGTGGATTCATCCTACGTCGTCGTGATCGTATAGTACATATCGGGCCCATTCTTTCAGATCGTTCACTACTCTGTAATAGTAAATGTAATCGTAATGCGGTATGCCAATTAAATTTCCCAATGTATAAAAAACAGGTGACTATTCTCCATACCTCAAGCCTACCACTACTACTAACAGGTCGGTGCTGTTGATCTTTGTCAATAAAAAAGTAATTGTAGAATGAGAATGGAAGAATTGGTTCCCAAGAACGAAAGTCTATTTGGGTTGAATGTATCAAATCAAAATTGACTACGAGAGTACATATTACTGTAGAGAGTAACCATACACGTGTAACGGGAGGAAGGCTATAGAGGTATTGTATTACTGGACCTACAGCTCCGCCACCGACACCGAATAAATTGTCCATTTTTCTCTTTTACTGAGGCTGCACAGGCAGAGCAAGGGAATGACGACAGGGGGTAAATGGCGCGCCTGACCAATCGACCCTCAAGACCTTCGCACCAAAAAATCAACTGCCAAACGTTCTCGTGCGAATGTTTGAACTCTGAAATCCGATCGAACGAATCTGATCGAACGTTCGATAACGTTCGATCAGATTCTTTCGATCAGATTTTTTGGTGCGAAGGTCTCGAGTGGTCGATCGCGGAAAATCAAGGCAAAATGCGCGCCATTTACCCCCTGTCGTCATTCCCTTGGGCAGAGGAAGACTACCTACCTACCTTGGTAGATAATTATCATCTGACTA
>Ga0247832_1004991_pt1 | contig 15909 bp, 12 predicted proteins | sample LaCruzMarch2015__10_FD_192407 | JGI IMG/M metagenome (GOLD analysis project Ga0247832, IMG submission 192407) | Freshwater microbial communities from meromictic Lake La Cruz, Castile-La Mancha, Spain - LaCruzMarch2015_4m | ecosystem: Environmental > Aquatic > Freshwater > Lake | place: Spain... | reverse complement strand
CCCCCGCCTCCGCTAGATACCCGCCCTCGCCGTTCGCGGCCAAGCGCGCCCGTAGCTCAGCTGGATAGAGCATCAGACTACGAATCTGAGGGTCGGACGTTCGAATCGTTCCGGGCGCGCCATTTTCTTCTAATGAATTCAATGCCTTGTTTCGGGACTGGGCAACATCGGCTGGCCATTCGCGTCGATTCCCAACAGTTCCCACCATTCCTGATGGTTTTCAGTTAGTTGCGAGTGACGTAACGATGGTTAACAATGGTTCGTGGATGTTCCGTGGAGCAATTTTGGAACATTTTGCGGACGGGGATCGTCTGTATCACCGGCGGGTAGCGGATGCCGAAGGTCTGAACAAATAGGGCTTTCCGGGTGCCGCGAGGTGTGGATCAACATCCATTTTGGCAATGCAGGTCGGTCTACGAAGACATATCGCAAGGGGTGCCGTCAACGCCGACACCGAGTGTGATGACCTCCCCGATTCGTTGACAGCTACTGTCAGTGGATTTGACGTGTCAGGAAGGCTGACACGCTTCGTGACACTTTACTGCAGGCTGGAGCCGCGGCTTTTGACACTCAGTTGGCACCTAGAGAAATGTCCGCGAGGAACTCGGACCCCGGCTTGACCGCGCTGATCAGCAGCCGATCGCGCGCCCGTGTGCACGCGACATACAAGAGGTGGCGTTCAGTTTCGTAGACGTCGTCCAAGTCGCTCTCCTCGACCACGGCGTCGATGCGCTCGGCGGATGGCAGGACCTCGTCGTCGCAGGCCATGACAGCGACGGCCTTGAACTCCAGACCCTTTGCTAAATGCATTGTGCCGATGGCGACGCGGCCGCCGATCTCGACCTGGCGTTCGGAAAGTTCGACGACCGTCAAATCAGCTGCCTCCACGGCAGCGCGGGCGCGGGGCAGTTCGGCGCGGGAACGGACAAAGACGCCGATCTCGGCGGGCACGATGCCGTTGTCTAGGGCCTCTCGAATGAACGCGGCCACGCGGTCCATTTCGGCGGCCTGGTCGGCGCTGAGGACCACGTCTGGCACAGGGCCATCGAACACGGAGATCGTTCCCTTGCGCTCCTCCTCCCGGCCGTCGACGTCGCGGACCATGGCGGGCAACAGACGGTCAGCCGCCTGTCTGATCTGATGCGAGGTGCGGTAGTTGACCTTGAGCGTGGTCGAGCGTCCTCGCACATCGGCACCCAGAGCCTTCCATGAGAATGGCTGCTGGAAGATGCGCTGGCCCAGGTCTCCGGCGAAGAACAAGCGGTCTGTCCCTTCAGCCACAATGGCGGTGATCAGCCTCAATTCGGGCACACCCAGGTCTTGGGCTTCATCCACCACGACATGGCTGAAGGGTCTGTCGGTCTTCTCAGCGTAGTGATCGGCGAGAGCATGAAACACTGCTGGCCAGGTCAGGAACCCTTGCGATTCAAGGTTGGACCTAACGGCCTCGAACACCGGCCATAGAACATCCCGCTGGCGTGAGCCCAACCGGTTCTTGCGGCCGAGGCGCGGCACGCCGGCATAGGCCTCGGCGTCGGCCACCCGCCAAGCGTCGATTACACTATTCCATTCGGCCGCCAAGAAGCGCTGAGAGAAGCCCTTCAGCCCCTGTCCGGCCGCCGCCTCGGCCAGAGCTGTTTCCATTCGTTCGGGAGTCGCCACGCGCGGTTTGCGGCCGAACGCCAGTTGGAACAGGTCGGTCGCCACCCCCTGGAAGGAGGCGACGGTCGTGCGTGGCACGATCGCGCCGTCCGGCCCGGCCAGCACCGCCAGCTTGGCCCGGAGATGGTTCGCCAAGGGCTCAGAGAAGGTCGTCAGCAGCACACGGGCCGCCGGATCGTCGCGGATCAGGCGCACAGCCCGGTGCAGCGCCACCACAGTCTTGCCGGTGCCGGCCGAGCCGGCGACCCGCGCCGGGCCGTTGAAGCTGCGCTCAACGACCGCCCGCTGGGACGGGTGAAGGAAGACCGACCATTTGTCCCAAGGCGCGTCCAGCGCGGCCTGAAGTTCGTCGGGCGAGTCCACGGTCAGGAAGCGGCGGCGGGCGTCCGGGTGCTGATAGGGGTCGGAGGGGGCCTCATCGGGTTTGATCGGCGCGGGATGAGGCAACACTCCGGTCGCGGCATACTCCAACAGGGCCTCCGCCGCCTCGCTGGGCAGGTGGTCCGCAAGTTCATAGAATCGGCCTTCAGAGGCTTCCTGAACGCTCGCCAGCCAGTCTTCGGGCACGCCGACTGACAGCAGGTCTTCCTCGGCTATGCGGGCGAATAGCGGTGGCGCCGACGGTGCCAGGACCGGGGCCGGAGCCTGCTCGGGTTCTTGCCAGACCCGGAACAGCTCCGGCTGGGCTTGTTCCACCAGTTCCTGGACCTCGACGATCTGCACCGCGCCGGTGCGCGGATGCACGGCGATGCGGCGCCGTTCGGCCCAAGCGTAGGCCTTGTCGTGGTGATCGACATAGGCGACCAGGATGCTGGCGGCAGTCTTGTGCAGGATCAGACGCAGATCGCGGCTGACCCGCGCGGACCAGAAGTTCGCGTCCCTAGACTTGTCGATCCGGTGCATTTGAAGCCCCGGTGCCGACGGATCAAGCTGGAGGTCCATCACGCTTACCTTCACGGCCTTTTGCTCTTGCGCCGGCAGGCGCGTCAGGGCGTCGGTGAAGGTGTCGGCGATTCGGAAGTCCATGAGGTTCAATCTCTCCGATCGCAGTCCAGTCGAACCGTTGCGCCGTCAGCACTCCAGGAACAAAACCGCAACTTTTTTGACCGGACGGTTGCGCTAGTTGGAGAAAGCGTTACCATATCGTTACCTTGTATCGGTTTGCCCGGGGAAGGCTATCCGGTCGATCCGCCAGGATTGATCAGAGTTGTTTGTTTATACCGTCAACCGGTATCACGATAATTCTTGGACGCATGAGAATGCTCCTCCTTGAACCGTGGTCACGTGAACCCGGCGGAAACGCCAGTCCACAGGACGACAGTATACACGACTTTGTTCGAAAGCAGTCCAGCTAGAGTGTCTAAACGCCGCTCGACGACAAAAGCAGTCAGGGGTGGGAGCATAACCCGAATGGGCCGGGTGCTCCCACCCCCACTCGTAACCACCGACGGGTGGTCACCCAAAATAAAGAACTATCCGCATTTCGACAGTCCGATCTCGCTGTCTGAGATTGAAGCGCTCGTTACGAACCCAGCAAGGGTGGCTTCGAATACTTTTTATCCCTTTCTACGATACACTCAGTCATGGCAGCCGTTTAGGTCTGGTTCGAAGGGTAAGCCAAAGCCAAAAACCAGGCCGATCCGATTCGCCAGCCGGCGCGACGCCTACATCTTTTCATACTACCGGCACCTGCTCGTAGAGCGATACGAAGCGCTACTTCCTAGCTTGGGAATATCTGACGCGGTATTGGCCTACCGGAAGATTCGCGACGTTACCGGCGGCGGCAAATCCAACATCGAGTTTGCGAGGGATGCCTTCGAGGCAGTCGCAGACTTCGGCACCTGTGGCGTCGTAGCCTTGGACATCAGCAGCTTCTTCGAATCTCTCGACCACGACCTGTTGCGATCTCAATGGTGTCGTGTGCTCGGTGTTAGGGCCCTCCCAAGCGATCATGAGGCAGTATATCGCGCCATGACGCGTTACGCAGTCGTGGATAGGGACGCCGTCTACACGCGCCTTGGCTTCATCGCGGATGACCCGACCACAGGCGTGCCCGGCTACACCGTGCCCTTCGACGATATGCCTCGGAAGTTGTGCAGCAACGCCCAGTTTCGGGAGCTGATTTGCGGCAAGGGTGGGACGCACAAGTCCCTGATCGACGTCAACCGACGTCCGTTCGGCATTCCGCAAGGATCACCGATTTCGGACCTCCTTGCCAACCTCTACATGATCGACTTCGACATCGCGTTGGACGCCTATTGCCGCGCGCGGGGCGGGGTCTACTTCCGATACTCGGATGACGTCCTGATGGTGATTCCAGGAGAAATCGTCGCGGCTGAACAGGCACGCGACTTCGCCATGGCCGAGATCACCAGGCACGGACCAAAGCTGCGCATTAAGCCGAGCAAGACTGCGGTGCTTCGCTATATGCCGGACCCAAAAGGCGGACAGGTCTTCACCCACATTTCCGGGGAGCAAGGTCGCAACGGCCTGGAATATCTGGGCTTCAGATACGACGGCAAACAGGTGCTGCTGCGTGATTCTACGCTGTCGCGGTTGTATCGAAAGGTCAGCGCAAGCGTGCACTGGGCCGTGACCGCCCACGTGGCCCGGTATCCTGGAAAAGATGCAGTCTTCCTTGAGGCCCAGTTCGACTACTCGGATTTTTTCCAGCGCTACGGGAGGGTCGACGATTTCGACGAAGCCAGCGACTACGACACCTGGACGTTCTGGACGTATGCCCGCAAGGCGATGACGGCTTTTGGGGCGAAGGGTCGGCCCATCCCGCGTCAACTTCGGCGGTATAAGACGATCGTGAGAGAGCGGGTCCGCCGGAGAATCAACGCCGCAGCCTGAAGCGCCAACCTGGAAACGTCGCTAATCCTGCGATCGACTAGCGCATTTCTGGCGATACAGATCATAGTGCCATCCAATGACCCGGCGCGCGGGTCGAATCGTGACACCTTTGAAGTCAACAAGTCCCTCTAGTGCAGCGTAAGGCGACCCAGTCAGGGCCGGGCTAACATGCCTGACCAAGCCTTTTCGGGTCCACTGCACGCTGACCATGTGTCGATCGAATAGCCGATGGAGGTCAGCCCGTAGAGGGAGGCCATTGGTGACATCGTTGGTGTGGACGCCCGCATAAGGAAATATGTGCGCCGCCTCTAAGGCGGGAAGCACGGCACATCCGGTGAAAAGGCACTGGTTACGCCAAGCATGGAGCACCGATTTGCGGAACTCCCGGGCACCCTCACGAACGACGCGAAGGCTTTCCACTTTTCGCCGTTCATCCAGTTGGAAATCCAGCTCTCGCTCGACGGCCGTTTGGCCTTCGAATTGTTGCAGCCGTAGAGGGTGATTCGCACCCGTTAGTCCCGTCATCAACCGATCGGCGACTCCGAGGTAACGCGAGGCGAGCGGTCGCAAGGGTTCAACAGCAACGATGAAGCCATCGCTGTCGACTTTCAGGGCAATCTCTGGGTCGGCCTTATTGGCAAGAAAGCCGAGGCAGCCGGCGTCCAATGATCGGACGCGGCCGTCGGATGTCTCGAAGGCGTAAGGGACCGGGGCCTGAAGCGCCTGCCATATCGCGAACAGTTTCTTCTCGAAGAAATCCGTCCGCCCGGTCTTGTTCGCCTCCGTCTCTCGGAGGTCTGAAGGCCTGTATTTGCGCGTTCGGTCCCCGGCTGAAAAGGGGTTAGATCGCTCGGAGTAGTCGAGAAACGCGCCGTCGATCGGCAGTTTGCTCAGGCCCCGATTCTCCTCGTTCGTCATCCTTATCGACATTCAGCTAACTCAAGATCGCGGGGCAGGGGTGAACGCTCAAAGGTCTCGCTGGACGCCCGTGGCTCGATAGGGGTCTCCGTTGACATCCATAACGGTCCAGTCGGTCCCCGACTCCCCAGCAATGTCCTTCAACCGGTCGAGCAAATCCCGCACTTGCTGGGTTGGGTTTTCTGGGAGCAGAACCATCAGTTGGGTGGGCGCGATCTCTCGCTTGATCCCCGCCAGTTCCTTCAATCGATCAATGTCGTCAGTCATGACGCCTTCCCCGTTTAAACCCTGAACACCTTCATCACCTCGTCCCCGAAGTGGTTGATCACCTTCACCGCGATCCGACCGCTCTTCGGTCGGTCAAAAGGCCGCGACAGCTCCCGATAAAGCGTCGCCCAGGCGGCCTCGTCGATCTCGGCGCGCAGGGCGGTCTTGAGGCTCTTGTAGGGGTCGTTGGTGCCGAGGAAATAGGCGTGGCGGACGAAGAAGCTTTCCTCGTTGTAGTCGGTGTCGATGAACCAGGCGGCGATCGACTTGGTGTCTCCGCTGCGGATGTCGCCGGTGTTTGGATCGAACACATCGACGCCCTTCACCCGCACCGTCACCTGGTCGTCGGGCAGGGCCTCGACCTCGACGTCGGGCTCGCCGAAGACGATGAACAGGTTACCTTTGCCGGTGTTCTTCAACTCCCCGGCCATGTGCAGGTCCGGGTTGATTTTGGCCTTCAGGATCGGCAGCGGCCCCAGCCGCATCAGTTCCGAGGCGTGGGCCTCGAAGTTGAAGGCGGCGGCGATGAGCACGTCGAAGCGGGCCTCAGTCGCCTCGCGGGCGGCGGCGGTCAGGTCGGGGCGCGAAGTGGTGCCGAACTCGGGGCCGATGAAGATGGCGGCGCGGCGCTCAACCTCGCCCTCCATGAACCGGCCCTCGGCGGCGACGTATTCGCCGGGCCAGGGGACCAGCGAGGTAAAGACGATCTTCTCGCCCTTGGTCGACTGCTGCACCCCGGCGGTCTTCAGGTTCTCCAGCACAATGGCCGAAAAATCGGCGGGCGGCCGCGAGGCAAGGTTGCGGCGGCGCTTGCCGGCGGCGGCATCTAAATCGTCCATCATTTCGGCGGCGTCGGACGGCACGACCCGGTGGGGTGACAGGCTCTCGACCGTGAATGGTCCGGCCACCCGGACCTTGGTCTTGTCCTCATAGGGGCGATCGTAGAGCAGTTCGACGTCTGCGCGTTTGGCGATGGAGGCGTCGATCTCGGCCTGGCGGGCTATGCGGGCGGCCCACCAGTCGCGGTGGACGGTCAGGGCCTCCTCGGACCAGCCGCCCTGGACCTCGCGCGGGACCTCCCACTCCTCATAGGCCCGGCTGGTATGGGTGTTGAGCCGCTCGCGTAGCGGCTCCAGATTGGCCTGCCACTCGTCCCAGATCACATCGATCTCGGCGTTGTTGGCGATGGATTTCAGGGTGACGTGCGGTGCGCGTTCGTAGACGAAGCCTTGGCGGATGTCGCCCTCGGCCGATGATAGCGGCTGCGGAAGGCCAGAGACTTCCTGCTCCTTGGCCCGCCCCTCGCGGCTGTCCGCGAGCAGATAGAAGGGATAGCGCGCGCTCATGATGCGCGTGCGGGCCAAGGCTAAGGCGACGCGGCTGGTGTCGAGCGTGATCCAGCGCCTACCCAGTTGCTCGGCTACATATGCAGTGGTGCCGGAACCGCAGGTTGGGTCGAGCACCAGATCACCGGGATCAGAGGCCATCAGTATGCAGCGTTCGATCACGCGGGGATTGGTTTGCACGACGTAAGTCTTGTCGACCCCAAAACCCGAGGTGACCGTATCATCCCACGTGTTGTTGAAAGGGATGGCCGCAAAATCATCGATGTAGCGGACGTAAGACGGCGTGTTTCCAATAGCGATGATTCGTCGTGAGGCAATCAAGCGGCGCATTCCGGTGGACGTTGTTTTCCACCCGCTCTTCTTCGGTGAGAAGGAGCGCCCATCGAGCACAAAATCAAAAAACTGCGGCCCGCCCGAACTTTGCGATGTGAGCTGATCTCCTCGGAAGATTCGCGCGCCTACAGGAAGATCATCGAAGTCACTCTGGGTTGCGCGCCGACGAAAACCATCCGCCTCTTCAAGGCTGGTGTATTGGCCGCCACCCTCACCACCGGCAGTCTTTCGGCGATAGAGCTGACGGTATTTCGCGGCATCCTTCCGCTTGGCATACCAGACTATATAGTCGACGACGGAAGCGAGAACATCAGTGCCGCCGGAAGGACTTCCGGCTCCAGTTGTTTTTTTGAACGGGATAAGCGCAACGAAATTGTCGGCTCCGAACACCTCATCCATGACAGCCCGAACGCGATGAACATTCTCGTCGCTGATCTGCACAAAGGCAGAACCAGATTCCGTCAGCAACTCACGCATCACCGTCAGCCGGTCGCGTAGATATGTCAGATAGGAGTGGATGCCGTCCTTCCAGGTGTCGCGGAAGGCCTTCACCTGTTCCGGCTCGCGGCTGATGTCGGCTTGCTTGCCGTCCTTGACGTTCCTGTCTTGCGTTGAGACCTGCCAGTTCGAGTTGAACTTGATGCCGTAGGGCGGGTCGAAATAGATGCACTGGACCTTGCCGGCCAGATGCTCACGCTCGGCCAGCGAGGCCATGACCTGGAGGCTGTCGCCCAGGATCATGCGGTTCGACCAGTGCTGGTCGTGTTGATAGAATTCGGTCTTCGCCTCGGCGTCGATGCCGTTAAAGTCGGCGAACAAGTCGATGGTGTCGGGCGCGGCCGAAGCCGTATCTGAGCGCCGCTTCAGATCGTCGATGATCGCCTTGGGATGGATCTTCTCTTGGATGTAAAGCGGTGGCGTCTGGACGATCAGGTCCGACCAGTCCTGGGTGTCCTTGCCGCGCCAGACCAGTTGGGCGTCGCCGATCTCGACCTCGCCGGTCTCGGCCAGTTGGTCGACCTGGGCCTTGGTCAGCCGGATACGCGCGCCGTTCCAGACGATCTGCGGGTCCAGGTCCTCGTCCCGCTCGCGCCGCTCGCCCTGCGCCAGGGGCTGGGCGCGCGGATAGGCGACCGGCTTGGGGGGGTTCATCTCCTCCAGATATTCAGCCGTCGACTGAAGTTCGGCAGTCGGAATGTTGCGCCGCGTCGCCTCATCGTGGGTCAGGGTCGAGACCTGTTTGGGGGGTTTGGCCATCAGCGATTTCCCTCGTCAGTCTCGTTGGTGGGCGCAGGCAGTTTCTGCTGGATCGGGATCGCGCGGGCCTGGCCCATGTCGGTCAGCAGGCGCACCAACTGGGCCGGTTCGCTCTCGCGGTATAGCGCCATCAGTTGCTTCACCGCCGTGATGCGTTTGGGGATGTTGTCCAGCTCGATGCCCTCGGCTTCGGCGTGGCCCTTGCGCGTCTCGGCGTAGACCTTCTCGGCCTGAGCCATGACGAGCATGACGTCGGCTTCGATCTTCGCGTTCTCCAACCCCTTGGTCCGAAGGCGTTCCCGGAGATTTTCCAAGGCGTCCGAGCCCAAGCCCAGAGCGGTCTGTCGAACGGTCTTGTCGTTGTTGGCGTCGATCACCGTGTCCAGCAGTGTCGAAACCGCGCTCGCCAGCTTGGCCCGAATGCCGACGGCGAAGCCGTCTTCGTCGTCGGGCCGAAGCCGGGATGGGTGTTCGATGGCGATGTCTGATGTTCCCATCGCAACCTGTCTCTGAACCTGCAGGAAGGTGTCGATGATCAGGTCGGTCGCCCGCAAGGCCTCGTCGGAATCTAGGACCGTCGCCAGCCGGGCTACACCCTTGGCCGTATAAACATGGGGCGCATAGCGGGTGCCGCCTCGTCCTTGCTTTGAGGTCGCGGTCTGCGACCTCAAAGCCGCCGCTTCGTCCTCCGACAGGGTGAAGACATGGGCCTCGGTGAACTTGGCAGGGTTGCGCGCGACGGCTTCGTTGACACGTTTGGTCTCGACGCCGAAGCCCGCCGCCACGGCAGCGTCCAGCACAACCTGTTCGCCCCGGATCATATAGACCTCGTAATGGGCCGGCTCCGCCGGAATCAGGGCCGTGCCGTTCATGTCAGACGTCTCCCTTTGAAGTCGCGCCCTGCGACCTCAAACCCTTGACCAGACTGTCGAAGGTCTCCTGGATGACGAAGACGTCCCGGAATTCCTCAAAAGCCCAGCGGCCATAGGTCTCCAGGTTGTTCACGCCGGGGACCCACAGTGTCTTCATGGTCTCGGCTTTCAACTGGGCGTCGCCGCCGCGATAGCCCTTGGTTTCAAGGATCAGGTTCAGCGGCTCGTCACCACCGTCGTCGATGCGGACGATGAAGTCAGGCACATACCGTCGGGGAACGGCCCCGTCGCGGTATGGAACGTCGAACTGCATGCCCTGATTCTTCACGTAGGAGACGACGTGGGGGTTCCGCTCAATGACCCGCGCCAATTCAGCTTCCCAGTCGCTGTCGAGAACCACATGGCTGACATGGCTGCTCGCCTTGGCCGTGGTCCAAACCTCCTTGGAGGTGTTGAAGGCGACGAACCGTGTCGAGCCAGCGGGGTTGTAGGCGTCCAAGATAGCCTTGATCCGATTCGATCCTTCATTGGCTCGCTGGCAAGCAAGGAAGATGCGCTCGACCGCCTTGTCCGCCAGTTCGGTGTAACCGATCGCCCCGACCGGCACGCCCTTAGCAACCAGATAGCCTTCCTCGACCCAGCGTCGCGACACCCGTTGCAGGTCACCGAACAGGTGCATGGGGGGGTCTTCGCCAGCGTCGCGGAACCGGGTGTAGAGCAGCCGCTTGGCCAAGTTGAACGAGATCGAACTGGGCCGAATGTTCTCCAGCACCTCGGGCGTCAGTTCGACGCCTTCGCCGACAATACCCTCCATCAGGACCGTGCACGGACCGACATTGTCGGGGTTCAATTCCAGCCGGCTGTCGTCGCTAAACTCGGCCGTGATGCGTTCGTCCGGCAGGTCGTAGCGGTAGCCCTCGACCCGAGGGAAGGTGATCTCCAGAACAGCCCGATCTTTCATGGCCTGGACCCGTGTGGTCTTGGCCGGCCTCTTAACCGGCGCAACCACCGGCTCGGCGGCGAAGTTGAACGGGATGCCCAGGATGTCGGCGTATTCGACGTCGAACAGGCCGTCCTTATTCAGTTCGTAGGACTGGCGGCGCAGGGCTCGGCCGACGACCTGTTCGCACAGAAGCTGAGTGCCAAAGGCGCGCACGCCCATGATGTGGGTGACGGTGTTGGCATCCCAGCCCTCGGTCAGCATCGACACCGAGACCACGCACCTGATCTGCTCGCCAAGCCGGCCCGTTCGGCCGATCGTGTTCATGACCTCGCGCAGAACGTCAGTGTCGGACAGATTGTCGGCCGCCTGCTGGTCGCCGGTCTGGGCGATCCGCTCCCGCTTGAACTGCTCGATCTCGGTGCCCATCAGGTCGCGATAGCTGGCGTCCAGGGCCTCGCCCGATTCCAGAGCCTCCGAATCTACCAGCAGGGTGTTGAACTTGGTCAGCCGGTTGCCGTGCTCGTCGTAGTTCCGGAACAGTGCCAGGTGGCCTGCGTGGCGGAAGCGGGACTCGCCGTCATCATCGTCACGCTCGAAACCGGAAATCCACTCGTAGACCAGCTTGGACGTTGCGGTGTTGTTGCACACGACGATGAACACCGGCGGCGTGTCGAGGCCCGCCTGCTTCCAGGCGTCGTAGGTCTTCTCGTAGTGGCTGTAGAGCGCGTAAAGCGCCGTCTGCAATTCGGCGGGGAAGGTCGCCGCCAGCGGATCGAGAAGGCCGGCCTTGCCAGCGCCCTTCTTGGGCATCCGCTTGCCGATGTGTTCCCACAGTTCGCGGTAGATCGGGGTCTCGCCGGTGACCGAGTTGTCGGCCACGGGAATACGAGGCAGCTTCACGATCCCGCACTCAATGGCGTCCATCAACGAGAAGTCCGAGACCGTCCAAGGGAACAACGTCCCTTCGCGATAACCCGAGCCCCGTAGGAAGAAAGGCGTCGCCGACAGATCGTAGACTGTGCGGACGCCGACCTTGCGCTTCAGCGCCTCAAGGCCAGAAATCCATAGCCGAGCGGCCTCCGCATTACGTTTAGCCTCTTCCTTCTCCTCGGCGGCCACCGGGGCCTCGGCATCGCCCTCGGGCCGTTCGCGGTAGCAGTGGTGGGCTTCGTCGTTGATGACCACGACGTTCTTGAACGCCAGCAGTTCGCCGCACGCGCGCTTCAGCATCGCGCCTTCGGTCTCGGTCGTCTGGATGGGCTGGTCCCGCCCCTGAAGGAAGGCCTTGCCCACCTTGGACAGGGACATGACCTCGCGCCGCTTGAACGCATGGTAATTCGTCAGGACGATCTTCGCCCGAGCCATGTCAGCCAGCATGTCGGCGGGGATCAGTTCACGCTTGGCGTAGTAGTTGTCTGGGTGGGAAGGAATCAGAATTTGGAGGCGATCACGAATGGTGATGCCTGGCGTCACGATCAGGAAGGCGCGGCTGAACTGGTTGCTCGCCGGCGACCTCACAGCGTTCAAGGTCTGCCACGCCATCAGCATGGCCATGACCGTGGTCTTGCCTGCGCCGGTCGCCAGCTTCAACGCCACCCGCATCAGTTCGGGGTTGGCACCCTCGTTGGCGGCCTGGATGTGTTTCCAAAGATGAGCGTGCTGCTTCTGTCTCGGCGCGACCTCGCTCAGCCAGATCGCTGTTTCCACCGCCTCGACCTGACAGAAGAACGGCCGGACTGTCTCAAACGCGTGGCTACGCCAGTATTGAAGGAGCCTTTGAGTGACCGGCGTGACACCCCAATCCGCCGGGTTGTTCAGCCTGCGCCAAGCCGAGACGTAGCTGCGTATCTCGTTGATGATCGCGAGAGTGTAGGCCTGCCCTTCGGCGTCCTCCTCCGCGAACAGGTCGAGGTCGGCCTGCCTCGCCCGCTTGCCCTCCTTCTTCGGCTTGGGGACCGGCGAGATCAGTTCCGACTTGCGGCGCCCTTCGACCGGCGGCAGGTCGCTCGGCTGGCCCTTGGCGTCTAGGGCATGGTGCAGCCGAGGCTCGTCGTAGGGCGAGTTGAGGATCGGCTGCTCAAAAAACCTATTCGCCAAACCGTCCCCCAGAATTCTGATCTTTAACCCAGCGTAGAGCGTGCCGCGTCAACTAGCCAACCGGCCAGTTCACGACAGCGTTGGTCAGGACTCGCGCGGCGCTACTTCTTTAGTGATCGAGGACTGACAAGCCGGACGCCATAGCCCATGCCGTCTGCACCGTCCGGGATGAAGACAACGCCTTTGACGCGAAACGCTTCGATCACGCGATCGGCGTTGGACGCAGTCAGCGACGTCTCGTCAGACGCAGCAGCGGCTTCGGCCCGCTTGATCGTCGCGATCCCCAGCTGCGAGGCATCGGCGAGTTCCTGGGCGGTGATGTTCGCCAAGGCTCTACCCGCCTTGATCAGATCGGCGCGCAACGACTTCGGGCCGAAAGGTGCAGGGGTGGACAACTGTGATGCTTTCGGTATCATATGGTTCTTGCGGCATCACTAACGAGCCGTTTCACCCGAGGCCATTATGCCCCAACCCGACCTGCTTCTCCAGATGACCTGTGACGTCGCTGCCGACATTTCCCTGCTCCCCGACGCAGCCGGCGTCTACGTTTTCTTCTGGGCCCGCCCGCTTATCCCTCTCTGCGATTATTGTGCTGAAGCCGAAACGATCTCCCCCGAGATCGAACTGGTGCCGCTCTACACCGGGGCGAGCGCCGATAGCCTTCGCATGCGGATCAAGCGGCACGTCCTTGGCGATACGCGTGGCTCGACGTTGCGTGCCAGTCTTGGACTTCTTCTTCAGGCCCACCTGAATCTGACGATCATCCCCATCCCAACCAAGGCTTACTTCTGTTTCGAACCGGAACAGCGGCTGACCGACTGGATCGTTTCGAACACGGTCATCGGCCACTTCGAGACCGACGATCCCTTCGGTTTGGAAAAAGGCATGCTCGCCGACGAGGCCGGCTTGCTGAACATCCAGGGCTGCCCAGCGACCGAGATTTCGGTGCGGTTGAAAACCCTCCGCTCCAATGCCAGCGGGCGTTTGCTGCCTCTTCCGCACTGACGGGGCACGTCAAGCAGAGTAACGTTTCAGTATAGTAGAGCATTGGATCGCCTTAACAGCACGTTAAGGATTAATATCTGGCCCATCCCTTGCACGGGCCGGAATACGACGAGGACTATTTCTCGTCTAATCCAGCAATGTAAAGGAATGTTGTAGTAATGAAAATCCCTGCCAACGATTTTTGCCAAAAGGACGAGAGGCCGGACATCCTCAAGGGGGCCGGCGCTATTGCCGAGCATTTGTTCGGAGCCGCCGGCCGGCGCCGCCAAGTCTACTATCTTGTGGAGCGCATGCAGCTGCCGGTCTTCCGGATCGGCCAGATCATCTACGCCCGCCGCTCCACGCTGGCGGCCTGGATCACCAGCCAGGAAGCCCGGACCGCACCCGCGTCTGACGGCTGTAAGGCACGGCGCCGTCACACTGACATCAGCAGCCACGCTTTCGAACAGCGGGTCAATCACTGATGGCCGGTCAAATGCCCGCGCGGGTGACCGTTACTCGCAGCTTCAGTGAAAATCGCCCTTGGGCCCTCTGCTGGGCCGCGCCGAACTTCATCGAGTGGCGGCTGTATGCCAGCCGCGAAGATGCAATGGATGCGGCTCGCGACATTTCGGTCGCCGGCTTCGAGGGCGATAGCGATTTTTCAATCGCGATCGCGCGGCTCCCGCACCCCGAGTTGAGCACCACCGCGCTCGTAGCTGGCATCGAAAACGCCGACGCGATGCTCGCGGACATCCTCGCGAACAAGGCTCGCTAGCATGGCTAGCGTTCGGAAAAGGACCTGGGGCAATGGTCAGGGTGGTCGGAAGGCAGACGGCCGGAAAGCAGGCGAGTCGTGGGAGGCCCAGTGGCAAGATGGGGGGAAGCAGCGCCGGAAGGCGGGCTTCAGACTTCAGGCTGACGCTCTTGCATACGCGGTTGCCCGCCAAAAAGAGGTAAACGACGGCATGAGCCGCCCTGAGGGGCACAAGAAAACCATCTCCCAGTTGTCCGTCGAATTCCTTGCCTACACGGAAAGTCGTGTCGAGCGGCGAGTCATTGGACCTGGACACCTCATCAACATGCGTGGCCATTTCCGAAACTATATTGCTCGCGCGACCGACTACGAACCGCCGGAAAAAGGTAATCGGGCAAAATCCTTTAGCGGATCCATTGGATCGATGACGCTTGCCAGTGTTCGTCCTTCGAGTGTCGAAAAGTTTCGTGACGACTTGTTCGCTGCTGGGCTCTCTTCAAAAGGGGTTCGAGCCATCATCATCACGCTACACCAAGCGCTAGATTTGGCCCGCCGTCGCGATTACGTCGCCACCAACGCGGCGGACCGGATCAAGATCGAAAAGCCGCGAGCCGAGAAAAACGAACGGGTAACCCCGCCATCTGTTGAGGGTATCCAAGATGTAATCAGCGCTGCTCGTGGCGCTATCAAATTGGCGATCGAACTGTCCGCTTCCAGCGGTATTCGCGCCGGTGAACTGCGAGCGCTTCGTTATCGCCACCTCGACTTCAAAAAGCGCACGCTTACGGTGAAGGTTGCGCTGAACGTCAAGAATGAGGAGGGGCCGCCTAAAAGTATGGCGGGATATCGTGAAATTCCCCTATCGCCCCTTATGATCGAGAAGATCGAGGCCCATCGCGCAAGCGCCTTGAAGCAAGGCAACGGCGCGCTGGTGTTTCCGCCAGACGACGGCTGGGCGTTCATTCCGCCTGGCTGGCTACGCCACCGGCTGAAAACCGTTCTTCGCGATCTTGGGCATGTTGATAATGCAGACATCGACGACCCTTGTCAGGGCGAGGAGGAAGACGAAGAGTCTGCCGGCTTCACGTGGCATTCAATCCGACATTATGCTATTTCGTCGTGGATCGCTCAGGGTCTCGGCCTCAAGGCTGTCCAAACTTTCGCTGGGCATGCTGACGTAGCTACTACTTGGAACCGTTACGGGCACCTTTTCCCAGACGAGGATCACTGGGCAAAAATCACGGCTGCGACCGACGTGACCCTGAAGGTCAATTAACGGACCAGAGCAATTTCAGAGCATTCGGCGTGAAGTGCCCGTATCTCTAGAAATTACCAAGATAAAACAGCTTCATCCGCATACTTCAGGATTGAGGATCCGGTCGCTGTGCCAAATCTGGCACCGGCGATCGTTCCGGACGTATGCGTTCCATGGCTGCTGTAGGACGAATAGATGCCATTGCTGAAGAGCAGGTTGCTGCAGCGACCGGCAAGGTCCGAAAACCGGCAATCCGCCCGCCCGTCGTAGACACCGACAATGACACCGGCTCCGCCCTTGGCGCTGTTCACGAGGGCGGGCGTCAACCGGATCAGCGCCCATTCCGCCGCATTGGGGTTGGT
>Ga0247832_1004985_pt1 | contig 15935 bp, 14 predicted proteins | sample LaCruzMarch2015__10_FD_192407 | JGI IMG/M metagenome (GOLD analysis project Ga0247832, IMG submission 192407) | Freshwater microbial communities from meromictic Lake La Cruz, Castile-La Mancha, Spain - LaCruzMarch2015_4m | ecosystem: Environmental > Aquatic > Freshwater > Lake | place: Spain... | reverse complement strand
GCTCAAACCCCTTTGGGATTACGCCGGGGCGCGTTCTTGGCAAGAGGGCGCTGTGAGTCTTTACGAAGAAGAGCCGGGCATCCGTTTTGATGCCAGCACCCACCGCTTGAACCTGTGCTGGACCGTGCGCGGCGACGAGGACTTCCGCATGGTCATGGATGACTTGTGCATGAACCTCAATGACTTGTCTGCTGCAGGCACGCAGATCGAGGTGACTTTTTACGACACCGAATTTGACGACGAGGACGAAGCCCACGGAGGCGAGTCTCGCGACGATTTTGTGATGATGTTTGTAGGGCCCGATCCGGCTGCCATCATGCAGGCCCAGCGCGATTTGCTGGTGCACGACGTGGTCAACATGATGGAGCGCCATTTTGATGGGGCACAGCTGTCGGGGGTGGTGACCGAGATCGACAAGCTGTTCAGCCAGCGCTTTGACAGCCTGGTCAGTTCCCTGGACATTGGCAAACCCCCACGCGGCCCGGGCGGAGGCAATAGCCACGGCGGCGGCGGTCGTCGACCACGCCATTTGCACTGATCGGAGCTCATCATGAACACACAAGGCATTCGTTCCGCGCTGAACCCAGGCGTGCGTTTGCGCGAAGTTTTTGGCTGGGCCATGTACGACTTTGCCAATTCGGGTTATTCCACGGTGGTCATCACGGCGGTATTTGCGGCCTACTTTGTGGGCGGTGTGGCCGACGGGGCCGACTGGGCCACCTTGGCCTGGACATCGGGTTTGAGCGTGTCCTATTTGATTGTGATGATCACGATGCCGGGGTTGGGCGCGTGGGCCGACCGTGTGGCAGGCAAAAAACGCATGCTGATGTGGGTCACGGCGGGCTGTGTGATCAGCACGGCGGGTTTGTCCCTGGTAGGGCCGGGTCAGGTGGCGCTGGGCTTGTTCATCCTGGTGCTGTCCAACACCTTCTTTTCTTACGGCGAATCGCTGACCGCTTCGTTTTTGCCCGAACTCGCCAAGCCTGAGGCCATGGGCCGTGTGAGCGGTTGGGGCTGGGCGCTGGGCTACATCGGCGGCATGTTGACGCTGGGCATTTGCCTGGCTTATGTGCTCGCCGCGCAATCGCGCGGCGAGTCGGGCAGCCAATTTGTGCCGGTGACGATGCTGATCACAGCGGCCGTGTACGGCGGCGCGGCATGGGTCACTTTTGCCCTGTTGCGTGAGCACTCGCCAGCCCGGCCCGAAATGCCGATCCAGTCGGTCACACAAAGCCTGCGAAGCTTGCGTCAGACCCTGCGCGACGCTTTGCCGTACCGCGACTTTACCCAATTGCTGGCCTGCGCCGTGGCCTACCAGGGCGGTGTGGCCGTGGCCATCACCTTGGCGGCCATTTACGCCGAGCAGGTCATCGGGTTTCAGCCGCAAGAAACCATGGTGCTGATCTTTGTGCTCAACATTGCGGCTTTTGTTGGAGCCCTGATCTTTGGCCATGTGCAAGACCGCTTGGGTCACAAGCTGGCCTTGTCGCTGACACTGTTGGGCTGGGTGTCCACTTGTTTCATCGCGGCCCTGTCCACCGACAAGGCCACTTTCTGGTGGGCAGCCGGGATCGCTGGCTTTTGCATGGGCTCGAGCCAGTCTGCGGGTCGCGCCATGGCGGGTCTGATGGTGCCGGCCCATCGCTTGGGCGAGTTTTTTGGCCTGTGGACCTTTGCCATTCGGCTGGCCAGCATTCTGGGGCCGCTGACCTATGGCCTGATCACCTGGCTGAGCGATGGCAACCAGCGCCTGGCGATCGGGTCCACCTCACTGTTGTTCATCTTGGGCTTGGTGCTCTTGATGCCAGTGAACGTGGAGCGCGGCCGCTTGGCGGCGCAATCGAATCCTTGACATTGGGCGTTGAGGGTTGAGGGTGGATCTGTTGTGGGAGCCCACCCCGTGGGCGATGGGCGTGGGACACGCCCTTTCTTGGCCGTCCCGAAATCTCAGCTGAGCAAGGCAGGCACTGCCTCGCAGACCTCCGGGGGCAAGCCCAGCCAGCGCTGGGCGGCGGCTTGCAGGCCTTGCAAGTCACCTGTGGTGATCAAGCGCACGGGCTGCTCAGCACTATGGGGTGCCAGCGTGTTCAGCAACTGAGCCGCTGCCAGCAAGCGCTTCGTTTGACGCGCCACCGGTTCGCCCGTCGAGACCAGTTGCACATCGGGCCCCAGCAACTGGCGCAAATCCTTTTCGACAAACACATAGTGGGTGCAGCCCAGCACCAGGGTATCGATGTCGCCTGATGCAGCGCCAAAGCGGCCCATGGCCTTGGTGTAGGTCTGCAGCAACTGCGCGATTTGCGCTTGCGCAGATTCGGCTTGATCGGGCAGGGTACTTTGTTCGATGGCCAAGGCCAGGCCGTTGCAGGCCTGCACCTCAAAATGCGCCTCGGTTTGCACGCTGGCCAACAGACGGGCAAACTTGTCGCTGCCCACGGTGCCCCGGGTGGCCAAGACGCCAATGTGGCCGGTTTGGCTCAGGGCCACGGCAGGTTTGAGCGCAGGCTCAACACCCACCAGCGGCAGTTGCGGATGGCGTGTGCGCAGCTCATGGATGGCGGCGGCGGTGGCGGTGTTGCAGGCCACGACCAGAGCCTTGATGTGGTGCTGCGCCAGCAGGTACTCGGCAATCGCGTGGGTGCGCTGGCGGATGAAGGTTTCGCTTTTTTCGCCGTAAGGCGCATGGGCGTTGTCGGCCAGGTACACAAAGCGCTCGTGCGGCAGTTCTGTTTGCAAGGCCTGCAGTACGCTCAGGCCGCCGATGCCGCTGTCAAACACGCCGATAGGGTGCTGTGGGTCGGTGCTCATGGGTTGGTGGGCCTGAAAAAAGGCCGCTTGCGCGGCCTTGTAGAGCAGGGGTGCATCAGCCAGCGGTCACGCCAATGCCCTTGAACTCGCCCGTGGCGATGCGCTTTTGCCATTCGGCAGGGCCCGTGATGTGGGCGCTGGTGCCGCCCGCGTCCACTGCCACCGTCACCGGCATGTCGACCACGTCAAATTCGTAAATGGCTTCCATGCCCATGTCGGCAAAGCCAACTATTTGGGCATGTTTGATGGCTTTGGACACGAGGTAAGCTGCGCCGCCCACGGCCATCAGGTAAGCGCTCTTGTGCTTCTTGATGGCTTCGATGGCGACGGGGCCGCGTTCGGCCTTGCCGATCATGGCAATCAGCCCGGTCTGGCCCAGCATCATTTCAGTGAAGCCGTCCATGCGGGTGGAGGTGGTGGGGCCTGCAGGGCCGACGGCCTCGTCCCCCACCGGGTCCACGGGGCCGACGTAATAAATCACGCGGTTCTTGAAACTCACAGGCAGCGGCTCGCTCTTGGCCAGCATGTCCTGAATGCGCTTGTGTGCGGCATCGCGGCCGGTCAGCATCTTGCCGTTGAGCAGCAGGGTCTGACCGGGTTTCCAGGCCGCCACCTGCTCGGGCGTGAGGGTGTTCAGGTCCACGCGCTGGCTTTTTTTGGTGTCGGCCGTCCAGCCCACGTTGGGCCACAGGTCGAGCGAAGGCACTTCCAAATAAGAAGGGCCAGAGCCGTCGAGCACAAAGTGCGCGTGTCGCGTGGCGGCGCAATTGGGGATCATGGCCACGGGTTTGCTGGCCGCGTGTGTGGGGTACATCTTGATCTTGACGTCGAGCACCGTGGTCAGGCCCCCCAGGCCCTGAGCGCCAATGCCCAAGGCGTTGACCTTGTGGTACAGCTCCAGGCGCATTTCTTCCACTTGGTCGAGCTTTTCGCCTTTGCTGGATTTTTCGAGCAGCTGGTACATGTCCAGGTCGTCCATCAGGCTTTCTTTGGCCAAGAGCACGGCTTTTTCGGCTGTGCCGCCAATGCCAATGCCCAGCATGCCGGGCGGGCACCAGCCAGCGCCCATGGTAGGCACAGTCTTCAAAACCCAATCCACGATGCTGTCGCCGGGGTTGAGCATGACCAACTTGGACTTGTTCTCGCTGCCGCCGCCTTTGGCCGCCACGGTCACATGCACATGGTGGCCGGGCACGATCTTGGTGAAGATGACGGCGGGCGTGTTGTCTTTGGTGTTTTTGCGGTTGAAGTGCGGGTCAGACACGACGGACGCGCGCAGCATGTTGTCGGCATAGTTGTAGCCTTGGCGCACGCCTTCGTTCACGGCGTCTTCCAGACTGCCTGTAAAGCCGTCGAACTTCACGTCCATGCCCACTTCAAGGAACACGTTCACGATGCCAGTGTCCTGGCAAATCGGGCGGTGGCCGAATGCGCTCATCTTGCTGTTGGTCAGGATCTGGGCAATCGCGTCCTTGGCCGCCGGGCTTTGCTCGCGCTCGTAGGCGCTGGCCAGGTGCGAGATGAAGTCAGCTGGGTGGTAATAGCTGATGTACTGCAGCGCAGCAGCAACCGATTCAATCAGGTCGTCTTGTTTGATCAGGGTGGTCATGGGGGTTTGATCTCGAGAAATCCAAAAAATGGTCGTTATCAGGCGCTCAGTGCGACTTGTCGTGGTGTGACATCAGGCGATCTGCGTAGGCAATGGCGATGGCGCTGAACAAGAAAGCCATGTGGATGATGGTTTGCCACATCAGCACTTTTTCGTCGTAGTTGGCCGCGTTGATGAAAGTCTTGAGCAGGTGGATCGAGCTGATGCCGATGATGGCCGTGCCCAGTTTGACCTTGAGCACCGAGGCGTTGACGTGACTCAGCCACTCGGGCTGGTCCGGATGGCCTTCGAGGTTCAGGCGCGAAACGAAGGTTTCGTAACCACCCACGATCACCATGATCAGCAAGTTCGAGATCATGACCACGTCGATCAGGGCCAGCACGACCAGCATGATCACCGTTTCATTCAGGGTTGTGAGCGGCGCATCGGCTTTGTAGCCAATGCTGCTGACCAAGGCCTGCAGTGCGGTTTGGCTGCCAAATGCCGCTTCGAGCAGGTGGACCAGTTCAACCCAAAAATGGAACACATAGACCGCTTGTGCGGCGATCAGCCCCAAATAAAGAGGCAACTGCAGCCATCGGCTGGCAAAAATAAAGCTGCTCAAGGGGCTCAATTTTCCTTGAGGGGCGGGCTGCTGGTTGGACATGGTTTTCCTGAAAGTTGCATAAAGGCAGTGCCTTGGGGCGAATACTGATTTTAGGCGGTAGAAGTCCGATTTAATATCGGGCAGATGCAAGCATGATGTCAGTCAGTGCTTTGTAAGAGCGAAAGCAGATATTTGCACCAGTTTAAAAAACGACCATGTCAATGAGGAGACAAATCTGATGAGTTCCACCCTTTACCAGCCCAGCGCCGATTTCGTCAAAAACGCCCACATTTCGGGCATGCCCGCCTATGAAGCGCTGTGCAAAGAAGCTGAAACCGATTACGAAGGCTATTGGGCCCGTCTGGCCAGAGAGATGATCAGCTGGAAGACCCCCTTCACCAAGGTGCTCGACGAGTCCAACGCGCCTTTTTTCAAGTGGTTCGAAGACGGCACCTTGAACGCCTCTTACAACTGCCTGGACCGCAACGTCGAAAAAGGCTTGGGCGTCAAAACCGCCATCATTTTTGAAGCCGACGGCGGCGAAGTGACCAAAGTCACCTACAGCCAATTGCTGGCCAAGACCTGCCAATACGCCAACGCCTTGAAGAGTCTGGGCATCAAAAAGGGTGACCGCGTGGTCATCTACATCTCCATGTCCATCGAAGGCGTGGCCGCCATGCAGGCCTGCGCCCGCATTGGCGCGACCCACTCGGTGGTGTTTGGGGGTTTCTCGGCCCAGTCGCTGCGTGACCGCATCGAAGACACGGGCGCTGTGGCCGTGATCACCGCCGACAACCAAGTGCGCGGCGGCAAGTTGCTGCCCCTCAAAGCCATCGTGGACGACGCCATCAATTTGGGCGGTTGCGGCTCCATCAAGAATGTCTTGGTCGTCAAGCGCTCGGGCGCCGACATCGCCATGACCGCAGGCCGCGACTTGTGGATGGCCGAGCTGGCTGACCAACAAGCCACCACCTGCGAGCCCGAGTGGGTGGGTGCCGAGCACCCCCTTTTCTTGCTCTACACCTCCGGCTCCACCGGCAAACCCAAAGGCGTTCAACACAGCACTGGTGGCTATTTGCTGCACGCAGCCTTGACCACAAAGTGGACCTTCGACTTGAAGGCAGACGACGTGTTCTGGTGCACCGCCGACATCGGCTGGGTCACGGGCCACACTTACATCACCTATGGCCCATTGGCTTTGGGCGGCACCGAAATCGTGTTCGAAGGCGTCCCCACCTATCCCGACGCGGGCCGTTTCTGGAAAATGATCCAGGACCACAAGGTCTCGATTTTTTACACCGCGCCGACTGCCATCCGCTCGCTCATCAAGGCCGCTGAGGCCAATGACGCCGTGCACCCCAAGAGCTACAACTTGTCGAGCCTGCGCTTGTTGGGTTCGGTCGGCGAGCCGATTAACCCCGCTGCGTGGGAGTGGTACCACAAGCATGTGGGCGGCGGCAATTGCCCTATTGTCGACACCTTCTGGCAGACCGAAACTGGTGGCCACATGATCACGCCTTTGCCTGGTGCCACACCCATGGTGCCCGGCTCTTGCACGCTGGCTTTCCCGGGCATTGAAGCGGCCATCGTGGACGAGACCGGCAAAGACATGCCCGATGGCCAAGGCGGCATTTTGGTGGTCAAGCGCCCATGGCCTTCCATGATCCGCAACATCTGGGGCGACCCCGAGCGTTTCAAAAAGAGCTACTACCCCGATGACTTCAAAGGCAAGTATTACCTGGCGGGTGACGGTTCTATCCGCGACGAGAAAACCGGTTACTTCACCATCACCGGCCGCATCGACGACGTGTTGAACGTCTCCGGTCACCGCATGGGCACGATGGAAATCGAGTCGGCCTTGGTCAGCTGCACTGAGTTGGTGGCCGAAGCCGCAGTGGTGGGCCGCCCCGATGACACCACGGGCGAAGCCATTTGCGCCTTCGTGGTGCTCAAGCGTTCGTTGCCAACCGGGGAAGAAGGCAAGGCGATTGCCAAGCAGTTGCGCGACCACATCGCCAAAGAAATCGGCCCGATCGCCAAGCCCAAGGACATCCGTTTTGGCGAAAACCTGCCCAAGACACGTTCCGGCAAGATCATGCGTCGCCTGCTGCGCTCGCTGGCCAAGGGCGAAGAGATCACGCAGGACATATCTACCTTGGAGAACCCCGCCATCCTGGGCCAGCTGGGCCAGGCTTACTGACCCCATCTGTCATGCCGCACTGGATCCGTCATCCATGCAAAACGGCAGCCTAGGCTGCCGTTTTTTTTGGGAGTCCTTGCCCCTGCCGCCTCCACGCGAGACGTTTTGACCTTTTTTAAGTTTTCATGGCCAAGCCCAAGCGTTCGATGGTCGCTTTTTCGGACTGGAACATGTTGCGGATGAACTGGGTGTATTCATCGGTGCCCATGTAGATCACCGATTGGTCGTATTTGTCGAAGCTGGCCAGCACGGCCGGATCTTGCAGCGTGCTCCTGAAGGCGTCGTGCAGGCGTTTGACCACGGCCGGGTCCATGCCCTTGGGACCGCCGATGCCGAAGGGCGAATCGGAGACGGTGTCGAAACCGAGTTCGTTGAGCGTGGGCACGTTGGGCCAGCGCTTGGTGCGTTTGCTGCCGTAGGTGGCCAGCAGGCGCATGGTGCCTGCTTCGACCTGCGGTGCCCAGCCGGTGGCGTCGCTGTGCGACATGACATGGCCACCCAACACCGCTTGAAGTCCGTCGGTGCTGCCTTTGAAGGGCACGTGGGTGACATCGATCTTGGCTTTGTTGGCGAATTCGGCAAACGCCAGGTGTGGCGTGGTGCCGTTACCTGTCGACCCATACGTGAACTTGCCCGGGTTGGCTTTGGCAAAAGACACCAGGTCGGCAATCGACTTGATGGGTGAGTCGGCCCGCACCACCACGCCGAAGGTGTAGCCGGTCAGGCAGGCTATGTAGGTGAAATCTTTGAGCGGGTCAAACTGCATCTTCATCATGTGGGGCAAACGCGCCACCCCAATCGTGATTTGCGACAGGGTGTAGCCGTCGGGTTGGGCACGCACCAGCTCGTTGGGGCCGAGCATGCCGCTGGCACCGGGTTTGTTCTCGATGATCACTTGAACGCCCAGGGCTTTGGTGGCGCTCTCGGCCAAAGCGCGCATCACGGCATCCGTCGAGCCGCCTGCAGGCCAAGGGCAGATCAGTTTGATGGGCTTGGCCGGAAAAGCCTGGGCCTGGGCCAAGCTGGGGAAGGCCACCACGGCCGCGGCGGCTGCGGATGCTTGTACAAAAGTGCGACGGCTGGTGCCAGGGGTGTTCACAAAGGTCTCCTGTTGGAATGGGTGTGACCATTGCAATAGAAGCGGCGTGAACTGGCAATAGGGCAAACCTGAGCCGCAGCCCGGGTGTGGTCGCTTGGGTGACTGAAGCTCAGTCGCCCTGCACCACGCCTTCGCGCCGGGGATCGGCGCCGCCAAACCAGCCTTTGGGTGTGCGCTCTATGGCCTGAAGGCCGCTGGTCATCTCCATTTCTCGCACTTCGTGGCCACGCGCTTTCAGGGCGTCCAGGGTGCTGCGGTCAAAACGCTGTGCTTCCAGCAAAGTGGGGCCACCCAGCGAGCCGAAGTTGGGCAGGTCAATCGCTTGTTGCGCGTTCAGGCCCCAGTGCAGCGTGCCCGTGAGCAACTTGGCGGTGTAGTGGATGATGGCTGCGCCCCCGGGGCTGCCGCCGCTCATGAGCAACTGGCCTGTGGCCTTGTCGAACACCAGCGTGGGCGACATCGACGAGCGCGGGCGTTTGCCGGGCTCGACTCGGTTGGCAATCGGGCGGCCCTGCGCGTCGGCAGGGGCCAGGCTGAAATCGGTCAACTGGTTGTTGAGCAAAAAGCCGCCGGGCCGAGTCGGGTCGGTGGTCACCATGCGGCGTGAGCCAAAAGCGGCTTCGATGGTGGTGGTCATGGCCACGGCGCGGCCTTGTGCATCGACCACGCTGATGTGGCTGGTGCCGTATTCGGTTTGTGTGGGCATGGGGGCAAAGCTGATGGTTTGGACACCGGGCTGGCCCGCTGGCGCCGCTTTCATGGCCTGGGCACCGATCAGCTGGCTGCGATCGCGCAGGTAGGCGGGGGCCAGCAGGCCGCGCCAGTCGCCTGCGGGGGCGCTCACAAAGTCTGGGTCGGCCACGTACTGCGCACGGTCGGCAAAAGCCAGGCGCGAGGCTTCGGTGTAGCGGTGCAGCCAGTCGGGCGAGGGCTGGCCGCCTGCCAGCTCGGGGCCTTGCGCTGCGGTGTGGCCCAGCATACCCAAAATCTGGCCGATGGCGATCTGGCCTGAAGACGGTGGCGGAAAGCCACAGAGGCGGTAAGCCCTCGATGCGGCCGTGTGGTCAAAACACAGGGCCTCGCGCATGCGGGGCTGGTAGCTGGCCAGGTCTTGCAGGCTCAGGGTGCCGGGGCGCGGCCCTTGTGCGGTGCGCGCCACCATGGCCTGGGCGACCGGCCCTTCGTGCAGGGCGCGGCTGCCCGCTTGGGCGATACCGCGCAGCACATGGGCGTATTCGGGGTTGCGCAGCACATGGCCCACAGGCCAGGCTTGGCCATCGGCTTGGTAGAAAAAGCGCAGGGCCAGCGGGTCTTTTTTGAGCAGCGCGTCGGCTTGCAGCAAGGCGTGCAAACGGGGGCTGACCCGAAAGCCTTGCTCGGCCAGCGTGATGGCAGGTGCCAACAACTGCGCCCAAGGCAGGCGGCCGTGCTGGCGGTGCGCCACCTCCAGCATGCGCACCACACCCGGCACGCCCACCGAATGGCCGCTTTGCACTGCCTCCGCAAAAGGCAGCGGCTTGCCTTGGTCTAGAAACATGTCGCCGCGTGCGCCAACGGGGGCGGTTTCACGCCCGTCGTGCGCAGTGACTTTTTGGCCATCAAAGTGCAGCAAAAACGCGCCGCCGCCAATGCCGCTCGACTGCGGCTCCACCAGGCCCAGCACCATCTGTACCGCAATGGCGGCATCGAGCGCCGAGCCGCCTGCGCGCAGCACCTGGTGCCCCGCATCGGTGGCCAGCGGGTTGGCGGCTGCCACCGCTTGGCGCGTGTAGGCCCAGCCGGGTTTGGCCGTGTTGCCACTGGCCGCTTCGGGTTGCGTGGCGTGATCGGGCACGCTGTAGCGCAGGGCATTGACGGGGGGCTGGGTGGTGCAGGCGCTCAAAAGCGCCAGCAAGATCAGGCTCGAAGGCCAATGTGTTTTCATGTGTTCCCTCTTTGGTGGACAACCGCATTCGCCCGCTCGATGGTGGCGATGGGGCCTTTGAATTTAGTCCATATTCCTTTTAAGGTATCAAAACTTGCGAACTTTGCAACGCCGCCTTCAGTTGCGGCAAAAGCCGCTGGGCCTCCATCTCGCCCGACTGCCGTGCCATTCGGAAAAATGCGGGTGTGGTTCGGGTGGAAAAACCCATGTCCGGGTGGATCACAAAATCAGCGTGTTGCAGTTCCGGATCATTAAATGACAATAGTAGACGGTGTCAACAACTGAAGGTGAACATGTCAATTTTGTACAAGGCGCAGAGCGTGAGCGCCTCAAGTTTCGAGTGGACTGGCTTGAGCACGGCGCAAAAAACCTTGTGCCTTTATGGCTTGCTGATGGCGGCGGTGCTGTTGCCCACCTATGCGTTGTCTTGGGTTGATTTGCGGACACTGCGCGAGGTGGGCATCTGGGCCAAGCCGATGAAGTTCATGGCGGGCACGGCGCTGTTTGCCTTGACCACCGTCTGGTTGACCTTGCTGGTGCCAGGCCATGTGGGTCAGGGCCAAAGCTTTCAGTGGATCGCTGCTTTGATCATCGTCACCTCTTTGTTTGAGGTGGTGTACATCACTTACCAAGCGTCGCTCGGTGAGGGCTCGCACTACAACACCACCGACCCTGTGCGGGCGATCCTGTTTGGCCTGATGGCTGTTGCAGCGGTGGGCTTGGTGGCATCGCAGGTCTGGCTGGCGTGGGTCATTTGGAAGGCTTTGGGGACAGCGGTGCTCACGCCCACCCTCTTGGCGGTGCTTTTGGGCTTGGCCCTGACCTTTGTTTTGTCTACCGTCAGTGGCTTCATGTTGGGGGGCAAGCAACCGCCTGCTGGCGTGGGCTGGCCGGTGGTGGGTTGGCACACCTGGCAAGACTTGCGCCCCGCTCATTTTTTGGCGGTACACGCCCAGCAATTCATCCCATTGGCGGGCATCCTTGCTGAGCGGGTGGCAGGTCAGTCAGCCATGCCAGGGGTGCTTGCTTTCACGAGCGCGTACATCGCGGCTTGGTTAGCCTTGAGTTGGATGGGCATGGTGGCCTGAGTCAGCGGGCCTGCTGGAAAATCACTTCGGAGCCAGACGAATCGCGCCGTCCAGACGGATCACTTCGCCGTTGAGCATGTCGTTTTCGATGATGTGCTTGGCCAGCTTGGCATAGTCTTGCGGGGTGCCTAATCGGCTGGGAAAGGGCACGCCTGCGGCCAGCGCGTCTTGCACTTCTTGGGGCATGCCAAACAGCATGGGGGTGCCAAAGATGCCGGGGGCAATGGTCATGTTGCGGATGCCGTTGCGCGAGAGGTCGCGGGCAATGGGCAAGGTCATGCCGACGATGCCGCCTTTGGATGCGGCGTAAGCGGCTTGGCCGATTTGGCCGTCATAGGCGGCCACACTGGCGGTGCTGATCAGCACACCGCGCTCTCCGGTGGCTTCGGGTTCGTTTTTGCACATGGCTTCAGAGGCCAGGCGGATCATGTTGAAGGTGCCCACCAGGTTGACCATGATGGTCTTGGTGTAAACGGCCAGGTTGTGTGCGCCGTTCTTGCCCACGGTTTTTTCAGCGGGGGCGATGCCAGCGCAGTTGACCAGACCCACCAGCTTTCCCATGGATACGGCTTGGGCCACCACGGCTTGGCCGTCGGCTTCGTTGCTCACGTCGCATTTAACGAATGCGCCGCCCAATTGCATGGCAATCGTTTCACCTTTTTCAGCCTGCATGTCGGCAATCACCACCTTGCCGCCGTTGGCCACCAGCATGCGCGCTGTGCCTTCGCCCAAGCCCGATGCGCCGCCGGTGACGATGAAAACCTTGCCTTGAATGTCCATGGGTTGCTCCTGAATGTGGTTGACGTTACGTCAACGTCAATTATGCCCTTTGGCAAGGTATGGCCCAAGGGCAACCCGTCTGTTTTGCTGGTGAGAGCGGTCATTCGTTGTGGTACATCTTGTGCAAAAACATGCGCAAGAAAAAAGCGCCCATCAGCAGCATGACCACGATCACGGCCAAACTCATCAGGCCGTAGTCGGTGGAAAACAAATCGATCAGCAGTTTCACGGTGCTTCCTTGGGTTGGTATTGACTTTTCACTGTGCACCCAGGCGCGTGGCCAGTGTCTGATGAAAATCAAATCTGACGCACAAAGTCGTGCTCCAATGCGCAGGTTCTTTTTTACACCTTTCGACCAGCCACACCATGTCCAGCCCGTCTTCTGCAACTACCTTTGGTTCTTCTTTTGAAGTCTGGCCCCACTCTGCCCGGTGGTTTCTTGCGCTGGGGGCGATCGGTGCCTGCACCAGCGTGGTGTTCAGCGCTGCCTTCGCGCATTTGCCGGTGTTTGCCGGGGGCGTGCCCACGGCGGTGCAAACCGCCTTGAGCCAGCAGCAATTTCATTCGCTGGGGTTGTTGTTCACCGGGCTGGCGTTGCGGGCCTGCGGGGCATCGCGCTGGCTACAGGCGGCGGGCTGGCTCATGCTGGTGGGCTTGGCCTTGTTCAGCTTCAATCTCTATGCACGGCATGTGTTGGGGTGGGACGCCTTGCGCGCCCTGGTGCCTTGGGGCGGGGCGGCTTGGATATTGGCCTGGCTGGTTTTGGCCATGGGATTGATACAGGGGAGTGGAAAAGTAAATCGGCAAACTTAAGCTGAAAGCTTTTTCCTATGGGGTCGATAGGAACTACTCATGGGTAGAAACCCTAGGTTGCATTATGATTGCGACCAATGAGTTTTCTCATTCGATAGTTTTTTTAAACCACCCAAAGGAAATGACCATGTCCTCTTTGATCAATACCCAAGTCCAGCCCTTCAAAACCCAAGCTTTCCACAACGGCAAGTTTGTGCAAGTGTCCAACGAAACCCTCAAGGGCGAGTGGTCCGTGCTGATTTTCATGCCCGCAGCCTTCACCTTCAACTGCCCCACCGAAATCGAAGACGCGGCTGACAACTACGCCGAGTTCCAGAAAGCTGGTGCCGAGGTCTACATCGTGACCACCGACACCCACTTCTCGCACAAAGTCTGGCACGAGACATCGCCAGCTGTGGGCAAGGCCAAGTTCCCCTTGGTCGGCGACCCTACACACACCCTGACACGCGCTTTTGGCGTGCACATTGAAGAAGAAGGTCTGGCACTGCGCGGCACCTTCATCATCAACCCCGAAGGCATGATCAAGACCGCCGAGGTGCACTCCAACGAGATCGCACGCGACGTGTCCGAGACCCTGCGCAAGCTCAAAGCTGCTCAGTACACCGCCGCCAACCCCGGCCAAGTGTGCCCTGCCAAGTGGAAAGAAGGCGCCAAGACTTTGGCTCCATCCATCGACCTGGTCGGCAAGATCTAAATCTCGGGTGCCCTGCTGGTCAGGGCGCTGAGTTCAGCGCATGCGGGTCACAAGCCTGCGTGCCTTGCGCTCAACGTATTCCCCCAAAAAAATCCCTGTTCCCTGGCCTGCGCCACAAGTGCAGGTCCATGTTCATTGCACCCTGAAAACCGGAGATCACCATGCTCGACGACACCCTCAAAGCCCAACTTCAACAATACCTGGCCCTGCTGCGCCAGCCGATTCGTTTGATCGCTTCGCTGGACAACAGCGAGACCGGCGTCGACATGAAAAACCTGCTGGAAACCATCATCGGTTTGTCTGACATGGTCAGCCTGGACACCTCGGGCGACGACGCCCGCAAGCCGTCTTTTGTGGTGGCGCGAGACGGTCAAACGCAAGGCGTGCGTTTTGCCGGTTTGCCTTTGGGCCACGAGTTCACCTCGTTGGTCTTGGCACTGCTGTGGACGGGCGGTCACCCGCCCAAGGTCGAGGCCGACGTCATTGACAGCATCAAAGTGCTGGAAGGCGACTTCAATTTTGAGGTCTACATGTCGCTGAGCTGCCACAACTGCCCCGACGTGGTGCAGGCTTTGTCGCTCATGGCCATCGTTAACCCGCAGGTCAAAACGGTGGTGATCGAAGGCGGCGCGTTCCAGAAAGAAGTGGAAGAGCGCCAGATCATGGCGGTGCCTATGGTCTTTTTGAACGGCCAGGTCTTCGGCTCAGGCCGCATGTCGGTGGAAGAAATTATCGCCAAGCTCGACACCAAAGCCGGTGAGCGTGACGCCGCCAAGCTCAACGACAAAGAACCCTATGAAGTGTTGATCGTCGGCGGTGGACCTGCGGGTGCTGCTGCTGCTGTGTATGCCGCCCGTAAAGGCATCCGCGTGGGTGTGGTCGCCGAGCGTTTTGGTGGCCAGACCAACGACACCATGGCCATTGAAAATTACATTTCGGTGCTGGAAACCGATGGTCCCAAGTTTGCCGCTGCGCTCGAGGCGCAGGTGCGTCAGTACGGCGTGGACATCATGAACTTGCAGCGCGCCGCCCAAATCATCCCCGCCACCGAAACCGGCGGCCTGGTACAGGTCAAGATGGAAAATGGCGGTACCTTGCGGGCAAGCACCGTGATCTTGTCCACCGGCGCACGCTGGCGCAATGTCAACGTGCCCGGCGAAGCCGAGTACAAAAACAAAGGCGTGGCCTATTGCCCGCATTGCGATGGCCCGTTGTTCAAGGGCAAGCGCACCGCTGTGATCGGTGGCGGCAACTCGGGCATCGAGGCGGCCATTGACTTGGCGGGCATCGTCAAACACGTCACGGTGATCGAGTTTGCCGACCAGCTCAAGGCCGATGCGGTGCTCGTGGCCAAGCTCAAGAGCTTGCCCAACGTCACGGTGCACACCCACGCGCAGACCACCGAAATCACGGGCGATGGCGGTAAGGTCAACGGCATCCGCTACAAAGACCGCACGACTGGCGATGACCACTGGGTCGAGTTGGAAGGTGTGTTCGTACAAATTGGCCTGGTGCCCAACACCGAGTTCCTCAAGGGCACGGTTGAGCTGAGCAAATTTGGTGAGATCGTGGTGGACGCCAAGGGCCACACCAATGTGCCCGGCGTTTTCGCCGCGGGCGATTGCACCACTGTGCCTTTCAAACAGATCGTGATCGCAGCGGGTGAGGGTGCCAAAGCCGCACTGAGCGCCTTTGACCACCTGATCCGTACCCCGGCCGCTTCTGTGGCTACTTCGGTGTCGCAGACCATAGCCGACGCTGTACTGGCTTAAGCTGCCGTTTTTCCGCGTCCCTAAGGAGTTTGGCCATGCTGTGTTTTCTGATTGATCCCACCCAAAAGACCATCACCGCCGTTGAGGGCGGTGGGGACTTGGCTGGTGTGCGCGCGTTGATTGGCTTTGAGACGGTCGACAGCGACGAGATCGACGCCAACGGTGACAGGCTGTACTTTGACGAGAAATGCTTCATCCGCCAAACACCTGGTGTGGGGCGTTTTCAGCTGGACAGTCTGGCCCCGGTGGCGGGCATGGGCGTGGTGGTGGGCCATGGTGCCCAAGGTGCCTTGAAGACGCCGCAAGTCAGCCTTGCGACCTTGAGCGAGCGCGTCAAGTTCCTGTGATATTGGGCGTCACTTGAAGCCCACCCGGTCCAGCATTTGCTGTACCTTGATCTGGTTCATGCCCACGGCGCTGATTGGCAGCAATTCGCTTTTGAAGTTGCCACCCGTCATGGCTTTGAGGGCCGGGTTGTCAAAGCTCACGCCTTTGGCGGCTGGCCACTCGTTGTTGCCGTTGGCAAAGTGGTTTTGTGCGGAGGGGCTTGCCAGGTATTCGA